>Ga0157358_1000478_pt1 | contig 16567 bp, 9 predicted proteins | sample AttcapACBM2_FD_111484 | JGI IMG/M metagenome (GOLD analysis project Ga0157358, IMG submission 111484) | Fungus gardens microbial communities from leaf cutter ant in Botucatu, State of São Paulo, Brazil - Atta capiguara ACBM2 | ecosystem: Host-associated > Fungi > Mycelium > Unclassified ... | reverse complement strand
GACCAGGTAGGCTTTGGCGTCGCTGGCGGTCAGCGCCGCTTCGCCCAGCATATCGTAGGAGTAGCGGAAGCCTTTCTCTTCCAGCTTGCGCGCGTTCGCCAGCGCCTCGGCGATGGTTTCGCCAGTAACGAACTGTTCGCCCATCAGGCGCATCGCCATATCGACGCCTTTGCGCACCAGCGGCTCGCCGCTCTTGCCGATAATACGGTTCAGCGAGCGCGACAGATTGGCTTCGTTATGCGTAGAGACCAGACGTCCGGTAAACAGCAGACCCCAGGTGGCGGCGTTAACGAACAGGGAAGGGCTGCGGCCCAGATGCGACTGCCAGTTGCCGTTGCTGATTTTGTCGCGGATCAGCGCGTCGCGCGTCGGCTTATCGGGAATGCGCAGCAGCGCTTCCGCCAGGCACATCAGCGCTACGCCTTCCTGAGAGGAGAGCGAGAACTCCTGCAGCAGGCTTTGCACCATGCCGGCGCGTCCGGTTGCCCCTTTCTGGTGCCGCAGCTTGTCGGCGAGGCTGTAGGCGAGCTGATGGGTTTTCTCCGCCAGCGCCGCCGGCAGTCGCGCCTGCTCCAGCAGCATCGGCACCGCGTCGGTCTCGGGACGACGCCAGGCGGCGGTGATCGCGGCGCGCGCCACCGACTGCGGCAGGATATGCTCGGCGAAATCGAGGAAGGGCTGATGTGTCTCTTCCGGGACAGTCTCTTCCTGCTCCACCTGCGCGCCCGCCGTCATGGGGACCTCCGGCAGGGCGTCGCCGCTCTCCAGCTGGCTGAGGTAGTTGAAAATCGCCTGCTTAATCAGCCAGTGCGGCGTGCGGTCAACCTTCTGCGCCGCCAGTTTAATGCGTTCGCGGGTGGCCTCATCCAGCTTCACCCCCATCGTTGTCGTGCCCATGACCTTTCTGCTCCTGTCTTTAGCTCTCATACTGCGTGGCCAGCACTATCTCTGATGTTGCAACTTTGTGCAACCGTGTTAAGTGTGACCTGCTTAACAGCCTTTTTAATGATTAATTTGTTAACGCTATAAAAGGCGGCATGGAACTTGCTGCAAGAATCTCGCCACAATTGCGCGACGCTAACTCACTGCACTGTCGGCGGTTTACCTGGGTGCAACTGTGGAACTGTGAGCGAGTGCAACCTGTTAACAAATTTAAGTGATTAACAGGTGAAATCGCTGTAAGGCCTGTGTTAAATCCATTGTGCGCATCGCGCCTTTCCGGCAGGATACCGCGCCTCGGGAAAGAGCAGGCGCCTGAATCTGGAAAAAACCTGCGGCCCCGTCCCGTTCCGACGCGGCCACAGCGTGCGGTTTCTCTCGGGAAATCAACTATAAAGTGGAGAGACGAATGAGTGTAAGCACACCGATGCTGGTGACTTTTGTAATTTATATCCTTGGGATGGTGCTGATAGGCTTCATCGCCTACCGTTCAACCAAAAACTTTGACGATTACATTCTGGGCGGCCGCAGTCTGGGCAGTTTTGTTACCGCGCTGTCAGCGGGTGCGTCTGATATGAGCGGCTGGCTGCTGATGGGGCTGCCGGGCGCAATCTTTCTCTCTGGCATTTCGGAAAGCTGGATCGCTATCGGCCTGACGATCGGCGCCTGGCTAAACTGGAAGATCGTAGCGGGGCGTCTGCGCGTGCAAACCGAGCACCATGACAACGCCCTGACGCTGCCCGATTTCTTTACCAGCCGCTTCGAAGATAAAAGCAAAATCCTGCGCGTCATCTCTGCGCTGGTGATCCTGATCTTCTTCACCATCTACTGCGCCTCGGGCGTGGTAGCGGGCGCGCGCCTGTTTGAAAGCACCTTTGGCATGAGCTATGAAACCGCGCTGTGGGCCGGTGCGGCGGCGACCATCCTCTATACGCTGGTGGGCGGCTTCCTTGCAGTGAGCTGGACCGACACCGTACAGGCGAGCCTGATGATTTTTGCCCTGATCCTGACGCCGGTTATCGTGATTGTTGCCGTAGGTGGGCTGAATGATTCGCTGGCGGTGATTGAAGCGAAAAGCATCGAAAATCTCAATATGCTGAAAGGGCTCAACTTTGTCGCGGTAATCTCGCTGCTGGGCTGGGGACTGGGCTACTTCGGCCAGCCGCACATCCTGGCGCGCTTTATGGCGGCAGATTCGCATCGCTCGATCCGCACCGCGCGCCGCATCGGCATGGCCTGGATGGTGCTCTGCCTGGCAGGCGCGGTGGCGGTCGGCTTCTTCGGCATCGCCTATTTCCAGAACCACCCCGAGCAGGCGGCAAACGTCAGCGGCAACGGCGAGCGCGTCTTTATCGAGCTGGCGCGCATTCTGTTTAACCCGTGGATTGCCGGCATTCTGCTCTCGGCCATTCTGGCGGCGGTAATGTCGACGCTGAGCTGCCAGCTGCTGGTCTGCTCCAGCGCGCTGACCGAAGATCTCTATAAAGGCTTCCTGCGTAAAAACGCCAGCCAGAAAGAGCTGGTGTGGTTCGGCCGCGCCATGGTGCTGCTGGTGGCGCTGGTGGCGATTGCGCTAGCCTCAAACCCCGACAACCGCGTGCTGGGCCTGGTAAGCTACGCCTGGGCTGGTTTCGGCGCCGCTTTTGGTCCGGTGGTGCTGTTCGGCGTCTGCTGGAAACGCATGACGCGCAACGGCGCGCTGGCGGGCATGGTGATCGGCGCGGCGACGGTGCTGATCTGGAAACAGTATGGCTGGCTCGACCTCTATGAGATCATTCCAGGCTTCGCCTTCGCCAGCATCGCGATTGTGCTCTTCAGCCTGCTGGGCCGCGAGCCGTCCGCCGCTGCGCAGCAGCGCTTCGACGCGGCCGAGGCGGAATACCTGACGAAATAATTGATTACAACATACAAGCCTGCTTCTCACATGGGAGCGGGCTTTTTTGCGTCTTCAGGCCAGGAAATAATTTCGCCACATTACTTGTTTTTTCCTCCGCGATAATGATAATCGGTATCGTTCGCATTTTACCTAACTTTACCCGCGATTGACGCTGCTTAACATTCAAGAGGTCGGCGATGTTTGTTCCCTTTCTTATCATGCTGCGCGAAGGCCTGGAAGCGGCGCTGATCGTCAGCCTGATCGCCAGCTATCTGAAGCGTACCGGCCGTACCCGCTGGTTTCCCGCGCTGTGGGCGGGCGTATTTATCGCGGCGGCGCTCTGTCTCGCGCTCGGCATCATCATCAACCAGACCACCGGCGAATTCCCGCAGAAGCAGCAGGAGCTGTTCGAGGGCATCGTTGCCGTGGTTGCGGTGGCGATCCTGACCTCGATGGTGTTCTGGATGCGCAAAGTGGCGCGCAATATGCGCGTGCAGCTTGAGCAGGCGGTCGATCAGGCGCTGAATCAGAGCGGACGCGGCGGGCTGGCGCTGGTGCTGATGGTGTTTCTCGCCGTGGCGCGTGAAGGGCTGGAGTCGGTGTTCTTTCTGCTGGCGGCCTTTACCCAGGATGTTGGCTACGCGCCGCCGGTGGGCGCCGTGCTCGGACTGGCGACGGCGGTGGTGCTGGGCATGCTGCTCTACTGGGGCGGCGTGCGCCTGAATATGGCGCACTTTTTCCGCTGGAGCAGCCTGTTTATTCTGTTCGTCGCCGCCGGGCTGGCGGCGGGTGCCGTGCGTGCCTTTCATGAGGCGGGCCTGTGGAACCATTTTCAGACGGTCGCTTTCGACCTGAGCAATGTGCTCTCCACCCATTCGCTGGCGGGCACGCTGCTTGAGGGCGTGCTGGGCTATCAGGAGACGCCGAGCGTCAGCGAAGTGGCGGCCTATTTTCTCTATCTTATTCCGGCGCTGCTGCTGTTTTTACTGCCGGCGCGTCCGGCGCGCCAACTCTCGACTAAACAGGGATAACTCTATGATGATTCGCTTTCGCCGCAAAACCCTGCTGGCTTCGCTGCTGGCGCTGACGGGAACCGCTGCGGCCGCCGATATTCCGCAGGTCGCCGTCAGCGTGACGGATACCCAGTGCGAACCGATGCAGCTGACGGTCAAGCCAGGCAAAACCCAGTTTCTGATCAAGAACAACAGTCAGAAAGCGCTGGAGCGGGAGATTTTGAAAGGCGTGCTGGTGGTGGAAGAGCGCGAAAATATCGCGCCGGGCTTCAGTCAGAAGCTCACCGCTAACCTGGAGCCGGGCGAGTATGAGATGACCTGCGGCCTGCTGAGTAATCCGAAAGGCAAACTCATCGTGCAGGGCGAGGCGTCGCCAGCCGCGAAAACGGGCAAACCCGACGTGCTGGCGCTGGCCGGTCCCATCACCGCCTATAAAGCCTACGTGACGCAGGAAGTGGCGCAGCTGGTGGCGAGCACCGAAGCCTTTACCCATGCGGTGAAAGCGGGCGATATCGAGAAAGCGAGAGCGCTCTATGCGCCGACCCGTCAGCACTACGAGCGTATCGAGCCTATCGCCGAGCTTTTCTCCGATCTTGACGGCAGCATCGACGCGCGCGAAGACGATTACGAGAAGAAAGCGGAAGATCCGAAATTCACCGGTTTCCACCGCCTGGAGAAAGCGCTGTTCAGCGATAACAGCACCAAAGGCATGGAGGGCTACGCCACTCAGCTCAACCGCGACGTGCAGGATCTGCAGACTCGCATCAGCGAGCTGGCGTTTCCGCCGGTGAAAGTGGTTGGCGGTGCGGCTGGCCTGATCGAAGAGGTCGCCTCCAGCAAAATCTCCGGCGAAGAAGATCGCTACAGCCGCACCGACCTGTGGGATTTCCAGGCGAACATCGACGGCGCGCAAAAGATTGTCGATCTGCTGCGTCCGCAGCTGCAGCAGGCGAATCCGCAGCTGCTGGCGAAAGTCGACGGCAACTTCAAAAAAGTCGATGCCATTCTGGGCAAGTATCGCGAGGGAGAGGGCTTCGCCTCCTATGAGAAACTGACCAGCGCGGATCGCAATGCGCTGAAAGGGCCGGTTACCGCGCTGGCGGAAGATCTCTCTTTACTGCGCGGTACCTTAGGTCTCGATTGATATGAGTCGTCAACAGGATGAGGCGCAGCCTGCAAGGCGACGCCTGTTAAAAGGGCTAGGACTGTTGGGCGGCGCGGCCGCCCTGAACGGCGGCTGTCCGTTTCACGCGGCGGCCGACAGCTTTTCTCCCGGTACGGTTGCGCCCGACGCGCGGCGCCAGGTGCAACCCTTCTACGGAGAGCATCAGGCGGGCATCACCACGCCGCAGCAGGCGTCGATGATGCTGGTCGCCTTCGACGTGCTGGCCACCAATAAAGCCGATCTGGTGCGCTTGTTTCAGCTGCTCACCGCGCGCATCGCCTTTTTGACCAGCGGCGGTCCGGCGCCGGCGGTGACCAATCCTAAGCTGCCGCCGATGGATTCAGGCATTCTGGGCGCGGAGATCGCGCCGGACAATCTGACGATGACGGTTTCGGTGGGCGCGTCGCTGTTTGACGAGCGTTTTGGCCTGCAGGCGCTGAAGCCGAAGAAGCTGCAAAGCATGACGCGCTTTCCCAACGATTCACTGGATGCCGCCCAGTGCCATGGCGATCTGCTGCTGCAGATCTGCGCCAACACCCAGGACACGGTGATTCACGCGCTGCGCGATATCGTGAAATACACGCCCGATCTGCTGGGCGTACGCTGGCGGCGCGAAGGCTTTATCGCCGATCACGCCGCGCGCAGCCAGGGGAAAGAGACGCCCATCAACCTGCTGGGCTTCAAGGACGGCACGGCCAATCCCGACACGCAGGATAAGCCGCTGATGGATAAGCTGCTGTGGGTGACGGCCGATCAGGACGAGCCGGCATGGACGCGCCGCGGCTGCTATCAGGCGGCGCGGATTATCCGTTTCCGCGTTGAGATGTGGGACCGCACCCCGCTCGGCGAGCAGCAGGCCATCTTCGGCCGCGACAAGCTGAGCGGCGCGCCGCTGGGCATGCAGCACGAGCGTGACGTGCCGGACTATACGAAAGATCCGGAGGGCGAAGTTATCGCGCTCGACGCCCATATCCGCCTCGCCAATCCGCGCACGCCCGAAACAGAGAGCAGCCTGATGCTGCGCCGCGGATACAGCTATTCGGCGGGCACCACCGCATCAGGGCAGCTCGATATGGGACTGCTGTTCGTCTGCTATCAGCACGACCTGGAAAAGGCTTTATCACGGTACAGAAGCGGCTTAACGGCGAAGCGCTGGAAGAGTATGTACGTCCCATCGGCGGCGGCTACTTCTTTGTTTTGCCGGGCGTTCCCGACGCTAAGCACTATCTGGCGCAGCCGCTGCTGGAAGCCTGACGACACCTGCGCCGCCGCATCGGCGGCGCGGTTTCGGCGCGCCGTGCAAAATATTTGTTTCCCGCCTGAAAATCTAATCCTTTGATTGCTATAAGAAACCTTTTTTTCGCCTGCCTGCCGGCTGCTGTTATTTCTGAATTCTGGGGATGGTCGTAAAATTAATGTTGCCAACTCTGTTAAAATTAGTGCAGTTTAATGGATAAGCGTGTTGTATCGCAGACTGGAGTCGCGCATGGGAAGGTCCTTTACAGGACAGACAGCTTTACCTCAGGTTCCACACTCTTCAGCGAGGGCATGCGCGCCTTCGACAGCCTCTTCTTCTTTATCAAATTGTTTCTCTATCTTCGATTTTACCGGTGTGCCTTTGCGCCTCGGTGCAGCGACACATCTTTATCAACGGTACGTCATGGCTCGAAAGGAAGCCAATCAAACCTCTAAAGCGTTCAGTTAATCGTGGCGGGCAGCGGCCCAACGCGGGAAATGAAACCAACTGTAAGGTGCGACTATGGGAAGACAGAAAGCAGTGATCAAAGCGCGTCGTGAAGCCAGAAGGGTGCTTCGTAGTGACTCTCGCAGTCATCGTCAGCGCGAAGAAGAATCGGTCACTTCGCTGGTGCAGATGGGTGGGCTGGATGCAATCGGTATGGCGCGCGACGTGCGCGACCGTTCGCCGATCGCCGCCAGGAACGATGCTCAGGCGCACTATCTCCAGGCCATAGAATCGAAGCAGCTGATCTTTGCAACCGGCGAAGCTGGATGCGGTAAAACCTGGATCAGCGCCGCGAAAGCGGCAGAGGCCCTGATACATAAGGATATCGACAGGATTATCGTCACACGTCCGGTGCTACAGGCCGATGAAGATCTGGGATTCCTGCCAGGGGATATCTCAGAAAAATTCGCTCCGTACTTCCGGCCGGTCTACGACGTTCTGGTTAAACGTCTTGGCGCTTCCTTTATGCAGTACTGTCTGCGACCCGAAATCGGCAAGGTGGAAATCGCGCCTTTCGCCTATATGCGCGGTCGTACCTTTGAAAACGCGGTGGTGATCCTCGATGAGGCGCAAAACGTGACCGCGGCCCAGATGAAGATGTTCCTGACGCGCCTTGGCGAAAACGTCACGGTGATTGTTAACGGCGATATTACCCAGTGCGACTTGCCCGCTGGGGTGCCTTCCGGTCTCGCGGACGCGCTGGCGCGGTTCGAAGAGGACGAGATGGTCGGCATTGTACGCTTTGGCAAAGATGACTGCGTGCGTTCGGCGCTCTGTCAGCACACGCTGCATGCGTATGGTTGATTGATTTGAGTAAGTCTGTGTAGCAAGCAAAACCCGGCGCAAGCCGGGTTTTTTTATGGGGCAGCGTCGCAGGCTCCGCTGTCCAACGGGCTGCGCCTGTTGTCGAACCCCGGCGGGGGTTCTCATACCCCTCTCATTGAGAGATATAAACGAAAAAAGCCTGAACGTAAGTTCAGGCTTTTCTCTGAAATGATGGCGGTGAGAGGGGGATTGACTCGCTGCGCTCGCCCTGCGGGCAGCGTCGCAGGCTCCGCTGTCCAACGGGCTGCGCCCGTTGTCGAACCCCGGCGGGGGTTCTCATACCCCTCTCACTGAGAGATATAAACGAAAAAAGCCTGAACGTAAGTTCAGGCTTTTCTCTGAAATGATGGCGGTGAGAGGGGGATTCGAACCCCCGATACGTTGCCGTATACACACTTTCCAGGCGTGCTCCTTCAGCCACTCGGACACCTCACCACATTTTTCCGCTGACCTTGCTGGGTCAACGGGGCGCTACTATAGGGAGTCGGCCCAAAAGGGTCAAGCACTATTTTTCTCTTTTTTTCTATCCGCTTAAGCTCTGTTCGAATCGATTTATCCCTGCGCATTCCGGCCAGATTGTCATCAAAAAGAAATCCCGCAGCCACAAAAATGTCACCCAAGCATCACAGACTTAACGCCTGAAACCTCTGGTAAATTTTGCTTATAAGGGAACACAAGATGAAACAGATGCGCCTTTTCACCTTTTCGCTGCTCGCTTCCCTGGTCAGCCTCTCCGCGCATACCGAAACCGCCAGCGCGCCGGCGGATGCAGCCTATATCCGCGCCGCGACCGGCGATATCACCCAGCACGGCGGGGCGCGTCGCCTGACTGGCGATCAGACCGAGGCGCTGAAGGCGTCGCTGCGCAACACCACGGCGAAAAACGTCATTCTGCTGATTGGCGACGGCATGGGCGACTCGGAGATCACCGCGGCGCGCAACCTGGCGGAGGGGGCAGGCGGCTTCTTTAAAGGACTGGACGCGCTGCCGCTTACCGGCCAGTACACCCACTACTCGCTGGACAAAAAGAGTCACAAGCCAGATTACGTGACCGATTCCGCCGCATCCGCCACCGCGTGGGCCACTGGCACCAAAAGCTATAACGGCGCCATCGGCGTTGACGTCAACGGCAAGGATCAGCAAACCCTGCTGGAGATCGCCAAAGCGGCAGGCAAAGCGACCGGCAACGTTTCTACCGCAGAGCTGCAGGACGCTACGCCCGCCGCGCTGATGGCGCACGTTACCAGCCGCAAATGCTACGGCCCGGAAAAAACAAGTGAGCTGTGCGCCAGCAACGCGCTGGAGCAGGGCGGCAAAGGCTCGATCAGCGAGCAGATACTGAAAACCCGCGCCGACGTGGTACTGGGCGGCGGCGCGAAATCCTTTAACGAGGTGGCGAAAGCGGGCGACTACCAGGGCAAAACCCTGCGCGAACAGGCGCAGGCGCTGGGATACCAGCTGGTGAGCGACTGGCAGGGACTCAACGCCGTTACCGCAGCCGACAAGGACAAACCGCTGCTCGGTCTGTTTGCCGACGGCAATATGCCGGTGCGCTGGAAAGGGCCGAAGGCGAGCCACTATGGCAACATCGATCAAGCGCCGGTGACCTGCGAAGTAAATAAAGAGCGCCCGGCCGCTACTCCGACGCTGGCGCAGATGACCGCCAAAGCGATCGATCTGCTAAAAACCAATCCGAACGGCTTCTTCCTGCAGATCGAAGGCGCGTCGATCGATAAAGAGGATCATGCGGCGAACCCGTGCGGCCAGATCGGCGAAACCGTGGATCTCGACGAAGCGGTGCAGCAGGCGCTCGCTTTTGCGCGCGCGGAGGGCAATACGCTGGTGGTGGTGACGGCGGACCATGCGCACAGCAGCCAGATCATTGCTAACGGGACGAAGGCGCCCGGCCTGACGCAGGCGCTGAACACTAAGGACGGCGCGGTGATGACCATCAGCTACGGCAACTCCGATACCGATTCGCAGGGTCACACCGGCACTCAGCTGCGCGTCGCGGCCTATGGTCCCTGGGCGGCTAACGTGGTGGGACTGACCGATCAGACCGATCTCTTCTTTACGCTGCGCAGTGCGATGGGACTGAAGTAACGCGGACGCTTTGCTCTCCGGGTCCTGCCACCCACGCTATAAGCGCTTCAGCAGTCTGACGTCTCCCGCTGCCGGGAGACGTTATCACTCGCTAAATGCGGTTTTCCCGCAGCTGCGCCATAAAGCTCTGCACCCACTCCATGCGCAGCTTGCGCTCGGCCAGATCGCGCGTAAAGCGCAGTCGGGTCGGCCCATCCAGCTTCCACTGCTGCGGATCTTTCTGCAGCAGGCTAATCAACCAGCCAGGGTCGACGCTGTTCTGCGGCGCAAAGTCGAAGAAGCCGCCTTTGTCGCTGACCTCGATCTTGCGAATGCCGAGACTGCGCGCCACCAGCCGCAGCGTGGCGATATCCAGCAGATTGCGCGCCGCGTCCGGCAGCACGCCGAAGCGGTCGATCATCTCCACCTTCAGCTCCTGCAGCTCCTCTTCGCTGTCGGCGCTGGCGATGCGCTTGTAGAGCGACAGGCGGGTATTGACGTCGGGGATAAACTCCTCCGGCAGCAGAGCGGGCATGCGCAGCTCGATTTCGGTCTGATTGCTGGTGAGATCTTCCAGCGACGGCTCGCGCCCCGCCTTCAGCGCCTCAACCGCGTTCTCCAGCAGCTCCATATAGAGCGAGAAGCCCAGCGTTTCCATCTGGCCGCTTTGTTCTTCGCCCAGTAGCTCGCCCGCGCCGCGGATCTCCAGGTCGTGCGTCGCCAGCGCAAAGCCCGCGCCCAGATCCTCCAGCGAGGCGATCGCCTCAAGACGCTTCTGCGCGTCGCCGGTCATCGCCTTGGGGTGCGGCGTCAGCAGCCAGGCGTAAGCCTGATGGTGCGAACGTCCGACGCGGCCGCGCAGCTGATGCAGCTGCGCGAGGCCGAAGTGATCGGCGCGCTCGATGATAATGGTGTTAGCGGTCGGAATATCGATGCCGGTCTCAATAATGGTGGTGCAGACCAGCACGTTGAAACGCTGATGATGGAAGTCGTTCATCACCCGCTCAAGGTCGCGCTCGCGCATCTGGCCGTGGCCGATGGCGATACGCGCCTCCGGCACCAGCTCCGTTAGCCGCTGCGCCGCCTTTTCAATATTCTCAACATCGTTGTAGAGGTAGTAAACCTGACCGCCGCGCAGCACTTCGCGCAGGATCGCCTCGCGCACCACCAGCGCGTCGTATTCGCGTACGAACGTCTTCACCGCCAGGCGGCGCGCCGGTGGCGTGGCGATAATCGACAGGTCGCGCATGCCGCTCATCGCCATATTCAGGGTGCGCGGGATCGGCGTCGCGGTGAGCGTCAGAATATCGACGTCGGCGCGCATCGCCTTGATACGCTCTTTGTGGCGCACGCCGAAGCGGTGCTCTTCATCGACAATCAGCAGCCCTAAGTCGTGCCACTTCAGGTCGCTCATCAGCAGCTTGTGGGTGCCGATCAGGATATCGATCTTGCCCTCGCTCGCCGCCTGCAGTACCTGCGTCTGCTCTTTGGCGCTGCGGAAGCGCGACAACATCTCGATGCGCACCGGCCAGTTGGCGAAGCGGTCGCGGAAGTTGTCGTAGTGCTGCTGCGCCAGCAGCGTGGTCGGCACCAGCACCGCCACCTGTTTATGGTTCTCTACCGCGAGGAAAGCGGCGCGCATTGCCACTTCGGTTTTGCCGAAGCCCACGTCGCCGCACACCAGACGATCCATCGCCAGCGGCTGGCACATGTCGCTCAGCACCGCGTTGATCGCCTGCGCCTGATCCGGCGTGGTTTCAAACGGGAAGCTCTCGCAAAAGAGCTGATACTGCTCGCGATCGTGCTTAAAGGCGTAGCCCGCTTTCGCCGCGCGCTGGGCGTAGATATCCAGCAGCTCGGCGGCGACGTCGCGCACTTTCTCCGCCGCTTTCTGCCGCGCGCGCGTCCAGGCGTCGCTGCCCAGCTTGTGCAGCGGCGCGTTTTCATCGGCGCCGCCGGCGTAGCGGCTAATCAGATGCAGCGACGACACCGGCACATAGAGTTTGGCGTCGTTGGCGTAGGAGAGCATCAGATACTCCGCCATGATGCCGCCCGCTTCCAGCGTGGTCAGGCCGATATAGCGCCCGACGCCGTGCTCCAGATGCACCACCGGCTGGCCGGGCGTCAACTCGGCCAGGTTGCGGATCAGAATATCGGGGTTGATGGTGCGGCGCGTATCCTGACGGCGACGGCTAACGCGTTCGCCCAGCAGATCGCTTTCGCAGATCAGGGCGCGGTCGCGCTGCGTATCGACAAAGCCGCGTTCGCTGGCGCCGATCATCAGGGTATAGCGCTCGCTGTTCGCCTCATCGAAGCGCCGCACCGTCTGCGGACGCAGCTTAATGCGCGCCAGCAGCTCCTGCAGGCTTTCGCGGCGGCCTTCGCTCTCAACCGAGGAGGTGACCTGGCCGCTGAAGCCGTCGAGGAACTGGCGCAGCGGATCGAGCGGCGCTTTGGCCTGCGCCTGCACGGCGATATCGGGCAGCGGCTGGTAGCCGAGATTGGTGTTGCCCGCTTTCTCCGGCAGCGCCTCGGTGGTCATCTGCATGCGCGGCCAGCGATTCAGCTCGCCCAGCAGCGCATCCGGCCGCAGCCAGAGCGTGGTCGGCGTCAGCAGCGGGCGCATCGGGTCGACGCGGCGGTTTTCATAGCGCGCCTCTACGTCCTGCCAGAAGCGCTCCGCGCTGCCGTTAAGATCGCCGCAGTTCACAACCAGCGTATTGTCGGGCAGATAGCTGAACAGCGTCGGCAGCTCCTGCTCGAAGAAGAGCGGCTGCCAGTATTCGATGCCGGCGGGCAGGGTGCCTTTACTCACCTGCTGATAGATATGCTCCGGCTCGCGGCGCACGTCGAACAGCTCGCGCCAGCGGGTGCGGAACAGCTCGATCGCCGCTTTGTCGGTAGGGAACTCATGGGCCGGCAGCAGATTAATCGCCGGTACCGCTTCCAGCGTGCGCTGGCTGTCGACGTCGAACAGCCGCAGGCTGTCGATCTCGTCGTCGAAAAAGTCGATGCGGTAGGGCTGCTCGCTGCCCATCGGAAAGAGATCGAGCAGCGCGCCGCGCGTAGCGTATTCGCCATGCTCCATTACCTGATCGACGTGACGATAGCCCGCCTGTTCCAGCTGATCGCGCAGGCGATCGCGCGACAGCTTCTGTCCCTGCTTCATCACCAGCGCGTGGCCGTGCAAAAAAGGATGCGGACAGACGCGCTGCATCAGCGTGTTCACCGGCATAATCAGCATGCCGCGCGTCATGGTCGGCAGCTGGTAAAGCGTCGACAGACGCGCCGAAATAATGTCCTGATGCGGCGAGAAGCTGTCGTAGGGCAGCGTTTCCCAGTCGGCGAGATGGCTGACGGGCAGATCGGTGAACTGGCGGATTTCATCCAGCAGGCGCAGCGCGGTTTGCATATCGGGGGTGATCATCAGCACCGGACCGGCGTGGCGCTCGGTAATGCTGGCGCACTCCACCGCGTGCGCGGCGCCGATCAGCTGACCGAGCTGGCGACGATCGCCGGATTTTACGGGCAGGGCATAGCGGGTCTGTTCGGACATGGGATCTTGTGGTTCTCTCCATTTTTTCCAGGGCGTCATGATTCCACATTACGCCCTGGCGATCACCTGCTGCGACGGTTTTTCCTTTGCGCGGTGGCCGAGTTATTTAGCGGATGGCTGAGTGTAGTGCATGCGCGGACGATCGACGTTCGCCCAGCTCAACTCCATTTCCAGATGGTAGCTATGGTTGCCGTCGTCCCACTTGACGTAGTAGCCGGTGGGCGCGTCTCCCTGTTCAAAAACGTTAACAATCTCGCCTTTTATCTCTCCCGATTTGTGTTTCACAATGCTGCCTTTGGGATATTTGAACATGGTGTTTCCTCCAGCGCCTCAGGAGCACGTTGCTGACTCCACCTTATAGTGTAGCCTACCCGGACGGCAGGCGATTAAACGTACAGACGGGAGCGCCGGGATTTCTTTTTGGCAAAAATCGGCCACACTTTGCCGCGTACTCAGAGGGTTAGAGGTTTCATAAACCGAACGCCTCCTTTATCATCACTGGTCTACTTTCAGGCAACTGCCAAGACGGAATACATGTATCAACCTGTCGCGCTATTTATCGGCCTGCGTTATATGCGCGGGCGAGCATCGGATCGCTTTGGTCGCTTCGTTTCCTGGCTCTCCACTATCGGCATCACGCTCGGCGTGCTGGCCCTGGTCACCGTGCTGTCGGTGATGAACGGCTTTGAACGCGAGCTGGAGGGCAATATTCTCGGCCTGATGCCGCAGGCGCTGGTCACCAGCGAGAAGGGCAGCATCAACCCGCAGCAGCAGCCCGCGGATAGCCTTAAGCTGGCGGGCGTCAGCCGCATGGCGCCGCTCACCACCGCCGACGTGGTATTGCAGAGTGCGCATAACGTGTCGGTCGGCGTGATGCTCGGCATTCAGCCCGACGAAAAAGATCCGCTCACGCCTTACCTGGTCAATACGCCGCAAAGCGTGCTGCAGTCGGGCCAGTACAACGTCATCCTTGGCGAACAGCTGGCGACGCAGCTTGGCGTCAAGCGCGGCGACGAGCTGCGTCTGATGGTGCCGTCGGTCAGCCAGTTTACCCCGATGGGCCGCGTGCCGAGCCAGCGTCTCTTCACCGTGGCGGGCACTTACGCCGCCAACAGCGAAGTGGACGGCTACCAGATTCTGGTCAACCAGCAGGACGCCTCGCGCCTGATGCGCTATCCGGCGGGCAACGTCACCGGCTGGCGTCTGTGGCTGGATAAACCGCTGGCGGTAGATGCGCTGAGCCAGCAGGCGCTGCCCGCCGGACTGGTGTGGAAAGACTGGCGCGAGCGCAAAGGCGACCTTTTCCAGGCGGTACGTATGGAGAAGAATATGATGGGGCTGCTGCTGAGCCTGATCGTCGCCGTCGCCGCCTTTAATATCATTACCTCGCTCGGCCTGCTGATCATGGAGAAGCAGGGCGAGGTGGCGATCCTGCAAACCCAGGGGCTGACGCGCCGGCAGATTGTCGCGGTCTTTATGGTGCAGGGCGCCAGCGCCGGGATTATCGGCGCGCTGCTCGGCACCCTGCTGGGCGTGCTGCTGGCCAGCCAGCTCAATAATCTGATGCCGGTTATCGGCCTGTTTTTAGATGGCGCGGCGCTGCCGGTCGACATCAATTTCTGGCAGGTGGTGACCATCGCCGTCACGGCGATGGCCGTCGCGCTGCTGTCGACGCTCTATCCCTCCTGGCGCGCCGCCGCCGTTCAACCCGCTGAGGCTTTACGTTATGAGTAACACCCCTTTGTTGCAGTGCCGCGAGCTGTGCAAACGCTATCAGGAAGGCAGCGTGCAGACTGACGTGCTGCGCAACGTCACCTTTAGCCTGCAGCCCGGCGAGCTGGTGGCGATTGTCGGCAGCTCCGGCTCCGGCAAAAGTACGCTGCTGCATCTGCTGGGCGGCCTGGACGCGCCGACCTCCGGCGACGTGGTGTTTGACGGTCAGTCGCTGAACGCCATGTCCTCCTCTGCTAAAGCGTCGCTGCGCAACCGCGAGCTGGGCTTTATCTACCAGTTCCATCATCTGCTGCCCGACTTCAACGCGCTGGAAAACGTGGCGATGCCCCTGCTGATCGGCAAAGTCGGCAAGGCGGAGGCGCAGCAGCGCGCCCGCGAAATGCTGGCGGCGGTGGGGCTGGAGAAGCGCGCGCATCATCGTCCGTCAGAGCTGTCGGGCGGCGAGCGTCAGCGCGTCTCTATCGCTCGCGCGCTGGTGAACCGCCCGCGCCTAGTGATGGCGGATGAGCCGACCGGCAACCTCGACGCGCGCAACGCCGACGCCATTTTTGAGCTGCTGGGCGAGCTGAATGTCCGTCAGGGCACCGCCTTTCTGGTGGTGACGCACGATCTGCATCTGGCGAAGCGCCTGTCGCGTCAGATGGAGATGCGCGACGGTCAGTTAAGCGAGCAGGTGACCTTAGCAGGAGCGCTGTGATGGGTTCGTCGTTATCCCTGTTGTTAGGGCTGCGCTTCAGCCGCGGCCGCCGCGGCGGCGGCATGGTGTCGCTGATTTCGATTATTTCGACTCTCGGCATCGCGCTGGGCGTGGCGGTGCTGATCATCGGCCTGAGCGCCATGAACGGCTTCGAGCGCGAGCTGAACAACCGCATTCTGGCGGTAGTGCCGCACGGCGAGATCGAAGCGGTGAATCAGCCGTTCCGCAACTGGCAGTCGCTGATTGCGCCCGTAGAGCAGGTGCCCGGCATCGCCGCCGCTGCGCCCTACGTGAACTTCACCGGGCTGATCGAGAGCGGCGCAAAGCTGCAGGCGCTGCAGGTGAAAGGCGTCGATCCGGCGCAGGAGCCGCGCCTGAGCGCGCTGCCGCAGTTCGTTGAAGGCGACGGCTGGAAAACCTTCGCCGCCGGCAAACAGCAGATTATTTTAGGCGGCGGCATCGCCCGCACGCTGAACGTCAGGCAGGGTAGCTGGATTACTATCCTGATCCCCAACAACGACGGCGGCACGAAGCTGCTGCAGCCGAAACGCATTCGCCTGCAGGTGAGCGGCATTCTGCAGTTGAGCGGCATGCTGGACCACAGTCTGGCGCTGGTGCCGCTGGCGGACGCGCAAAACTACCTCGATATGGGTGACAGTGTCACGGGTATCGCCCTGAAGATGCAGGATCCCTTTCAGGCGGTGAAGCTGGTGCGCGATGCGGGCGAGGCGACCCACGGCTACGTCTATATTCGCAGCTGGATTGGCACCTTCGGCTATATGTACCGCGATATTCAGATGATCCGCGCCATCATGTATCTGGCGATGGTGCTGGTGATTGGCGTAGCCTGTTTTAATATCGTTTCGACGCTGGTCATGGCGGTGAAGGACAAGAGCAGCGATATTGCGGTGCTGCGCACGCTGGGCGCGAAAGATG
>Ga0157358_1000477_pt1 | contig 16582 bp, 9 predicted proteins | sample AttcapACBM2_FD_111484 | JGI IMG/M metagenome (GOLD analysis project Ga0157358, IMG submission 111484) | Fungus gardens microbial communities from leaf cutter ant in Botucatu, State of São Paulo, Brazil - Atta capiguara ACBM2 | ecosystem: Host-associated > Fungi > Mycelium > Unclassified ... | reverse complement strand
TTTCATTAGTGAAACACTATATAGGAGTTCAGACTTGAAGAGGGGAAAACTCCACATAAAATCCGAGTAAATTTGCGGAGTTTGAAGGAGATAATTAAGCAATGGATACAGATGAATATGACCACGGATTTTGACTCAAAATAAAGCGAAATAACCACGGACTTTTGGTGGAATTAAGTCCATTATAAAGTACCAAACTACTAACGGAGTTTTGGACATGAATAAGACCAAATATCCGTGGGGATTTGATGTCATATTGAAGTTAAACATGTCTCGGACATGTTTTGGAGTTTGGGATATGACAGCCTCTCTATTTAATTACATTAGTAAATACTATCTTATTAATGATATATAGACCAATATATCAATCTACTAATTTTTTTGCTAGTCTTTACATGAACAATAAGTCTTTTATGCTTAGCATTACTTTATCCTCCTTTTTTTACTTCTTAGCTTCTTTTCTCCTCCTATCTGCTTGTTGCTTTATCTTCTCTTGTGCTTTTCTTAATACTATTCTAGCTTTCTCCTATACTTTCTTTATTCTTTCTGCAAACTCTGTTGCTTTCTCTACTTTTCCTTTCTTCTTAATATCCATCCTATCTTCAATTCTCTACTATAATTTACCATAAATGAAGATAATTTAGTTACTAAATGTATCTTGCTGTTTACTGCAAACTCTGCTGTTGCTAGTCATTCTGGTCAATTTTTTTATTTGTGATCCACAAAGAACCAAAGATATTGTTCTAATTCTTGGTTTATATGTTCAGTTTGTTTATCTATTTGTTGGTGAAAGAGTGTTAACAACTTTATTTCAATTTCCAATATTTTGTTTAACTCCTTAGTTAACACTGTGGTTCTCTGTCTAAGATCACACACTCTAGCAATCTGTTAGACATGGTTTACACCAGAAGGCAAAAGCTTATGGGGTCAGCTTGGAGATATACAAAGTTTCCACACTCTGTACAAGAAGCTTAGTGATGTAAACTTGTCAGAATAACCTTGGCTTTAGCTTATATACTGTGCTATCTGTCTGCTGTATAATCACAACTTTAGATAACTTGATAAAGTTTAAAAGAGAGTTGAGTGCTGATAGTGGTGTATCATTGTTAAACACTGGGGATTGAGTTTAATAGAGATTATCTTTGTTGATTATCAGACTAGTAAATTACAGTATAACTACTAGTCTTATATACAAGTCAGATAGTTAAGAGATGCTTAGAGGTTTTAGTATACAGCCTTGAGTAGAGATTTTAGGTCTTAGTGTTGAAACACTAAAAGAAGTTAGAATAGGAGAACTCTGCTATGGAGAACTGAGCTCAATAGGAGTATACCCATTATGGAAGACCAAATACTTAAAGAACTAGGAGATGTTTGCATCACTGCTATAGTAATATGTTGTAAAAAAGATAGCTGTTCTAGGAGACAGACTTTTGTCAGATATGTTGGGAGGACATCACCACTGTGGGAATATGTCTTTGAAATAGGTGAACTTGACATATGACATAACCTATGTAACTTTCACATACTGTCTCTAAATAATCTCACTAATCTTTCTGCTAGCATTTCATTTATTGTTGTTACAAAATGAGCTATCTTTGATAACCTATTACAAACTACTAAAAATCACATTCTTTTCTACTACCAATGGTAACTTTGTGATAAAATCCACCATCAAGTGTGTCCACAGTTTTTTTAGTACTTCATTTGCCATTAGCTTTCCTACTAGTACTTCTGTTTGGTTCTTCATTCTTTGACATATATCATATCTATCTATATACTTTTCTACATCCTTTATCACTTCTGGCCACCAATAATTCCTTGTCACTAATTCTGTTATCTTCTATCTTTCTCTATGTTATACTACTAGTATATTATGGTGTAACCAAATTATCTCTACTCTTAACTCCTTATTCTTTAGCATATACACTTTTTCTTTTCTTAACACTAACTCTTCTTCTATTTGCCATTTGTCCCCTCTCAATACTTTAACTTTTGTCTTCTTTATTTCTTTTACTACCTTCAATCCTTTCTTCTAGCTATTTTTATTATTTCTACTCTTACTTTCCAGTCTTGTTAAGAATACAAGAAGTAGATTTAACTTTTTTTTATTTTCTCATTTTTATTTTTATTTATTATTTATTTTTCTTTATTCTATTTTTAGAACTAGGGTTAGAGTAACAAGATCACACTGTCACACAGCAGGTCACATCAAATGACATGGTCACAAGTCACATGACACATGGAAGGATGTAGAACATTCTGGAAGAGATAATGTCATACAATGTGTAATACACATGTTGACCTTAAGGCATACACCTGGTTATTTAGGGTAGGCTAGAAATGGCTCACATGGACCATTAGGTATTAGTATATAAGGTAGACAAACTTGTACAGAGTTCTCTATCAAGTTCTCTTGTATTAACCCAATACAAGGTTCTTCTTATTGACCTACTCTAAGGTCTTTGAGTTGTAACAAGTCTAGTCTCCTACTTAGTCTATTTGTCTTTTCTATCTTTGATTTTAAGATAAAATCAAATCTTGACAAGCATAATGTCCATCTTGCTTGTCTATGATTTAACTTCTATACTTTTATAAAGTATTTTAAATTCTTGTAGTCTGTGCTATACTAACCTAGTCTATTCTAAAGAGCATATGTTTGTCTTAAGGTCAATATATATTGTATAATATTATTGTTCTGGGATCTTCTACAATATTCTTTGTGGTATATAATTATGTGACTATGACTTGTAATAGATGTGTGATACTGTATCATGTTATGTGATAGTTCATGACAATTATGTATAATGTTATGCTAAATTCTAATTCTAAGTTCAAAAAATAGAATAAATGAAAATAAAAATAAAAAGAGAAGAAAATAAGAAAAAGTTAAGTCTACTGCCTTTGGCTCTAATACTTCTAGTTTTCTAAACCTCTAATTACCACTAACATCTCTTTATTATAGATTTTATAGTTTCTTTCTATCTTATTAAGAGACTTTGATAGATATGCTACTAGTCTCAATTATTTATTTTCACACTCTATAGATAAAACCTCTCCTGTTACATAATCTAATGTATCTATTTCCATTATTATTATTTTGTCTAAATCTAGTACTACTAATACTAGTTTTTTTGTAAATCTCTCTTTTAACTTTCTAAATACCTTTTCTTGCTTCTCTGTCTAATCCCATTTATAATTCTTCACTAAGTTATGCAATGGTCTGGCTATAGATGTGAAATCTTTAATAAACTACTAATAATAATTGGCTAATCTCAAAAACTTTTATATAGTCTTGATCTCTTTTGGAGCTAACTAATTCAACATTTCTTTTATCTTTTCCCTCTCTATCTTGATTCTCTTTGGTCCAATTACTACTTCTAAGAATCCCACTTTTCTAATCTTTTACTTGTATTTTTTTAGTTTTATATATAGATTATTCTCTGCTAATCTCTTTACTATCTCTTCTACTACTTTGTCATATTTCTTTTTCTCCTCTATCTTTACTATAATGTTATTAATGAAACTTCCTACCTTTCTAATATTGATTAAATTTTATAGAATCTTATTCATTATTATTTAAAGTGTTGCTAGAGAGTTTATAAGCCCAAAGAACATTATAGTTGGTTCAAATAACTCTTTTAGAGTCATAAACACTATTGTGGCAACCACTAATTACAAAGACTAATAGTAGTACAACAAGTAAATCTCTTAGTAGGATATTAAGTGGAGATCACAAGAGAACTCAACAAGGAGTCCTGATATATTGCTATCCTATTTATACTATAGATACATGGTCTATGCTAACAATAAATAACACTATCCTAATGTCCATATATTGTCTATGCTTCCACCATACATTAACCTCATGTCTTTTATAAGAATACTATGTCCTATATATGTACCCTAATGTCATCCTTCTAGTTCTTTCTCTCAGAGTCTAGACCTATGACCTCACATCATGTGACATGTCATGTGACTTCATTCATATGCCTCTTCATTCTCAAAATAAAAAGAAAAGAAAAGAAATATCAAAAGAAAAGAAATATTAAATCAAGAAAAATAGATAAAAGCAAAATAAAATTGTTAGTGTCCTAGCACACTATAAAAAACACTGTCTTTCACTTATATTCTTCCTTTATCTGTAAATTATAACTCCAATACAAATCTAACTTAGTAAATACTTTTTATACTAATATTTTTTATAATATCTGAAATTAGAGACAAAAGATAATTATTCTTTTCTAATCTATTCATTTAAATATCTGTAGTCTTATACTATATACTTACTATCATTTCTCCCTACAAAGAATACCAGTGCTGTTATGACTTAAGACTTAGTAATAAGCCAAAAGAAGAATTTTGTATAGAGTTTATATAAGAAAACTCAAGTACAAAGTGTCTATCTTATATATACTAGCTAGTTAGTCTGTATGAGATCTTATTGAATCTATTCTAAAGATTTATTATATATTATTTATTATTTGCATATTTCCCACTCTTTTGGTATGGATCATACTCTATTCCAATTACCTATTAACCCAAGGACCAGACCCTGCATCTCTCACTAATTCCATAGAGTTCTGAATAATGTTCCTCCATAATGCCTAACAACTCAGAGTATATATAGTGGTAGATTATTATTAGGTTGTCAATTCTATATTTAAGAATATAGTTTACCATATACTGTTTTCCTTAGTCTGATTATCAATTTGAATTGTGTCATACTTATACTTTTGTCTGAACTCCTATTATCCAAAATCTTGACTATGCAATATATAAGCTAGGCATAATAACATCTGTTGAAGCTAAGGTTAACCTATCTATATTTGTCTGATTCTTTCCTCACCAAAGCTCTCATCTGAATTCTGTTTTCCATGCAATCATTGTGGATAAAATTAGCAAGTGTGAATTACCTCTAACAAGATCATGTGTTATTTACAAGATCAACATGTGATGAATATATTGTATAATGTCATTGTTTTAAAATATTCTATATCCTTCTATGTGATATGTAACTGTGACATGTGTGACAGTTTTGTGATGTCACACTATTATTATTATTTTTAAAATCAACAATTTATTATATAGTACATAATAGTAGACTATAGTAACTATACAATATAATTACTTAAATACAGATGAAGAAAACAAAAACAAAAAGAAAAGAAGAGATAACATAGACTATACTAATATAACAAGTTCAGTAAAAACTGATTATATATAATACCTTTTTAGAAGTAAAATACTCTAGAATTGGGCTTTGGAAAAGTGAGAATATCTTTAAGAGATTCTTTTCTAGGATTTTAAGACTTGTTATACTGTATACACTCAAATAGAATGTATCTCCTTGACTCAATAGAATAATTTCTACATGAACATACAAAAGGTTCTTTAGAAAAAAATCTAAGCCTGTATTTGTTAATCAGGACATAATTTGTAATCAGTTTGATAATGCATGCACCTATTAAATTAGAGAAGCTAAAAGACATCTAAGTACTATCTTTGGTATATGTTGAATAAATAAGTTAATAATCATTGTTATTTAAGTCAAGAAAATTTCTTTCTTTGTATTCTGAAGCTTGGAAGTACATCTGCTATTTTCAAACAATATAATTGCTTTCTTCTTTTCTGCTGAACTCCTATGAAGATTTAATTGGAAATATAGAATTAAATTTAAGATGTTTCAACTACTTGATATTACTAGAACAGTTCTAGAATGAAATTGAATTATTAGAATTTTTATTGAAAAAGGCTCTAAGGTCATTTGATATAGTGATAGAGTATAGTTGATGTGAATAAATGAATGTGTTAAAAATCTGTTTAGTAACTGAAATGATATCTATGATAATGATGATGTGAGCTATGTTGTTATAACCTTAAATTCTTAGAGTGGAATAAAGATCAAACTCTTGTATTAGAGAAAACACAAGAGAACTTGATAGAGAGCTCTTTACAAAGTAGTCTACCTTATATACCTATCCACATGGTCCATGCTAGCTACTGTACATCCTGCCCTAAAGTACCATGTGTAAGATATGAGGTCAACATATGGTGTACATATTATATGACATTACTTCTTCTAGAACCTTCTACATCCTCCCATGTATCATGTGACTAAGTGATGTTGTTATGAACCCTAACCCTAAGTTCTAAAAATAGAAAAATGAAAATAAATCAAAAGGAAATAAGAATAAGAATAAGAAAATAAGAAAAAGTTAAGTCCACTTTCTGTGATCTTGATATATGTCTTATAATTGAGTTGCACAATTTATACCACATTATATAGCAAAAAGTTCAGCTTCAGAGTGTTAGACTTACAAAGTTTGGACCCAAGTTCTTCTAAATTTTCTTTTTATTTTATTTTATTTTTATTTTTATTTTCTTTTCTTTTAGTTTCTACTCTGGGAACTGGGGTTAGGGTTTAGCATGACATAAAGGTCACACTGTCACACTGTCACGGTCACAGTAATGGTCACAAGTCATGTGGTAACAAGGGAAGAACATAAAAGGTTCTGGAAAGATAACATTATACAGTATATATAATACATATTGACTTTAAGACAAACATATGGTCATTTAAGGTGGGCTAAAGTAGTAGTAGCATGGACCATGAGGTTTTAGTATATAAGGTAGACAATCCTGTACAGAGTTCTCTATTAAGTTTTCTTGTATTCACCTTAATATTGTCAAAGCTGAAAGTAGTAGACTTTAATTATTTTCATTTTCTTTTCATTTCTATTTTCTTTTCAATTTATTTTCCTTATTCTATTTTTAGAACTAGGGTTAGGGTTAGAGTGACAAGATTATGTCATCACACACCAGTCACATCAGATGACATAGTCACAAGTCATAAGATATATAGAAGAATATAGAAGATTCTGAAAGGATAATGTCATACAACATGTGTAACACATATTGACCTTAAAGTGAACATATGGCTGTTTAGGGTAGGCTAGAAGTAGTTAGCATGGACCATGAGATTTTAGTATATAAGGTAGACTATCCTATGCAAAATTCTCTATCGAGTTTTCTTGTGTTAACCTAATACAAGGTTCTTTCTTTTGACCAACTCTAAGGTCTTAAGTTTGTAACAAATACAAGGTTCTATTTATTGATCAACTCTAAGATCTTTGAGTCATAACATAGAGAGCATTACATTCATTGTATAATAGATGGATTTGGCAATGATTTCTTGTCTTCTCTATATGTGCAATATAAATGTGGCCACATTATTTTGACACTGATCTCAAATATGATAAGTATGATATCTTAATTGGTAAGAGAATCCTCATAGATGCTATCAAGTTTATTTTGATGAGTAATTATTGTATTGGCATCTTTTTGGTTAACTGAATAAAAAGAGAAATGATCAGAGAAATTGTTTACTAAATGAAAACCTAGAGAAAGTTCTTTATTAAGACTGTCAAAAAAAGGAAAAACTTTATTTAGGCAGTTGTTGGTATCTATTATAAGACTCTTGATTTTCAAGCATCATTTATACATGAGATGAACTGTGGCCATACAATGAGGCTTAGCCTTCTTAGAATGTTGTTTATCTAAAAGAGTGTTGATCATGTGTTGCTTAGGGAGATATACTATATATAGATAATGTTGACCACTAAGTTTGTCAAGATAGAAGTGGATAGAAATGAGATTGGCAATAGCCTCAACTCTTCAAGTTAGTGAAGTGTGGAATGCTTCTGTGATTTACAGTGCTACTCTTCTTTACATTTCCTTCAACTCTTTGAGAGGGTGATAAAGTAAAGTTCCTTTGAAGTACTAGAGCTGAAATCCATATAGGACAATAGGAAGAATATATATTATGTATAATAAATATTTGTGTGTTGGAGATAGTTTTTTAGATAAATTTTCTAAGATAGAGCTTTGTTGGCATAGTAATGTATGTATTGTCAAAAAGAGAGTTTCTTGTTGAAAAAGAAGCCTAAATAATATTATGTATCTTTTGGCTGAAGTAAAGGGCCCTCTAAGGTCTAAGACCCAAAGAAGGTAGTTAGACACTCTTTTTTGATTTTGTGAAGTGAAAAACTTCTGATTTGTCATACTTAATGACCAGGCTAAACTGTTTAAAATGAGATGAAATAATATTATAACTATAAAAAAGGTTTGTATTTGATTTTTTATAACTTTTTTCCTGAGAAATGAAAAGACCATCATCCATGAAAGAAAGAGTCAAAACTTGAATAGGAGAAAGAAGATTTTTAGTTCTTTTTCAAAAATATGAAAAATAGAAGCATAAAGAGTAGAAAAAATAGAAGAAAGAACAAAACCCTGACCTATACTTATATTGGCTTTCAAAATGGAGATAAAAATTAGTTCTAAATATATTGGGTTTGTCTATTAATTAAATAATCAGAGAAAAACTTGGAATTTTGTAAGTCAAAACCAGCTTTGCTTAAATAAAAAAAGTTGATGATTTAGAGATAGGAAAAATTGTGTAATATTGAATGTAAGAGTATTTGTGTGAAGACCTTTTAGCTATTCTGTTTGTATGAGATGAGTTAGGATTATACTGGCATTTATAGTTGATTGTTATTTGATGCCTTCTATTTGATTCATATGAATCAAGTTCAAAGTGATAAAGTAAACTTGAAGTCTATTACTTAAAACTTTCTCAATAAGTTTTCCTAACATATTAAGAAGAATTATTGGTCAAAATGTTTTAGGGAATCATATGAAGGCTTGTTGGACTTTGGAATAATAATTAAAGTTGACTTCTTGAAATGAAAAGGCTAATGGCTAAGATCAATGTATGAATTCACTATATTAACAATGTTAGTAATGCACTTAGTATTGCTTACCAGTGTTTTGAGATGACTTCAGGAAATATGGTCTAGAATTGGAGTAAACAAATTACTACACTTGTCTATAGTATTAATAAACTCAGTGTTATGAGTACAGTATAAAGTACATATATAGTACTAGCTAGATATCAAAGCTAAACTTGAGACATAGCAAGATGACCTTCAGCTTCAGCTTATATGCTGTGCCTTTATGAGTCACACTAGTTACATATTTTGGATCAGAAACTGAAGACTTAGAAAGTAAAAGACTACCAGAAGATGGCAAGATATATTATCACTAACACTAGAAAAGGAGTGCTAGTTTTAGTTGATTTTCAAGATGACTACTATAGTGTAAGCTACCAGATTATATATTAATTAGTATACCTAGGGTAGCTATCTGGAATATAACTGCTAAGCAAGTTACCCTGATTACTGGTAATTCTCAGATGTTAAGAAAGAGAGATCTATGGAGTTATCTTGGAATAGCAAGGATATCTGAGGTAAAATAGATGGTCTTAATCCACACTGGAGTTATCTTGGAATAGCAAGAATATCTGAGGTAAAATAGATGGTCTTAATCCATACTGGAAGAAGTTGAGGAGCATAGATGAGGTTGGGTGGTTATCTATGAGTAGAGATAGATGAGGTCAGAACATAGAATGTGACATAATGTTGAAATCTCTTGTCATAATTAAGACATTGTTCAAATCAACCTCAGTATCCTTTAGATACTTTAAGGCAGATTGTTGATCATCTGAGTATACATTAATAAGAAAACACATAATGCCACAATTGAAAAAAGAAACAAGATTACTGTTTCTGTGATTGAAAATATTTCTTCTAAACAAAAAATGTAATCTTATCAGCCTGATATTGATGTAGGTGAGAACTCTTAGATAATTGTTCTTAGTATGTGATAATCTTATAAACATAGTCTATGACAGATAATTTGGAGCTCCTATAATTTCTTTTTCTTCTTCAGATATAAAACTTGAAATATAGTAAATGATTGACTAGTAAGGTTTTTGAATAAAGATAATGTCAACATTCTTGTTATTTTCTAAAATAGTATTGGTAAGAAGTTTATTCTTATGAACATTCTATAAAAATATTTTTAAGAATTTTAAAATCATTGCTTTACCCTACTTACAGATAAGTAAATTGAGTTGGCTCTAATTTCTTGGAGCTCTTGTGATTTTTTGTTATGCCATTCCTAGTTGAACTTCTATTTCCAAAAAGGACAATCATAACTATCTGCTTGATATTTGCCTTTGCAGTTGATATATTTGAATAAATAAGTATATAGTTTATCTTTCTTTGCTTCAAGCCTTAGAGGATTAGTCTTGAAGTTAGCTTTGCAGTACTATGCCATTTCTCTATAGTGTTCAAGTTTATGTAGGCTATTGCATTTTTGACATTTTACTCCATGTATGTGGCATATAAAAGTATGTGGCATATAAAAGTGGTGTAACTTCACTTCCAGCAGTTTTTGTATTGTAGAATACTAAGGTTCATGTTAGTTTCTTTGATCATAACAATATAATGACCTATGTTGAAGGACCTGTTAATAAGACTCTTTGCTTTTGTACTATTTTGGAAATCCCAAATATCAACCCAAACTATGGTCATGTCAGATTTGGGAGAAGCTTTGATTACTCTAGGATAGGATGCTAAAACAGTATCATCAAAGATATGAGTAGTCTTGATTACTCTTTCAATAATGTCTAATATGATAGGAGGGTTAGTATCTTCAATGAAGTAAGAAATACCTAGAATTTTTAGATATAATTTAGATTGCAGAAGCCTAGGGCTTATAATATCATTTAAATTAACATCATTTAGTTCTTTCATATATTTCTCTATAATGTTCATATCAAAAGTAAAAACTATCTTATTAGTGGTTATAATGACTTCTTTATTATTAGAGTAAATAAAACCAGCAGAAATTTTCAATTTTATACCTTTCAAAAGTCTATTGATATTCACAACATGTACATTGGAATTTGCTAAGACTCTTTCCATGTTGTTTGTACTCATAGATATGATAATTTGTTTTCTTGATAGATCTTTGGTTGTCATGTTTAGTTTAGGTTTACCTTTATTGCTAGAGTTAGACATAATGTTGTGAATGTCTAGAATTTTGTTAGGGGGTAGCTTAGAAATAACATCCTTAATCTTGATGATTTCATTGATGTTGAAAGTCTAAGCATATGACTGGTTGTGAGAAGAAGAGGTCAAGTTTGAAGCTTAGTAGAACTTTGATTTAGATAAGATGTTCTTGCTAGGCCTAGGAAGAATAGGTAGAGAAATTCTAGAGATGTTAGCTTGTTTGTTCTTAGATGGTTTCTTAGAGGGCATGTTGTTTGTGGGTGTCCTGTTGAATTACATAGATATGCATTGCCTAAAAGTCTTGTTATCTTTGTTAGTAGTTAGCTTGTTCTAACCAGACTCATAAATTGTAGATAAGAATTCCCATGCCACAAATCCAAACTCTGCAATTTGTGAAATATCCTCTGCTATCCTGTTTTCTAATAAGTGTTGTTTAATAAATGTTGCCATCTTAAGAAGAGAGAAAGTAATGTTCTTAATGTCATATTCTAAGTAATTGTCTACTCTAAATAGAGAAATAAGACAAAATTTACCATTCCACAGCTGTGAGTCTGTAGATTGATCAGCTTATTATAGAATAACTATGGACTCCAGATCTTGAGCAGTATTTTTGCAGTTAATTTCTGCTGCATAAGATACATGTATAGGTTTAACTGTAGGCCCCATACTTGTAGTGTTTGGCATAACTTCCTTCAAGAGTGCATAGGACAGAGAGTGACTTTGAACCTCTCCACATTCAATTTGTTCAGCCTAAGTCATTTTATTGGCTTGAGCTTATATGCATTCTGCATAATCCATTAAAGAACTAGCAGAAATAACCAATGCTTCTCTAGATCTGTTAGAGCTCAGAGAAACTGAGTTTTCTCTAGTGAAATTAGTATCCATATTCATTGAGTATTGTTTAGATAGTTCTTGAAGATTGTTATGAAGTTTAAAAAAAGTAGGATACAATATATTTGTTAATTCTCTTATGGGTGCTACTATATAAGATAGTGGTAAGAGAGAGAGAAGCAATGGATGTCACACTTTTTACTAACCCCAAGTTTAAAATAAGAAAATAAATAGAACAAGAAAAATAAAAAAATAAGAAAAAAGTAAGAGAAAAACAAAGTCTACTATCTTCAACTCTAACTACTAATTATATTAATCTCTATCTTCTCTCTATGTCTCTTGTAATAAATATTGACTTTTACAGTATTTTCTATCAGTCTCTTTTTGTTAAACATTCTATTCATATTTCTTATATATATTAGCCTTTTAATTTTCTTCAGTTTAAATCCTTGTTTTTTTTTGCAAACTTTGAACTCATGACCAGCCCTATTACACCACTATCTAACAATGCTTCTACTGTCACACCCTCTTGTATATCAATCCTTCCAAGACCAATCTTTACTGTTACTTTTCTTAATATATTCCTATTTAGGTTGCAGCAAGATGTATTATTCATTACTCTACTGAGCATTGCAAACCTATTATAATTAGAGCTCAATTGAGGACTATCAAGCTTTTGTTCTCTTTTAAATATCTATTATTACCCTAGTAGCTAATCTGCCTTCCCTACCCAACTATTTTTTAATTTCTATAGTGTCTAGCAATATGTCTAAAACCTCCACAGTTGTAATTCCTTTCTTTATTCACATCCATAGTATATGGGTTCTGCCTAGGTGCAAACCCTGCCCACTGTTGTTGTAGGTTAATCATAACTATATTTGTTCTCTCAACTTCCTCTATTAGTATGGGCCCTACCAGCACTTATTAGAATACCTGTCTTCTTGGCCAAACTTGAGACTGTGGCAATTATTGCCTTTATACCTCTATAGTATTTGCTAGCATGTTTATCCCTGGTACTGGGTTCCCAATCTCTCTTCTTCTTCTCAACCTCTCCTTCTCTTACCTATTCTCCTTCTAATGCCTATCTAATTATTTGCTTTCTCATACTATTGTTTGATACTTTTTGGAAGCTTTTCTACTTTCATCAACTTCCTTCTAATAATTTCATTCATACCTCTCTTAAATTCTTCAATTAATAGTCACCCTTCAAAAATACTTCCTTTTGCTGCTTTCCTAAATTTCTAAACAAACTCTTATTTTCTTACTCCAACTTCTTTAGCTCTGCTACTTTTACTAACTTATTATTCCTATTCCCAAATTCTTGTTTGAGGTTAGTGAGAAAGTCTCCTACTATTGTAAATTCCAAGCTTCCATTTTCCAAGTCCTTCATTATGTTTTCCTTCCATATATCTGCCAATCCTTCCTATGCACACAATAAAACCCATTAAACTTGCTCCTTCACTAACACATCTCTTATTCTCATTCTCATATAAAGCCTATATGCCATAATGAGCTCTGAGACCTTAGTAGCATTCCCATTGAATGTTGGTGGCTTAGCCATATCTATATTTGATCTAATATTGAATCTGAGAACCACCACCTCTTCTCCTTCTCTTCTTTTTTCTACTATTAATGCCTGTAATATCACTATTTGTTTCTGTTGCTATCTCATCTGTTGTAAAAGTTGATTGAAGTCATATTGACTCATATTGTTGTAAAAGAAAGAAAAATCAATTGGAGATAGCAGTATAGAGGAAAAAGATATGTACAAGAGTAAGAGATAGAAGTTGATACTGACCTTACTTTCAGAATTATATTCTGAACTCAATACTATCTTGGTAGATGTTAGTAGGCACTCTTCTTATTTTATCTCATACTATTTGCTGACTATCTGTCAGGTGTAGTTCATATTAGGAGGTGAAAGTCTATAGGGTTGGTTCAGAAATGTGTAGAGTATGGAAACTCTGTACAATAAGCTTGGTAATATAGACTTGTTAGAATGATCTTGGCTTCAGCTTATGTACTGCACTATCTGTCTGCCATGTAGTTGCAACTTCAGATGAGTAAATAAAGTCTGAGATAGAAGTGAGTGCTAATTTGGTGTGTTATTGTTGAATACCAGAGATTGAGTTTAATAGAAGTACTTTCATTGATTATCAGACTAGCAAATTACAGTATAACTACTAGTCTTATATACAAGTTGGAGATATAGAAGATGCTCAGGATTTCAGTATATTGTCCTGAACAGAGGTTTCAGTAGTGAGATACTGACAGGGATTGGATAAGAGAACTCTGCTATGGAAGACTGAGTTCAATAGAAGTATCCTCATTATAGAAGACTGAATATTCAGATTGTTACATTACTACTATAGAGACATATTACAAGAAGAATAGCCATCATGGAAGATGAGCTTATCTCAGAGATGTTATAATAATAACACTGCCACAAGGATATAAATGGGTGAACTTGATATATAACACTACTTAATTGATTGACTATTGCTCTAAACAATTTGTAAACAATTTTGACCTAAGAAGGCTATTTTACTTTAGATGAGATTTTAATAATACTTGCTATTTTCTTGCATATACAGATCATTGGACATTGTAGCATAGAACTTCTATATGAGATAATATAAATACTTTACTTGACACTATCCAATTAAACAATAAGTAATATCTAGCTAGTAGTCTGGGTCTAGTTACTAATATTTATGACTATCTGTACTAAGTAGCTAGCTTTTATTTATGCCTGGAGTTTGGCTTCTATACTAAGGGTAATTAGTAGTTGTATTGACTACTATTGGGGTAACTACTAGTTACAAAGACTAATAGCATCACTAAGATAAACTCAATGAAAAGTATTTCATGGAAATTATAAGAGAATTTGATAAGAAGTTCTCAATGTATTCTTACACTATTTATATGATACATAGTTGGTCTGTGCTAGTGATAAATAAGCCTTTCCTAAAGTCCACATATTGTTTATAAGTCTACTATACTGTTACCACAAAACAAATATGCCTTCTGATATTATTTGCTTTAGCTCTTTCTACCCTCTTCTAGATCTTATGACATCACATCATGTGACACATCATATGACTATGGTCACATGCCTCTTTATCATTTAAAAATAAAAATAAAACAAAACAAAAATAAAAAGAAATCAAATCAAGAAAAAAAGAAAATTAAGTTAATTTGTTAGTATTCAAGTGCACTATAATAGCTACTAGTCAAGAATGAAAAGAGAGTAAAAGAAAGAGAGGGTTTAGTATTGGGTAGCCTCAAGAATAGAAAATTGAGTTCTAATATTATGACTTAAAATGTCTACCTTATATACACTAACTAGTTGGTCTATGTGAGACTAATACTAACCTACTCTAAAGGCCATGCATTATATATAAGATTAACATATAATAGTTATATTATATGATCTTACTTATTCTGAAACTTTTTTATATCACATGATATTGTGACCATGACTGTAATATCTGTGACCAATCTGTGATATCATATTACCATCCTTTAGTCAAGTTCTAATAAAGAAAATTAAAAACAAAATAAAACAAAATAAGAGAAAAATAAATAAAGACAAGACTTACTGTTTTTAACTCTGATATATAGAGCAATTGATATTTACTCTATATTTTATTTTATTTTATTTATTTAGTTATCTATTTATTTAAATATAAAGAATAGTATAAAATTCTAGTAGAATGATTATATTATTGTCAGATACAGTTTATACTTAATGTTAGAAATCTCAAGTATAAACTTAGATGTTTTTAATTTTTTTAATTTTTCTATCTCTTGTTTTTGTCGTTATTTTCAGACTTAGTTAAGAAAATATGATATATTATAACTTAGATCACATCTATCACTATCATATAATAGATAGAACATTATAAAACTTACTTATGATAGTCCAAATTTCAAGCTATGTCTGTTTTTAATATAGATATTTTAGTATCAAAACCTCATGATTATTTGACCTTATTTGTACCAAAACTCTGCTGATATTTTGTTTTTGATAATAGACTTATTTCTATCATAAAACTCTATAGTTATTTAGTCTTTTTATATCAAACTTTGTAGGTATTTGTGCTTATTTTTACTGTTTTTTATAATAGAGCTATCTCTTCTTAAACTTTGTAAATATTAGTCTTTTATATAGAGTTTTTTTTTCTATATAACTTTGCAAATACTTAGTCTTTTATATAAAGTTTTCTTTTATCTAACTTCAACTTCTTTCAGTATTTTACTACTGGAACATTTGCTTGGAACTCTGCTTAATTACTCCTTTATGTATTTAAGACTGGTAGTTACTTTATAATAACTAGCCTGATAATCAACTAAAGTTAACACCAAACTCTAGTATGAATGGCAACATACTTTTTTCTATTTCCATAATTCCTAATTTCTTCTTCTGAGATCTTCCTCTAAAATTGCAATTCCACAGCTAATAAGAGATACAATATATAAGTTGAAGCCAAGATTGTTCTGAAAAGTCCAAATCTGTTACAACCTTAAGCTTGGCTCAGATTGCAACTCAGACAAAGATTTGAGTAAGAGTGAAGGATATGATTAATTGGTAAAGTATAAGGATACAGGAATGTATCTACACTATATATACCTATAGATCATGAGGAAACCATATGTCCACAATGATATAATACATGAGGATAACAGGAGGATTCAATGAGGAACTAATGCCTATTATATGAGATGCTAACTGATACAATCTATAACATAGCTGATCATTACATCATACTCTAGACCCTACATGTCAAGTTCACAAATGGTAGACTTAGTTTTTCTATTTCACTTTTCATTTTTAT
>Ga0157358_1000476_pt1 | contig 16588 bp, 16 predicted proteins | sample AttcapACBM2_FD_111484 | JGI IMG/M metagenome (GOLD analysis project Ga0157358, IMG submission 111484) | Fungus gardens microbial communities from leaf cutter ant in Botucatu, State of São Paulo, Brazil - Atta capiguara ACBM2 | ecosystem: Host-associated > Fungi > Mycelium > Unclassified ... | reverse complement strand
CTTGTTCTATTAAAGGATTTGATAAACTCTTTTAAAATTATTAACAGCATAGATCCAGATATTTTGCATTGTATTACTATTAAGCCCTGCATTATCGGAGGGTTATATGCGAAAGTTTTCAAACAAAAGCTTGTTATGAGTTTTGTCGGGTTAGGTCGAGTTTTTTCATCTGGCTCTATGAAATATAAAATTATAAGACATTTCGTTTCTGCTTTTTATCGATGGCTTAGTGCTAAACCAGATATATTTATGATCTTTGAACATGAAAAAGATCGTGCAGATTTGATTGCAATTACCGGCGTAAGTCATGAAAAAACGATGGTTATTGATGGTGCAGGCATTAATACCGATGAATTTCAATATTTGCCAGATCCCCCAAATGCTATACCCGTCGTTCTTTTTGCAAGCCGTCTTATCTGGAGTAAAGGATTAGCTGATTTAGTACAAGCTAAGGCTATACTCAAAAAAAGAGGGATTAATTTTGAGTTAATGGTTGCAGGAATAACTGTTAAAAATGATCCAGATTCTATCCCTCTCCATATAATTGAACAATGGTCCGATTCTAAAGCTATACACTGGTTAGGAAAGCGCGATGATGTCAAAAGATTGATTGAAAATTGTAACATTGTTGCATTACCTTCCGTCTATGCAGAGGGCGTTCCCCGTATTCTCATTGAAGCAGCAGCTGTAGGCCGACCTTCTGTAGCTTATAATACCGGAGGATGCAGCAGCATAATAATAGATGGATTAACTGGATTTATAGCTAATCAAGATATTAATGATTTAACTGCTAAGTTAGAGTTTTTAATAAAGGATAAGCAATTAAGGAATGATTTTGGGCATAAAGCGCATCTAAGAGTTAAATCACATTTTTGCTCCAAATATGTGATAGAAAAGACGTTAGGAATTTACCAGCATCTGGTTAAATAAGTGGGGAAATTAATGCCTAATAAAATAGTAGTAGAAGTTCCTGTCTCCTGGACTAAAAATCCTGTAGATGGATATAAACATAAATCTTTTATTACGAATCTTATTTTGGCCTTGACAGAAAGAAAGATTCCTTTGTACTTCAGGGAGGTGCCATTTGGAGCTGATGAAGCACCTCGACAACCAGAAAAAGGAACTCTGGTTTTTTCTTATCATTCCTGGGGAGCAGAGAAAAATATTGTAAGAATGAAAGAAGCTGCTGTGACTCCATTATTTTCAATGGATTTTTCTGGTTATTCAGGGTGGTCGGATATTTCGCTGAATTTTGAGCATTACGAGAATGAAATTGCTAAAATTGATGAATCAGTTGTCACTCAGGTTCTTGATGAGTGGAGACAACGATTTATTGAGAAGAATAACTCTAAATATCCACAGTCAGATGAGTCAGTTCCAGAAGTAGCCACTGATTTTGTCTTTTATCCTATGCAAGTGCAAAATGATCCTGTGTCTATTCATAGCTCCTATGACGGTGTGAAGCTGCTTTACGATGCGGCAGAACTGGCAAGTGAAAATCAGGTGTACTTGCTTGTAAAACGCCATCCATTTTGCCAGTCCTTCGCCGTAGAAGAAAGCATTACCCTTTTGACGGAAAGTAATCCATGGGTTATCCGTACTAATAGTAATATTCATGATCTAATAAGAAAGTCGAGATCAGTAATAACCATTAATTCAGGCGTTGGGATTGAAGCATTGATTGACGGCGCAAGTGTGTTTTGTTCTGGAAAATGCGAATGGCAGCAATGCTGTAACATTATCTCCGATAAGAACGATCTTAGAAAAGCGTTTTCTTCACATCCTGAAAAAATGAATCTTTATCAAAAGAAAATACTAACTTATATTCTTACAAAATATTGGATAAACCCTGAGTCTCCATCTGATTTCGATAATGCAATAGATATTGCTTTGGCTAATTTTGATCCTGAATTTGGCGATATTGATGCGCAAATTAATCCATCTGATGTTTTAATGCCTATAATTCTCGATCTCCAGGGCCGTCTTGAGTACGAGCAGCGTAAATCAAAACAATCAACGTTAGATGCTTACGCCGCGATAGATCTTTATGAGAATTTAAAAAAGGAAAAAGCTATCTTAGCGGCTCAGCTTCAGGGATATATAGAGCGAGTGCGTGCTTGTGAAGAGCAATTAGAGCAGTTCCGCAACAATATATAAATTAACCGAACCGTTTAATATCATTCGCATACTAATTGTGTGGATTTTGTCAGTTAGTGCTTGATTTTATTATGCTGATATATGTTACCAGTATCCTACTGTAAGATAACAAAGCTCATTTCATTTTGTATGATTATTAGCCTCAAACTCAGACAGGAGTAAATAATGTCCAAGCAACAGATCGGCGTTGTAGGTATGGCAGTAATGGGACGTAACCTGGCTCTCAACATTGAAAGCCGCGGTTACACCGTCTCTATCTTCAACCGCTCTCGCGAAAAGACTGATGAAGTCATCGCAGAGAACGAAGGCAAAAAACTGGCGCCTTACTACACCATCGAAGAGTTTGTGGAGTCCCTTGAGAAACCGCGCCATATCCTGCTGATGGTGCAGGCGGGCGAAGCGACTGACAAAACGATTGCCTCCCTGACCCCGCACCTCGACAAAGGCGATATCCTGATCGATGGCGGCAATACCTTCTACAAAGACACCATCCGTCGTAACAAAGAGCTTTCTGAGCAGGGCTTTAACTTCATCGGCACCGGCGTTTCCGGCGGTGAAGAGGGCGCGCTGAAAGGCCCGTCTATCATGCCTGGCGGTCAGAAAGAAGCTTATGAGCTGGTTGCGCCAATCCTGGATAAAATCGCTGCCCGCGCCGAAGATGGCGAAGCCTGCGTGACCTACATTGGTCCGGACGGCGCTGGTCACTATGTGAAGATGGTGCACAACGGCATCGAATATGGCGATATGCAGCTGATCGCAGAAGCCTATGCGCTGTTAAAAGGCGCGCTGGGTCTGAGCAACGAAGAGCTGGCGAAAACCTTCACCGAGTGGAACAACGGCGAGCTAAGCAGCTACCTGATCGACATCACCAAGGATATCTTCACCAAGAAAGATGAAGAGGGTAACTACCTGGTTGACGTTATTCTGGATGAAGCAGCTAACAAAGGCACCGGTAAGTGGACCAGCCAGAGCTCGCTGGATCTCGGCGAACCGCTGTCGCTGATCACTGAATCTGTATTTGCCCGTTACCTCTCCTCGCTGAAAACGCAGCGTGTTGCCGCCTCTAAAGTACTGAGCGGCCCGCAGGCGCAGGCCTTTACCGGCGACAAAGCGGAATTTGTTGAGAAGGTGCGCCGCGCGCTCTATCTGGGCAAAATCGTTTCTTACGCTCAGGGCTTCTCTCAGCTGCGCGCGGCTTCCGAGCAGTACAACTGGGATCTGCACTACGGCGAAATCGCTAAAATCTTCCGCGCTGGCTGCATCATTCGCGCGCAGTTCCTGCAGAAGATTACCGATGCCTACGCAGAAAACGCCAATATCGCCAACCTGCTGCTGGCGCCGTACTTCAAAAACATTGCTGACGAATACCAGCAGGCGCTGCGTGACGTCGTGGCCTATGCCGTTCAGAACGGTATCCCGACGCCGACCTTCTCTGCCGCTATCGCTTACTACGACAGCTACCGTTCAGAAGTGCTGCCTGCCAACCTGATTCAGGCGCAGCGCGACTACTTCGGCGCGCATACTTATAAGCGCATCGATAAAGAGGGTGTGTTCCACACCGAGTGGCTGGACTAAACAATAAAAAGGCTTCCTTCCGGAAGCCTTTTTTTCATCCCACCAGCAAATCCCCGCTCCTCACCTCATCTTCTCCCGCCAGCCTGACCACCAGCATTCCCGCCGTTGCAAACTTCGTCCAGTGCCGCGCATAAAGCACGCCGCCGAACTCCGCTACCAGCGGCGTAATAACGTCCGTTACTGGATCTACCACCTCGGCCACCACTTCGCCCGGACGGATATGCGCGCCCAGCTTCTTGCGATGCAGAATCAGCCCCGATACCGGCGAGCGAATATACTCGCAGCCAGCCAGCGGCGTAGCGGGATGTTTAAGGGCAGGGGAAACCGCGCCTGCGCCTTCAGTATGGCGCTGCTTAATCACGCCGCTCTCTTCCGGGATGTCCACCGCTTCCAGCGCGCTGGCCGCCGCGCTGCTCTCGGTCATGCCGGCGATATCCTCGGCATTGGCCGTCACCAGCGCCAGCTCGTCGCCGCCAATGACCGGCGCCGCCACTTCCGCCGACACTGTCGGGCTTTCCGCCGCGATATAGCCGCTTTCGCGCAGCGCATTGATAATCGCCTCCGCATCCTGCTCAGCCTGATCGGGATCGACGTCGCGCACGCCGCGCAGCTCAAGCGTCACCGGCAGCAGGCCGCGCGGCATCGGATACTGGTCGCCGAAGCGTTGCGCCAGCGTCAGCCAGGGTTCGCAGCAGGCTTCGTCGAACGGCTCGCCGCCGGAAATCTGCGCCAGCAGTTGCACTTCGCTACCCAACCAGCGCGCCAGCGGCTCAATATCTGGCCAGGCGTGCGGCGTGGTGTAGAGGTGAGTCAGGGCTTCCCAGTCGCAGTGCAAATCAATCATCAAATCTGCCTGGCTTGCCATACGCATCAGCGTAAAGCGCTGCGCTTCCAGTTCGGTTTTGGCAATCACATCACGGTAATGGCGATCGATAGCGTCGCGGATCAGCCGTTTATTGTCGCCTTCGTTCGGCGTCAGCGATCCCGCCAGCTCTGCCGCCAGCTTCTCGCCCAGCGCTGGAAAACGACGGTTGAAGTCCTGGCCCGACTCGCTGTGAAAACGTCCCAGATGGGTGCCGTGCCAGTGCTGGCTCAGCGCCAGCGGATTGGCCACCGGCACCAGCGTAAAGCCGGCGCGCAGCCTGCCAGCGGACTCCAGCGCCATCAGCTTCTGCTTCAGAAACCAAGCGACCGCCATGCCGGGGATCTCGTCGCCGTGCAGCGACGCCTGAATATAGACCTGTTTATATTTTTCTTCGCCGAAGTGGAAGCTGACGATTTCGCGCTGAGTGCCCAGCGAGGCGCTGAGAAGGGGATGATGTTGTTGATGCATAGGGCGCTGATTGTCCTGTCATTTAGAAGAGGGCGCAACTGCGCCCAGGAAATGAAGAAAAGTATAGTGCCGAATCAAAGCGGGCGACCACTCGGGTCGCCTCAGACTACTGCTGAATGGAAATATCGGTCGCGAAATAGTGCTTCTGAATCTTGTCGAAGGTGCCGTTCTTTTTGATTTCGGCGAAGGCGCTGTCCAGCGCGGTTTTCAGCTCGCTGTCGCCTTTACGCAGGCCGATTGCGGTTCCTGGACCGATAATCGGATCCTGCACAATCGGGCCGGCCAGCTCGAAATCTTTGCCCTGCGGATGCTTCAGGAAACCGATCGCCGCCTGCGCCGCATCGGTGAAGACCGCATCAAGCCGTCCAGACACCAGGTCGCTCTCTACCTGCGCCTGATCGCCGTAAGGCACCACGCTAACGCCGAACGGCTGCCATTTGGCTAGCGCGTAGCGCTCCTGCACCGTGCCTTGCTCGACGCCGACGGTTTTGCCCTTCAGCGACTCGGCGGTTGGCAGCAGGCCAGAGCCTTTACGTGCAATCAGCTGCGTATGGGTGTCATAGAGCGGCACGGTAAAGTCGATCTGCTTCAGGCGCTCTTCGGTGATGCCCATATCGGACAGGATAGCGTCGAATTTACGCGCCTTGAGCGCCGGGATCATGCCGTCGAACTGGCTTTCCACCCAGACGCACTACGCCTGCATCTGCTGGCACAGGGCGTTGCCCAGGTCGATATCGAAACCGACCAGCTTGCCCTGCGGAGTTTTGGATTCAAACGGCGGATAGGTCGGATCGACGGCGAAGCGTACCTGTTCGATTTTTGCCTGCGCGCCAAAGGCGCAGCCTGCCAGTACGGCGGTCATCAGCGCGGCGCGCAGACGGGAGAAAGCGGGAGTGGTCATAGTCTCTTCTTTTATCGTGATGTTGAATAAAGCAGAGTACCTGCCAGCGATCGCGATGACAATTACTGGATTATTTTCACTACGTTAGCATTGCAGAGGCGGCGGTAATCTTCCGTGTTCAAGACCACTGACCTGTCGAGCCGTCCGGCGTTGAAGGCGATCTCGCTAAAGCACTCAAACAGCAGCGGATCGACCACCAGCCTGAGATCGGGATGAAACGAGAAGGGCGGAATGGCGCCGAACACGCAGCCGGTCAGCGTATCGACCTCAGCCGGACTGGCAAGCGAGGCGCGTCGGCCGCCCACCGCGTCCGCCACTCTGGCTAAATCCGCCTGCTGGTCGGCCGGCAGCACCGCCAGCACATGCTGTTTGACGCTGTTGCCCTTAACGTGACACACCAGCGCCTTCGCGCCCTGGCCGACCTCGGTACCGCGGATCGCCGCCACCGCTTCGCATTTGCCGGTCGGCTCATGGCTCATCAGCTGATAGCGCGCCTGATGCTGTTCCAGCAGGGCAATCAATTTTTCATGGGTGGTCATCACTCTCTCCCTGTTGCGAAAGCCTGTCGAGCAGCGCTTTCATAATGCCCGGCTGGCGCGGCAGAACGCCGACCTTCAGCCCCAGCGGCCGAAACGCGCGATTAAGTGTGGTCAGCGTAGTGCTTTCGCTGTTCTGTTCAATATCCGAGAGCGTCCTGCGGCTAATCCCCGCTAACGCCGCATAGCGATCCTGTGAGAAGCCGAGCACATTTTTACGCAGCCGCATCAGCAGATCGCCGTGGGAAAGTTCATCCTGCATAAACTGCTGCAGCAAATCCAGCAGCAGGCTTTCGCGCTCAAAAGGCGTCAGCGACTTTTTCATAACTGCCACTCATTAATACGTTGATCCAGATAGTTAAAGCCAATACCGGGCATCTCAAGAATTGACGCGGGCACGCCACGCGCGTGAAGGCGCGCTTTGAGCCCGCGCAACTGTGCGGCCAGCTCAGTCAGCGCCAGCAAAAGCCTGGCGGGGTTAACATAGTCGCTCAGCGCTTCAGCGATCAAATGCCATTGATAGCGCCCTCCCTCTTCAAAAGGCGATCCCCATTGTGTGGTACGCACAACGCCTTCTGGATCGGCTTTCATCGGCGCGAAATCATAGACAGGCGCCAGCCATATCCCGTCAGGCTTTTTCAGGATAGCGCTATTACGCCCATGATTATCGCTGTTGCCAAATGCAATATTGAGCATATCGCGTTTAACCCACTCAATAACGAAACGCGCGCGCTGCGCTTCACTCAACGGCAGTAGACGGATGAGCTGCCGCAAAACGTCAAAATGGTTGAGATAGCTGCCAGGTGGGCGATGCAAAAGGGCATAAACCGATTCCATGCCATAAAGCGTTTTCCTGCCATCGTGAAAAGCGACATCGAAGCGCGGCAGCCACAGGGATGGATAACGCTGTCCTTCGCTCAACCGCATGGCTTCTGTCGCTATCGTCTCAATGCCAAGCGAGGCGAGTTCGTGATAAAAATGGTATTCGGCACGAAGAATATCGCAGTCGATTTCCCGGCGGGCGCCGCGTGGATATTTCACCAGATAGTGCTGATCCTGACAGTGCAAATCGTCTTGCCAGGTATCGACCCAGACCTGATGATCAACGGTGCTGCGTATCAGCAGTTTTGGCGCTTCGCCGCCCGCGCCGGTTGCGCCGCCGCTGGCCGCGCCCATCTGCTGTGCATATTCCAGAAAATCACTGTCACGTTCGATTACCCATTCTGCGGGAAAGCGTTGGTTGCGTAACTGGCTGCTGGCAGGAAGGCTGGGTAGCGACTCTTTAATTCGCATATTGCCGACCGGCGCGATAGTGCCTGACTTCAACAGAAGATAATCTTGTTCGGCAGTGGACTTGCCTTGCAGGCCCAACTGGGTGATCCAGTATCGACGGCTGGCCCCGGCAGGCATGATATCGTCGAGAAAGCCAAACCAGGGTTGTGCACGGTGGCTGCCAATCAGCATGACAGGATAAGCGAGGCTGCAGCCAGCCAGATCGTTACGGTCTAAATAGCGCAATGCGTAATCAAAATCGTAAGCCAGCAGGCTCAGGCTTTCGCGTCCTTTTCGCGGTTCCTTTACGTCCAGCAAAGCGGCATCCTGCCACTCGCTATCAACAAAAATCTGTATTGTCAGCATAAAGGGCAAATTTCCATTTGAGCAGCATATTGCTCAATTCTAGCCATCTTTGAATTTTTTGAGAAGTATGTTGCTCAATATTCGCGTTAACAGCCGATATTGAGCAATATATTGCACCGCTATTTATGCCGCGCGCGCAGGTTGTTGATGATGGCGCTGAGGTCGAGATCCTGATCCTGCAGCAGCACCATCAGGTGATAGAGCAGGTCGGAGGCTTCATTGGTCAGCTCAAAGCGATCGTTCACCGTTGCCGCCAGCGCGGTCTCAACCCCTTCTTCACCGACTTTCTGCGCGATGCGCTTGGTGCCGCTGGCATAGAGCTGCGCGGTGTAGGAGCTGGCGGGATCGGCGCTTTTGCGCGACGCCAGCAGCTGCTCCAGCTGATGTAAAAACACCCAGTCAGGTGCGGCGGGCGAAAAGCAGCTTGAGGTGCCGCGATGGCAGGTCGGGCCGATGGGGTCCGCCAGCACCAGCAGCGTATCGTTGTCGCAGTCCGGCGTAATGCTCACCACCTTGAGGAAATGGCCGGAGGTTTCGCCTTTGGTCCAGAGACGCTGTTTGGTGCGCGAAAAAAAAGGTGACGTTGCCGTCGCTCAGCGTTTTCGCCAGCGCATCCTGGTTCATATAGCCGTGCATCAGCACCTCGCCGGAGACGTTGTGCTGCACGATCACGGGCATCATGCCCTCGGTTTTGACCCAGTCAAGCTGGGCCAGCTGTTCTCTGGTTAACACGCGCGAATCTCCACTTCTTTCTCTTTCAGGAAGCTTTTCAGCTCGCCGATATTGATAATTTGCTTATGGAACACCGAGGCGGCCAGCGCGCCGTCGACGTTCGCCTGCTCAAAGGCGTCGAGAAAGTGCTGCATGGTGCCCGCGCCGCCTGAGGCGATCAGCGGCACCTTACAAACGTCGCGCACTTTTTTCAGCTGCACCAGATCGTAACCGTTGCGCACGCCATCCTGGTTCATCATGTTCAGTACGATCTCACCTGCGCCGCGTTTCTGCACCTCTTCGACCCACGCCAGGGTTTCCCACTGCGTGACGCGGGTGCGCGCCTCGTCGCCGGTATACTGGTTAACGTGATATTTGCCGGTGGCTTCGTCGAACCAGGTATCGATGCCCACCACGATGCACTGCACGCCGAAGCGATCCGCCAGGCGGGTGATCAGCTCAGGATCGGCCAGCGCGGGGGAGTTGATGGAGATTTTGTCGGCGCCAAACTCCAGAATGCGCGCCGCATCCTCTTCGCTTTTGATGCCGCCCGCCACGCAGAAGGGAATATCGATCACTTCCGCCACGCGCGACACCCAGCTTTTGTCGACCACGCGGCCGTCGCTGGAGGCGGTGATATCGTAGAACACCAGCTCGTCCGCGCCTTCCTGCGCGTAGCGCTGCGCCAGCGGCACGATATCGCCGATGATCTCGTGATTGCGGAACTGAACGCCTTTGACGACCTGGCCGTCGCGCACGTCAAGACAGGGAATTATGCGTTTTGCCAGCATGCGATAGCCTCCGAAACCGTGAATTTACCTTCAAGCAGGGCGCGTCCGACGATCACGCCCTTAACGCCGCTGCCGCGCAGCGCCGCGATATCCTCAATGCCTCCGATGCCGCCGGAGGACTGAAACGCAATGTCGGGATAGCGCGCGGTCACTTCCTGATAGAGCGCGACGTTGGAGCCGCTCAGGGTGCCGTCGCGCGAAATATCGGTGCAGAGCACATGCTTCAGACCGACCGGCGCAAACCAGGCGATGACCTCTTCCAGCGTGACGCCGGCCGCTTCCTGCCAGCCGCTGATGGCAACCTCTTTGCGGTTCGCCGCGTCGATGCGCACGTCCAGCGCCAGCACGATCGCCTCGGCGCCGAACTCGTTGAACCACGCTTTCACCTCTTCCGGCGCTTTTACCGCCGTGGAGCCGACGACGACGCGGCTGGCGCCCGCATCCAGCAGCGCCCTGACGTCGTCGCGCGTGCGGATGCCGCCGCCGACCTGCACCACGGCGTCAACGCCGTTCAGCAGCGTTTTCAGCAGCGGGATCTGGCGCTGCGACGGATCTTTCGCGCCGGTCAGGTCCACGAGGTGCAGCACCGTCGCGCCCTGGCTGGCGTAATCCTGCAGGCGCGGCAGCGGATCGCTGCCGTAGTCGCGCTGCTGGCCGTAATCGCCCTGATGCAGACGCACTACTTTGCCGTCAATCAAATCTAACGCGGGGATAATCATCACATCTCCAGGAAGTTTTTCAGCAGCTGCGCGCCCGCTTTGCCGGATCGCTCGGGGTGGAACTGCACGCCGAAGAAGTTATCTTTCTGCACCGCCGCGGTGAACGGCTGGCCATAATCGCACTGGGCGATGGTGCTGGCGTTGACCGGCATGGCGTAGCTGTGCACGAAATAGAAGTAGCTCTCTTCGTCGATGCCGCGAAACAGGTGATTGCCCGCCTGGGCGGTAATCTGGTTCCAGCCCATATGCGGCAGCGGCAGGCCGTGCGTGTCCATCAGTCCGCATTCGGCGTCGATAATGCCGAGGGTACTGATGCCGCCGTTCTCCTCGCTGCTGCTGCCCAGCAGCTGCATGCCGAGGCAGATGCCGAGCACCGGCTGGGTACAGGCTTTGATCAGGTCGACGAGATCGCGCTCTTCCAGCTGGTTCATCGCCGCTCGCGCGGTGCCGACGCCCGGCAGAAACAGCTTGTCGGCGCGCAGTACCACGTCAGGGTCGCGGCTGACGTCGGGCGTGTAGCCAAGGCGCTCGACCGCCCACTTCACCGACGACAGGTTGGCGCAGCCGGTATCGAGGATCACCACGTTCATTTACAGCACTCCTTTCGAGCTGGGCAGGGTGTTGCCCTCAACGCGGATCGCCTGGCGCAGGGTGCGGCCGAAAGCTTTAAACAGGCTTTCCACGCGATGGTGATCGTTCTTGCCTTTGGTTTTCAGATGCAGGGTGCTCATCATGGCGTAGGAGAGCGAGCTGAAGAAGTGCTCGACCATCTCGGTGCTCATATCGCCGACGCGCTGATAGCTGAACTCCGCCTTGAACTCCAGGTGCGGACGGCCGGAGATATCGAGCGCGCAGCGCGCCAGACACTCATCCATCGGCAGCACGAAGCCGAAACGCCCGATGCCGCGCTTGTCGCCCAGCGCCTTCAGCAGCGCTTCGCCGAGGGCCAGTCCGGTGTCTTCGATAGTGTGGTGATCGTCGATATAGAGATCGCCTTTCACTTCTATATTCATGCGGAAGCCGCCGTGCACCGCGATCTGGTCCAGCATATGGTCGAAGAAGCCAACGCCGGTATTGATTTTGCTGCCGCCTTCGCGGTCCAGCCACACCTCGGCGCGAATCTGCGTCTCTTTGGTATTGCGGTTGACCAGCGCATGGCGGTCGCGTTTGGTCAGGCGCGCCTGAATCGCGCTCCAGTCCTCGCCTTCGCTGCCGAAGCGGATGCCCTGGATGCCCATATTCTGCGCCAGCTGGATATCGGTCAGTCGGTCGCCGATCACATAGCTGTTCGCCACGTCGATGGCGCCTTCCGCCAGCCAGGCCTCGACCATTTTGGTTTTCGGCTTGCGGCAATCGCAGTTATCTTCCGGCTTGTGCGGGCAGATCAGCACGTCGTCGAAATGGATCCCCTGCGAGCTGAACACCTGCATCATCAGGTTATGCGGGGCGTCGAAATCCGCCTGCGGAAAGCTGCTGGTGCCCAGTCCGTCCTGGTTGGTGATCATCACCAGCCGGTAGCCGGCGCTTTGCAGCGCCAGCAGCGCCGGGATGACGTTGGCTTCAAACGCCAGCTTCTCCAGGCGATCTACCTGAAAATCTTCAGGCGGCTCGGCGATAAGGGTGCCGTCGCGATCGATAAAAAGGGTCTTCTGACTCATGCTCTCTCCACAGATAAAGCCTGTAACGCGGCGATCAGGCGCTCGCACTCTTTACGCGTGCCGATTGAGATGCGCAGGCATCCCGCAAGGCCCGGATTTTTATTCTGGTCGCGCAGAATAATGCCCTGATCCCACAGGGATTTAAACACTGCAGGCGAATCAGCGAAGCGCGCCAGGATATAGTTGGTCTCGCTCGGGAAGACCTGCTGCACCAGGCCGATCTGGGGCAGCTGCTCCAGCAGCCAGGCGCGGCTGGCGTTCAGCTCGGCGACGTGCTGACACATCAGCGCGATGCCCTGCTCGCTCAGCGCCTGACCGGCAACGTCGGCGACCGGCGTCGCCAGCGGATAGGGCGCGATCACCTTCATCAGCAGATCGATCACTGGCTTATTCGCCAGCGTAAAGCCGCAGCGCAGGCCGGCGAGCGCAAACGCCTTCGACAGCGTGCGCAGGATCACCAGATGCGGATAATCTTTCAGCCAGCCGCTCAGCGTCGCCTGCGGACAGAATTCAATATAGGCTTCATCGGCCACCACCAGCGCTTTTCCGGCGGTCATGTCGAGCAGCGCGCGGATATCCTCCTGATCGATCAGATTGCCGGTCGGGTTGTTGGGGCTGCACATATAGACCACTTTCACGCCGTCGAGCTGTTCGGCGATAGCCGGCAGATTCAGCTGCCAGTTCTCCAGGGCGGGCACGGTGCGGTACTCAATGCCGATGGTTTCTGCGCTGACGCTGTACATGCCGTAGGTCGGCGGGCAGAACAAAATGGCGTCTTTGCCCGGCTCGCAGAAGGCGCGCATCACCAGCTCGATGCCCTCGTCGGCGCCGCGGCTCACCAGCACCTGTTCCGGCTGTAGCCCGGCGTAGGCGGCGTAGCGCTCAATCACGATCTTCGGCTGACACTCCGGGTAGCGGTTCAGCGTCTGCTGCGACAGCTCAAAGGGTACCGGCAGCGGAAATTCGTTGGCGTTGAGCCAGACGTCGCCGTTGCCGCCGAGGCGGCGCGCGGACTGGTAGGGCGTCAGGGCGCGCACGTTGTCGCGCGCCAGCTCTTCAATATTGCGGCTCATGCCTGCTCCTCTTTCAGCGCGGCGACGCGCAGGGTAACGGCGTTTTTATGCGCCTCCAGCTGTTCGGCGGCGGCCAGAGTCTCAATGGTGGCGGCAAGGTTGAGGAAGCCCTGCGGCGTCAGCTCCTGTACCGTCATGCGCTTCTGAAAATCGGCCAGGCCGAGGCTGGAACAGGTAGCGGTGTAGCCGTAGGTCGGCAGCACATGGTTGGTGCCGGAGGCGTAATCGCCCGCCGACTCCGGCGACCAGTCGCCGAGAAACACCGACCCGGCGCTGGTGATGGAATCGACCAGATCGCGCGGCTGGCGCGTCTGAATAATCAGATGTTCCGGGCCGTACTGGTTGGAGATCGCTACGCACTCTTCCAGGTCGCGCGTCACAATCAGGCGGCTGCTCGCCAGCGCCTGGCGCGCGGTCGCGGCGCGCGGCAGCGCCTGCAGCTGCGCCTCTACCGCTTCCGCGACCTGCTGCGCCAGCGTCAGGGACGGCGTCAGCAGGATCACCTGCGAATCGGGACCGTGTTCCGCCTGCGACAGCAGATCGGAGGCGACAAAAGCGGGCGTCGCGCCTTCGTCGGCGATCACCAGCACTTCCGACGGACCAGCGGGCATATCGATCGCCGCGCCGTCGAGACGCTGGCTCACCTGGCGTTTCGCCTCGGTGACCCAGGCGTTGCCCGGCCCGAAGATCTTATCGACTTTCGGCACGCTCTCGGTACCGAAGGCGAGGGCGGCGATCGCCTGCGCGCCGCCGACCTGAAACACCTCTTCGACGCCGCACAGCTGCGCCGCATAGAGGATCTCGTCGGCAATGGGCGGCGGCGAGCAGAGCGCCACGCGGCCGCAGCCGGCGATGCGCGCCGGGGTCGCCAGCATCAGCACGGTAGAGAAGAGCGGGGCGGAGCCGCCGGGAATATAGAGGCCGACCGAGCGTACCGGCCGGGTGATCTGCTGGCAGCGCACGCCTGGCTGGGTCTCGACATCCACCGTCGCCAGCTGCTGCGCGTTGTGGAAGGTTTCGATATTGGCGACCGCAACGGCCATCGCCTGCTTCAGGTCGTCGCTGAGTCGCGCGCCGGCGGCGGCGATCTCGGCGGGCGTGACGCGCAGCGCCTCTACCTGCGCCTTGTCGAAGCGCGCGCTGAACTCTCGCAGCGCCGCGTCGCCGTGACGCTTCACCTGATCCAGCACCTCGCGCACCGTGGCGCTGATGGCGTCGGACGCGGCGATCGCCGGACGCTGCAGCAGCACCTGACGCTGCGCCTCACTGCACTGCTGCCATTCGACGGGGGTCATAAAGGACATGGCTTACTCCATCATCTTTTCAATGGGCAGCACCAGAATCGAGCTGGCGCCCAGCGCTTTCAGTTTTTCCATGGTTTCCCAGAACAGGGTTTCGCTGCTGACCATGTGCATCGCCACGCGGCTCTGATCGCCCGCCAGCGGCAGCACGGTCGGACGCTCGGCGCCGGGCAGCAGCTGAATCACCTCTTCCAGACGGTCGCTCGGCGCGTGCATCATGATGTATTTCGATTCGCGCGCTTTGATGACGCCCTGAATGCGGGTCATCAGCTTGTCGATCAGCTCCTGCTTCTCCGCCGCCATCTCGCCGTCGCGCTGGATCAGCACCGCTTTTGAACGGTAGATCACTTCCACTTCGCGCAGGCCGTTGGCCTCGAGCGTGGCGCCGGTCGACACCAGGTCGCAAATCGCGTCGGCCAGGCCGGCGCGCGGCGCGACTTCCACCGAGCCGTTCAGCATACAGGGTTTAAAGTTAAGGCCTTTTTTGTCGAGGTACTGCTTCAGCAGGTGAGGATAGGAGGTGGCGATGCGGGCGTTATTCAGGCACTGGGGACCGGTGTACTCTTCATCTACCGGCATCGCCAGCGACAGGCGGCAGCCGCCGAAGTCCAGACGGCGCAGGGTAAAGTAGCGCGGATCTTCGCCCTGCGCGCGACGCGTCAGCAGCTCCTCTTCCAGCACGTTCTCGCCGATAATGCCGAGATCCACCACGCCATCCATGACCAGACCGGGAATATCGTCATCGCGCACGCGCAGGATATCGATCGGCATATTCTCTGCGAAGGCGATCAGACGCTGCTGCTGCAGATTGATTTTAATGCCGCAGCGCGCCAGCAGCTCGCGTGAGTCATCGCTTAAACGGCCAGATTTCTGCATAGCTATGCGAATTCGCTTGTTATCTAACATCGGTCCTGTCCTCTGTTTCATTCCTGTCTGAAAAGGTATTGCGCCAGCCCATAAAAAAACCCCCGGAAGACGATCTTCCGGGGGTTCTCTTTGCGTTCGCACCACTGGAAGATCTGAATGCCTCCCAGCACACATCGCCTGAAAGACTAGTCAGGATGATGGTGGTGATGATGGTTGAACTGAACGCGTGTCATAATAAATTCCATTGCTGAATGAGTATTCATTTGCGTGTTGATTAACCTAGCGAAGATAGCGGCGATGCGCAACCCTTTTTTACCCTTTGCGGTTCGGCGGCGCGGCGCACTAAGATGGAGGGCAGTGAGTCAAGCGCAGGAGTTAATATGAAAAAGGTCGCAATTATCGGTCTGGGATGGCTGGGCATGCCGCTGGGTCTGGCGCTAACGGCGCGCGGCTGGCAGGTTACCGGCAGCAAAACCACGCTGGACGGCGTCGAGGCGGCGCGCCGCTGCGGCATCGACGCGGTGCAGCTGCGGCTGACGCCGGAAATCGAGTGCGACGCCGAGGATCTCGCCCTGCTGCTGGCGGTCGACGCGCTGGTGGTGACTTTGCCCGCCAGCCGCACGGCGGAAGGCGGCGAAAGTTATATGCAGGCGGTGCAGAACGTGGTGGACAGCGCGCTGGCGCAGCAGGTGCCGCGCATTATCTTCACCAGCTCTACCTCGGTCTACGGCAGCGGCAGCGGCGTAATGAAGGAAAACAGCGCGCTGCAGCCGGAGACGGTGGCGGGCAAGACCCTGACCGCGCTGGAAAGCTGGCTGCACGATCTGCCCGGCACGCAGGTCGATATTCTGCGGCTGGCGGGGCTGGTGGGGCCGAGTCGTCATCCCGGCCGCTTCCTGGCAGGGAAAACCGGGCTGGAGAACGGCGCGCACGGCGTCAATCTGGTGCATCTCGATGATGTGGTCAGCGCGATTACCCTGCTGCTGCAGACGCCGAAGGGCGGACGCGTCTATAACCTCTGCGCGCCGAAACATCCTTCGCGCGCCACCTTTTATCCCGCCGTCTCGCGCCAGCTGGGCCTGACGCCGCCAACCTTTTTACCCTCAGCGTCCGGCGACACCGGCAAGCTGATTGACGGCTCGCGCATCTGCAACGAGCTGGGGTTCGATTACAGCTACGACGATCCGGCGAAAATGCCGCTGGAATAGTCGCCGCTCAGACGCCGAGCCGGTCGCGCAGCGCATACCAGGCGGCGCCCATGGCGGTCAGCGGCACTTTAAAACGCCGTCCGCCGGGGAAGGGCAGGTGCGGCAGCTTCGCGAAGGCGT
>Ga0157358_1000474_pt1 | contig 16594 bp, 14 predicted proteins | sample AttcapACBM2_FD_111484 | JGI IMG/M metagenome (GOLD analysis project Ga0157358, IMG submission 111484) | Fungus gardens microbial communities from leaf cutter ant in Botucatu, State of São Paulo, Brazil - Atta capiguara ACBM2 | ecosystem: Host-associated > Fungi > Mycelium > Unclassified ... | reverse complement strand
GGCGGACGGCAGCTACGCCATTGATGAGAGCGTGGTAGCGCAGCTCGCCGCCGAAGCGAGCCAGTTAGTGAAAGGCGAGCCGCTGCGCGCCGCCAGCTGGAAGCTGGGGTTAAAACCGATCCCCGGCGACGGCGAGCCGGTGTTCGGCGAGCTGAAGAGCGTGCCCGGCTGCTTTGTCGCCTTTACCCACTCCGGCGCCACCCTGGCGCTGATTGCGGGCGAACTGCTGGCGGAAGAGATCGTGACCGGCGAGAAGCAGCCGATGCTGGCGAGCTTCCGGCCGGAACGGTTCGCATAAAAAAAGCCGGTCGCGTGACCGGCTTTATCCTGTAGAGAATGCTTACAAGCGGGTAGGAAGGCTCGAGCCTTCTCACCTGCGTCAGCACGGCTCGCGCGCTTAGCCGCGATAGTAGATATCGCCAGACTCCGCCTTCAGGATTTTACCCACGTCGTTGGTGATCAGCAGGTAATTGCCGCCGATATAGGTCCAGTGGCTGCCGGTTTCCGGCGCGGGCAGGTTACGCTTCTGCCACTCGACAATGTTGTAAGATTTGTCGAGATATTGCTGCGGCACGCTGTCGCCGATTTTGTAATCTTTGTAGTCGATGATGATGCGGTTGAGATCGTAGTTCGACTGCGCCTGCGGGCTGCCAGCGTTAGCATCCGGCGCGGGAGACGGCGTGCTGCCCGCTTCCGGCTCTTCGGCGTTCGGTCCCAGCGGCGGCTGGCCGCTGCTGTCGGTGGTGTCGCCCTGCTGCGGCTGCGCATCGGCAGGTGCCTGCTGCTGAACCTGCGGCGGCGGCGGAACGGTATCGGCGGCGTCGCCTTCAGCCTGTGCGGCGGGAACAAGGCTCAGCGAGCCAAACAGTAAACCCGCTAAAAAGAGTGCGTTCTGAGTCCTGCGCATAGTGTTTTCCACGTTGATTGATTTTGTTAAGAGTAGATCAGGATAAAGACAATCTGTACAGGCTGTCAGTTCCGCAAGCGAGACAGCTAAATGTAAAGAAACGCGTCACTGCTGGCGATCCGCCCAGACGTCGGGCACGATCTTCATCGCCTCGCTGACGGCGAAATCCATCGTCATGCCGGGCTTCCACAGCATCACGATCATCTGGCTCAGCGCCAGATTGCCGACTTCCACATCAATCGCTTTGACGTCACGCCAGCTGGCGGCGGCAAAATGCTTCGGCAGAAAGGCCCATCCCTGCCCGCTCTCCAGCATATGGCGCAGCAGCGCCCGGTCGTTGGTATAGAAGGCGCGATCGGCGATGCGTCCCTGCTTCGCCGCCACGCCGTCGGGCGCCGGATGCATCACCAGCTGCGGCTGCGAGGCGAGATCGAACAGCGATACCGGCGACTCGCCCGCGAAGAGCGACGCGGCGGCGTAAAAATCGAGTTCGATCAGCCCCACCGAGCGCCACGCCATCTCGCTGCCCAGGCTGCGGTTGCGCGCCTGGCAGAGCGCCAGCTGCGCCGCGCCGCAGGCGAGCGCCGCTTCCGCCTCTTCGCGCGCCGCGCTCCAGGCGCTGACGCGGATGTTGCTCTCCGCCAGCGCCGCAATCAGACGGCAGAGAAAGGGGCGCGGCACAAAGGGATCGTAAACCAGGCTGATTTCGTCGGAGATGTCGTGGCGGACGTGGCGCGCCGCCGCGTCGAACGCCTGCGCCTGGCGCATCAGCAGCGCCGCCTGCCGCTTTAGCCGCTGGCCCTCTGGCGTCAGCGCCAGCGTGCGGCCCTGCCGCGTAAAGAGCGTATAGCCCAGCGCCGCCTCCAGAAACTCGATCAGCTCGCTGACCGTGGCGCGATCCTTGCCAAGCTGTTTCGCCGCCTGCGAAACGGTGCCGAGCGCGGCGACGGTAGAGAACGCCTCTATCTGCGCAAAGGAAAAACTGATACCCGCCATAGCTGCTCCCTGGTGCGATGGTTGAGGGGATTTCCCCACATATGCTGATTTTTGCACAGCGCGGACCGAACCTATACTGCGGCCCGTCAGCTTTGAGGCTTATTAAGAGGGAAAACCGCATGAACAAACGTAAGAAAACCCTGCTGCTGGCGGCATCGCTGGCGACGGCGACGCTGCTGCCGCACGCGACAATGGCCGCAGAGACTGCGCCCTGCGGCGGCGTGCCGCTGAGCGTCTGTCCGACGCCGTTCGATCGCACCCTGCCCGATCCCAAAACCATGCTCAGCTGGGATCAACAGGATCGCGTAGTGGGCTTTCGCAACGACTACCGCAACTATCCCGCTGATGTTTTTCGTCACGGCGCCGCCCGGCCGCTGCCGCTGGCGAAGCGTCAGCTCGGCGAGGTGAGCTACCGCGTCAACGGCCATCGCTACAGCATGGCGGACTATTTGCAGCGTCAGAACGTCGCGGGGATGCTGGTGCTGAAAAACGGCCAGATCGCCTACAAATATCTGGCGCACGGCAACAGCGACAGCACGCTCTGGACCTCGCGCTCGGTGGGCAAATCGGTGGTCTCGACGCTGGTCGGCGTGGCGCTGAAACAGGGGAAAATCCACTCGCTGGATGACAAGGTCACCGACTACGAGCCGGCGCTGAAAGGCACCGCGTGGCAGGACGTGACGCTGCGGCAGCTGCTGACCCACACCTCCGGCGTGGCATGGAACGAAGATTACACCCAGCCCGCCTCCGACTTTGCGCTGCTGACCCAGTGCGAGGCGCGTTCCGGCACCTATGATTGCGTGCGTAAGCTGGTTACCGGCCTGAAAAAAGCGCATCCGGCGGGCCAGCACTGGTCTTACTCGTCGGGCGGCGCCTGGCTGCTGGGCGACGTGCTGGAGCGCGCCACCGGCATGTCGCTCGCCGCGTATCTGCAGCAGAGCATCTGGCAGCCCTACGGCATGGCGAGCGACGGCGTCTGGCACGCCTATCAGCCCGGCAAACATGACGTCGGCGCGCACGGCTTCAACGCTACGCTGGAGGACTGGGGGCGCTTCGGCGAGTTTGTGCGACACGAGGGGCGCCTGCCAAACGGTGATAAAGCGCTGCCCGACGGCTGGCTGAAGCTTGCTTCCAGCTGGACCCAGGCGCAGGGCTCGGTTTCCGCCGCACACCCGCAGGGCCTTTACGGCTTCCAGTGGTGGAACAACGAGGTGCCGGCGGATGCGAAAAACGTTGAGCCTGAGCCGGAAGCGTCGCTGAAGGGATCGCTCTGGGCGCTGGGCATCTATGGTCAGGTGATTATGGTGAACCCCGCCGAGCAGCTGGTGATTGTACAGTGGTCGACCTGGCCGCAGGCGGAGCCGTCGTTTAGCGCCCAGCCGCTGGAGGCGTCGCTGATGTATAGCGCGATTGCACAGCAGCTGCGCGATTAAGGGGAAAGCGGGATGGGGTCGTCGGCTGGCGGAGCCGTAAGTATCTCGCAGCGTTTATCCAGCAAAGACTCCGCCGAGGCGCGATTGCCCTTATCCCAGCCGCGCCGCGTGGTCAGCAGGATAAATCCTTTCTCTCCCGAGAAAGTCGTGGGTATTAGCGCCACGCCATACTCCGCCAGCTGCGGCGGCGAGAGCTGAAAATGGCGCGCCACCGAGGCGATGGGATAGATGCCCATCGCCGCTGGCTGCATTACGCGGCGGGCATAGTAAGTATGGTTCAGCAAGCGATCGGGCAACGGCCGCCACTGCTCATTAATGTAAGGTCGCTCCGCCTGCAGCTGGCGGCGCACGTCTTCGCGCAGACAGGTGAGATGAATATGCAGCTGATTCTGGCTGCGTCCCAGGCGGAGTTAATCGCCATGCCCAGTTTGTCGTCAGGAATGTCGGCGCCATACGCCGCCATCAGGCGGTAGCGCATCAGCCAGGCATAGCCGAAGTAGTCGGTGCGGCCCGCGCGCGACAGCGCGATGCTCTCGATACCGGCCATCGCCAGGTTCGGCACCAGAATAAAATGGTAGGGATAGCGCGGATTCTGCAGGATGCTGAAGCCCTGCTCTTTGCTCTGCGGCTGATAGATCTGCTGGCACGGCGCCGGATCGCGCCGATAGTGATAGTTGGTCATGCAGAGATCCTGCGTCACCATCCATAGCGCGTCGGAGCGCGCGCATCCGCCCAGCAAGAGCGCCAGGGCAGCGAGCATCCATCCTCGAAAAAAGCTTAATCGCATAGTGTCAGCCGTGGTTGTAGGTGGCGCTACGTTTGGCGTTGCGCTTCCTGATAATATTAGCGAGAAATGATGTAAAACGAAGCGCCCATCGGAGCGGCGGCTGCCCTTTCGCTCTCCGGCGGCTTCCTGATTTTCATTCGGGGGAAAAGGATTTATGAAAAAGCTTCTTGTATCGACGCTGGTTGCCTGCGGCTTATCCGCCTGTAGTTACGATAACGGTTCGGCGCCCAGAACGCCGGATAACACCCGACGCGCGATGCCGGATATTTTCCAGCCGATGACGCCCTCGCAGCAGCGGGCGGTGATGTCTGGCGAGCGGCCTGACTGGACAGAGACGCCGCCGGTCAGGATCCCGCGTCGTTAAAAGACGATTGTAAATCATGGCGGACGGGGAACGGGATGCGGCGCGCGGCCCCATCCCGTTTTATCGCTTCAGGATTATGGATTTACCGGGATCACCGAGCCGTGATACTGCTGCTCGATAAACTTCGCCACCTGCGGCGAGGCGAGATCTTTCGCCAGCTCTTTAATGCGCGGATCGTTCGCCAGCTTCGGCGTGGTCACCAGCACGTTGGCGTAAGGGTTGCCCTGCGCTTTCTCCAGCGCCAGCGCGTCCTTCGACGGCGTCAGGCCCGCCTGCAGCGCGTAGTTGCCGTTGATTACCGCGAACTGCACGTCATCCAGCGCGCGCGGCAGCTGCGGCGACTCGATCTCGACGATCTTCAGGTGATGCGGGTTGCTCTCGATATCCGCCGGCGTCGCCAGGTTGTTGATGGCGTCGTTCTTGCCCGCCTTCAGGGTAATCAGTCCGTTGGCCTGCAGCAGATAGAGCGCGCGGCTCAGGTTGGTGACGTTGTTCGGTACCGCCACCTGCGCGCCGTCCGGGATAGCTTTCAGGGATTTCACCTTGCGCGAGTAGAGCCCCAGCGGCTCGATATGCACCGTCGCCGCCACGTCGAACTTCTCGCCCAGCGCCTTCTCCTGATCGCGCAGATAAGGCACATGCTGAAAGTAGTTGGCGTCGACGTCGCCGCGCGCCAGCAATTCGTTGGCGTTGAGGTTGCCGTTGAGTTCGATCACCTGCAGATCAAGACTGGGATCGATCTTCTTCACGTAGTTGAGGATCTCGCTGTGCGGCACCGGATCCGCCGCCACGCGCAGCACCGCCGCCGAACTGGCGCCCGAGAAGAGCGCCGCCAGCGCCAGAGTCGCTACCATCTTCTTTTTCATGCAATGTCCTTATGAAAGTGTCTTGAGATAATCGCCGTAATAGCGTTGCGCCACATCGCGGTGCGAGCGTAAACGTCCTTTGAGGTAATTCCAGCCCACGTCGCGGATCAGCGGATTGGCGGGATCGCTGGTCGGCCCCAGCGCTTCCGCCGCCAGCGCGTCGGGCAGCTGATAGATCGGCACCTGGGTGTCGAGCTGCGCGCCGAGGAAAAGGCGATAGAGATGCGCTCCTGCCCTTCTGGCGGCGAGAGCACGCGGTGCACGGTGGCGCGCAGATAGCCGTTGGTCGCCAGCTCCAGCAGCTCGCCGATATTCACCACGAACGCGCCCGGCTTCGGCGCGGCGTCGACCCAGTTGCCCGATGTCACTTCCACCTGTAGCCCGCGCTGCTCGTCCTGCAGCAGGAAGGTGAGAAAGCCGGAATCTTTATGCGCGCCGACGCCCTGCTGGCTTTCCTCGGCGCTTTGTCCGGGATAGCGGATCAGCTTGACGTGCTCGTTGGGATAGCGGCCGTAGAGCGCGTCGAAGGCGTCTTCCGGCAGCGACAGCGAACGGGCGAAGGCGCGCAGCAGGCGCAGCGCCACGTTGGTCATCTCCTGCTGCCAGGCGTTGATCACCGGACGAAGCTGCGGCAGTGCCTCCGGCCAGAGGTTCGGTCCCTGCAGGCGCTTCCACGCCGCATCGTCTGGCTGCAGCAGCAGCGGCTCGCGATCCGCGCCGATATCGAACTGCTCGCGCTGGTCCCGCTACTCGCGGGTGTACTCTACGCCCGCCAGGTTGTAGCCGCGAAAGTGCGGCGAGTGGATCATCGAGACGCGCAGCTTCTCTTCCTGCGGCAAATCGAAAAAGGCGCGCGTAATGCTCTGCACGTTCTGCTGCAGCTGCGGGTTGATGCCGTGGTTAATGAGGTAGAAAAAGCCCACGTCGCGCGCGCTTTCGCGCAGGCGGGTGAGAAACTCGTTTTGTTCGGTTTCGCTGCCGGCGAGTTGCGCCAGATCCAGCACCGGTAAGCTTGTCCAGGTCATTGTGCGTTTTCCAGAGAGGATGCCTGGATTTACCCTCGCACTAATAAAACGCATCGGGAAATAGTGAAGCGCTATATGTTATTGCAAGGGGTTTTTAGAAGAAGTTGGGGAAAGGGTATGCGGGAAAGAGATTAGGAGAAATTTAACACGATACAAAATTGCCTTATTTACATTGACACTGAGGTTTTCCACCTGAGAACATCGCTTCCAAATTACAGGCTTATGATTAACTCGCACTCATCCATTTGATTAATATAGGTAAATTTTAATATCTTAAGATGCCAGTTACGCATTTTTTGCTTTACTTTAGGTATTGGTGCTTTTTGCGAGTGTTCAAAACTGTATATAACCTTTGAATTTGAAGGATTTTTTGCATTTTCTAGAAAGAATTAACTTCAAAATGGAACCTAGTACGCAAATTTTCACGTCAAAAGGCTGTAAATCCGCACAGGTATTACGTAAAATATCACGTATCTTTTGAATGAAATTTTCACGGATTACATTATGGCTAGTATTGATGCGGACTACTGCTACTCGTTCCCGGCTATACGTGGCATTCAGGCGGGGCGCCCTTTTTATATCGCTACCTGCCCAATGCGCATCATCCCTAAGATATTCAGTTTTGATGAAAATGACGTTCCTCCAGAGCTACGTGCACAGCGTACCTTGAACAAATCGCGTATACCAGAAATGGTAAGGTACTTGCTTGAAAACCCTAAAGATTATGTTTTCTCTGCATTAACAGCTTCCATCGCGGTTGACGTTCAGTTTGATGAGTTTCCTGGGTCTAACAATCTGGGAACACTATCCGTTCCGATGGATGCACAGATCTTGATCAACGATGGTCAGCATCGTCGTAAGGCGATTGAAGACGCTTTGGATGCTCGTCCGGAACTTGGGCAGGATAACATTCCAGTCCTGTTTTTTGTTGATGAGGGATTAAAACGCAGTCAGCAAATGTTTGCCGATCTGAACAAATACGCAATACGTCCTAGTCCTTCACTGTCATCACTCTACGATCACCGTGATGCTAGCTCTAGTCTGGCGCGTTATCTGGCTATGTCTGTTGAACCGTTTATCGGAATGACTGAGCTTGAAAAATCAGGTATCAGCCAACGTTCCAATAAATTGTTTACTTTGAGTAGCATCAAGCAGGCAACTCGTGCACTACTGGGTAAAGATCCCAAAGAAGAAAATTTTGAAGAGTGCACTCAACTCGCAGCAAATTACTGGAAAGCTATTTTTAACGTCATGCCAGACTGGCAGCTAGCCGCTAAAAAAGAGGTATAACCTGTTCAGCTACGCCAGGATTACGTGCATGCTCACGGTATTGCTTTGCAGGCGCTCGGACAACTAGGGCATTGCCTGCTGGCAAACTATCCTGAGCACTGGCCAGAGAAAATCGCAGCCCTCAAAACCTTTAACTGGCGCAGAAACAATCCAGATCTGATAAAGCGCGCAATGCAGCACGGTAAGCTGAGTAAAACCAGTTCGGCAATCCAACTTACGTGCAATGCATTAAAGACCGCACTTTCAATTCCCCTCACTCCTGAAGAACAGGAGCTTGAAACTCAAATGGTTACCTTATGAGTAAATTAGTTCAGGCCTTCGATCTGGCTGAATATGAAGATTTTATTAATCAGGAACAGTTCGCTGGGCGTCCCTTAGCCGAATATGTTGCTGAAGTACAAAGAATTTACTGCGCAGATAAACGTCCGTGGGTAATTGGCTACAGTGGAGGGAAAGATTCTTCCGCAGTGATCACGCTGGTGTATCTGGCATTACTCGGCTTACCCCCGGCAATGCGCAGTAAAGATGTTTTTTTGGTCTCGTCCGATACGTTGGTTGAAACTCCAGTAGTTGTAGATTTGATTAAGAAAACAATGCTTCAGATCGAGGCGGGTGCAAAGCGTAACGGCCTGCCAATAACTCAACATGCAGTAACGCCCAAAACTAACGAAACCTTCTGGGTAAATTTGCTTGGGAAAGGTTATCCAGCTCCAACGCGTAGCTTCCGTTGGTGTACTGAACGCATGAAGATCAATCCGGTTAGTGACTTTATTAAAGATAAGGTCAGCCAGTTTGACGAAGTCATTGTGGTTCTCGGTTCACGTAGCAGCGAAAGTGCCTCCCGTGCTCAAGTAATTGCAAAACACAAAATCGATGGCTCGCGCCTGGCGCGGCATACCACGCTAGCAAACGCATTTATCTATACCCCTATTGATACATGGGATGTAGAAGACGTCTGGAAGCTACTGCGCGGCGCGTTCCGCTATGCCCCTGAAGATATCAACGAGTGGGAAAGCCCGTGGGGCGGAAACAACCGCCCTCTATGGACGCTTTATATGGATTCCTCTGCACAAGGTGAATGCCCACTTGTTATCGATGAAAGTACCCCATCATGCGGGAATTCTCGTTTTGGCTGCTGGACTTGTACAGTAGTCACTAAAGATAAAGCGATGGAAAGTCTGATTAAAAGTGGAGAAGAATGGATGTCTCCGCTGTTGAAATATCGCGACCTGTTAGCCTTTACCACCGATCCGGTGAATAAAGACACTTATCGTAATTATAAACGTCGTACAGGCAAAGTGAGCTATCAGTACGCTAAAGAAAGTGATGAACCAGGCGCTGAGCGTAAGCATGTTCCAGGTCCTTACTGGCTAAAATACCGTCAGGAGTGGTTGAGAGAGTTGTTGAAGATTGAGCGTGATTTGAATGCTCAAGGTCATACTAATACGTTGATTACCGAGCCGGAGCTACATGCGATTCGTCAGGAGTGGCTGAAAGATCCTAATGAACCAGACTGGTATGACACTCTGCCTGGTATTTACCGTGAAGTGTATCAGCGGGATTTAGACTGGGTGGTTGACGATCAGTCCCGCTTTGATGCCAGTGATGCAGACTTACTCGTGCAAATAGCACAGGGATTTAATGTTGTTCCTGAAATGATAATGAAACTCATTGAGCTGGAAGTCTCAATGGAAGGATTAAGCCGTCGTCAGGGGATCTTTGAAAAACTCGGCACGATTTTGAAGCAGGACTGGGGCACTCTTGAAGAAATCCAGCAACAACAAGTAACGCTTCAAAAACGCAACGAACGGGATATTCATCAGGAAGAAATTACGAAGTTGGAAACTGAACTTCAAGTTTTACAGCGCAGGATCGTTGATGCCAGTGAATCCTCGATACTTATTGGGGAGGAGATGTAGCATGCTTATCAAACAACTGGTATTAAATAATTTTAGGGTATTTAATGGTACACATACGATTGATTTGGCTCCAAGACAGCGTCCCCGCGATTCGAATCCCCGACCGATTGTTCTGTTCGGCGGTTTAAACGGTGCAGGAAAAACATCGATCCTGTCGGCAATCCGTTTAGCACTGTATGGTAGACTGGCATTTGGTCTTGCAACGCAACAGCAGGATTATATCGAGCAGCTCAGTTCGTTAATTCACAACGGAGCGAGCTATATTGAGCCACGGGAAGAAGCTTCTGTCGAACTGACCTTTACCTATAATAAGGGAGGTCATGAAGCGGAATTTACTGTGACCCGAGCCTGGAAAAAGGGTAAGAAAGATCGACTTTCACTGCAACAGGATGGACAACCACTTAGTGAGTTGGATTACGATCAGTGCCAAGGTTTTCTGAATGAATTAATCCCGCATGGCATTGCCGATCTTTTCTTTTTTGACGGCGAGAAAATTGCTGAACTGGCGGAAGATGAATCCGGCAATATTCTGCGTACTGCTGTGCGCCGTTTATTAGGTCTCGATCTGATATCCAAACTGCGTAATGACTTAATGATTTTTGTTAAGCGCCAGCAATCCAGTCAGTTATCGGATACTCAGCAACAGCAGATTGAAGAGCTTGAAAAACAAAGTAAGGAATTAGCCTGCCAGACAGAAGCATTACTGGAAAGCGCCGATTTTGCCAAAACGCGGATGGATTTTCTTTCTAAAGATATAATCCGTTATGAAGGCCTGCTAAATGCTCAGGGTGGCGCGTTTGCCCAGACTAAAGCGCAGGAAAAGCAGAAAGTTGACACACTTTTAAAAGATAAAGAAAATCTTGAAAAAGCATTGAGGCAAGAATGTGATGGCTCGCTACCTTATGCGCTTGCGCCCAATATTTTGTCTCGTTTGCTACAAAAAATTGCCGATGAAACGCAGATTAAACAAGCGAAAAGCTTTGAAAAAGAGCTGAGCCAGTTTTTAACCCAACTCAGAAATGATATTGCATTTCGTTCAGCTGGCACTGGTAAAATAGCCGCTGAAGCGATTACTGATAATCTGCAAGATTACATGGCAACAAAACCCAAAGGCGATTTGCTCTTTGATATCTCTGAGCGTGAAGCGGGTATGCTTCAACAGTCCATAGAGATAGACAGTAAGAGAGCATGGCAGCGTTTTGAGCTTTATCGCACGCAGTTATCTGAGATTGAAAAACAGTTAGAACAAGCAGCTGCTAATATTGCCCGTGCCCCTGAAGATGATCAACTAATGGATCTCTTTGAAAAATTACGTGACCTTGATAGGCAGCGCGAAGCCCAATTGCAGAAATATCGGTCATTGCTGGAAGAAGCTAAACGCACGAAACAGCAGCAACTTGATTGTGTTCGCCAGATTCAAAAAGCGCATGATGCCGCTCGTTATCATCACAGTTACAGTAGTGCATTTCAGAATGCCCAAGAAACGATAAATTTACTCGATCGCTACAGTGATGTATTAACACAGGCTCGAGTTAAAACGCTGTCTACAAACTTTGAGCTTGCTTACCGTAAATTGGCTCGTAAAGAGGATTTACAACTTAGCGCACATATCAATCCTCAAACGTTTGATGTGGAGTTGATTGATGAGAATGGCTCAGTAATTAACCGTAAGTTACTTTCTGCTGGTGAAAAGCAGATTTATGCCATTGCTATTCTTGAGGCGCTGGCGAAAACCTCTGGTCGTAATTTACCGGTGATCATTGATACACCCTTGGGACGTCTGGACTCTCAGCATCGGGATAAATTGATTAACCACTATTTCCCTGAAGCCAGCCATCAGGTTGTTTTGCTCTCCACTGATACTGAAGTAGATGAGCGTTATTTTGTTGATCAGTTGCGTGATGACATCTCACATGCTTATGAAATTGTGTTTAATGCGCATACTAAATCATCGACGCTGAAACCTGGATATTTCTGGGAATTAACTAAGGAGGCAATCTGATGCTCCCGAATCGAATGGTACTTAACCGCCAAACTGAAGACCATCTTAAAAAGCTTAAAGGATATACCGGGATTACACCCAATGTTGCTGCTCGACTGGCTTTTTTTCGCTCGGTGGAGAGTGAGTTTCGCTATTCGCCGGAACGGGACAGTAAAAAACTGGATGGCTCGCTGGTGCTGGATAAAATTACGTGGCTGGGTGATACACTACAAACTACAGAATTGGTGTTGAAGATGCTTTATCCGCAGCTTGACCAAAAAGCAATCATTAAAGCATGGGCAGCACATGTTGAGGATGGAATCGCGTCAATAAGAAACCATCGGAATTTAAAAGACTTTTTGATTTCATTGTAAAAATAACATTATGCCAGTGCGTTATGTCCTGGCATTTAAGGATATAAAATGGAAATTACTTTCGATCAGATTAAAGAGTTAACAGAAATTTTTACCAGCAAAGATTGGGTGGATTATGTAACTTCTATCGGGAATTTAATTAGCTCCATGGCAATAGCACTTCTAACTTTTTATATTTTTTTTAAAACACCTAATCAAACTGCTCGCAGCAAAGTTTATGAAAAAGAAGTTGAACTATTATATAGAGCCTTCGATTACTTTTGCTTATTTTCTGATGCGGTAGGATTGTATGCCTCAAACAAACACAGAAAGTATAAAACGTTGAGAGATCTTGGCAGCCCCCCCTTAGAGGAAGGCTTTGTTAATAAAGAAAAAGAGTCCTCTGAAAACGTTTACCCTGCATTTAAAGAACAAAATATGGCTTCTAGCCTCTTACATTCAATAGGGGCTTTAGAACCTAAAAAATGTGTAGATAGTTATAAGGAAAAAGCCGTAGAACTAAGAAAAATTATAATTAATTTTGAAAGAATTCATAAAAACCCCAACACTGAAAAATGTAGGGAAATTTCAGATGAGATTGAAAAAATAAGATCCGAACTAGATAAAATAAAAAACTGTTTTCTCAATAAAATAAGAGAATTTAAAGATGAGATAAAAAAACAAATTTAATAAAATGGGGGGCTCCCCATTTTATATTAATATTATAAATCAAAGAAATTTTTATCTATCTCATAAATTTCATATGTACTTACTTTCGCAACCCCCATGCCATTTTGGACCTAGTATTCACATAATTGCCCGCCATCAACAAGTGTAATATTCATGCCTTGTGCTTTTTGGGCACTGTTAATTGCCTGTTCGGTAAAGCAAGAAGATGAGAAAAAAACTCCTTTATGTGCTCCTTTTTGGTTCATCGAGCCAATAAATTCTCTAATTTCACTAGGTGGTACTTTTTTACTATTATATCTTTTAGCTTGGATATATATTTTTTCTAAACCTAACTTATCTTCATTAATAATACCATCTATGCCTTCATCCCCAGCGCCACCAACAACCTTGCCTGCCTCAGATTCATGCCATCCATAACCCATTTTTAATAAAAGTGTTACTACAAGTCTTTCAAAAAAAGCCGGATCCGAAGAATTAATAGCATCAAGCAATTGCTCTTTTATAGCTTTAATATGTTCAATGTATTTTCCATGAATTACCTCTTCAGGTAGTTGATCTTTAGTTACCTTTTCAATTTTTAGTGGACTGGAGCTTGGTATTTTCCCCTGCCACAGAGCGTATAGTGGCTTTGATTGCCCTACAGATTTAATCTCAACAAATATTTTCCGCGGTGATGCACTTGGAAAATCAATGCCATAACAATGTTTTCTAATTTCACCCCGAACTACAGCCGCAGGATCTTTTGCACCAAATAAATAATATTTTTTATTTATGATAGAATCATAAATATCATTATGTGACAAAGGCTTACCATGCTCCCTCAATACATTTATGATAGCTTCAATAATTGTCATTTAACTAATTCCCAAAATGCAAAATCCCGCATTTTCTTAACTTTCTTATTCCCATCCACATACAAACTAAAGTGCTTTTCAAGCTGCCGAATCTGCCCCATCAAAGATTCCTGTTCCCCTTTATCGTCAACGTTAAACACCGCTTTAATATCTGCATTTTTAATCTCCGACACGCGATGAATAATCCAGGTCAGAATATAGGAAGCGTAGTTGTTATCCCCCGTCTTGAAGTGGGTAATTTCCTGCGTTGACAGGATCACCCCTACGCCATACTCACGGCCTTCTTTAAGAATCTTACGCAGACTAGAAAAATCCTGACGCATAAAATTATCGGCTTCGTCAACCAGAATCATTTTAGTTAGCTGGCGATAATCCCCACTCACTACAGGTTTACCACGTTTTTGCATCTGAGCATAAAATAGGTCCAGAGTGAGTGCGACTACCAAGTTTTGCACTTCTGGTGGATAACCAGCCAGTTCAATCACCGTGACGCCGTCAATCAATTCGTACAAACTGGTCATTTTCTCCGGGATCGTTTCAAATATTTTGTAACGCGCCAGTTTCGATAGCGCCGCGTAAAGTGAATCTTCTTCAACCTTCTCCTGATTGAGAAAACGTTGCCATACGTCTTCAATTGTTGGCGCGGTTCTTGACCATGTTGTTGGATCTTCTGGTGAAATCCCTGAGGCTTCGTAACATTCTAAAATTAGATTTTCTAATTTAAGCTGCTGTTTATGACCTAGGCTATATGCTTTCGCCATCGTTTCCGATAGCCCACCAGCGGTATGGATAGGCAGCATTGGCGTATCGCCAAATAAAGATAATGGATTATAAGGCAGCTTAAATAATTTGTACTTTTTAGCTCCGGCAGCATCCAGGAAAGTATCATCTACATAGTCCGACTTATAGTCGAAGATCAACAGTCCGATCGGCTTATTATCAACGTTACAGAACTGGTTACGCATCAACTGTGTGACCAACGATTTAGTAAACTGCGTTTTTCCGGTGCCCATCGTGCCAATAATACCTGTATTAGTGTTCATAAACTTTGCGGTATTGGTCGGCTCCCAGTACAGTGGGTGCTGGCGTACTGCCTCATGACCAAACAGAATTTGCAACGGTGCATCGTTGATCTTAAGAGGCAGTCGTACAACAGGCTGTTGAAGTTCAGGCTCGGAAGAAGCTTCCACTTCAGTCTGTGAAGATGTTTCTGCTACTGCCTCAAGCTGATACGTTGATAGCTCATACTCCCGCTTAAGTCGGTATTTTTCTGGTACGTGGTAAAGTTCGGCCAGCGGTGATTGTCCTGCCTGCGCGGAAATGAGTGACGGTAGCAGTGAATAAGGGATCTCAATCTGTAAGATATTATCTGTCGTCATTTTATAAGAGAGATCAAAACAGCTCTCACTATCTACGTGCGCAACCACAAATCCATCAGCATAGTCGTTAAGTTCACCTAAGTGATAGTCGCCAGTGAGCCACCATTCGCGTCGTTCCAGCAGAGGGGATAGCTTGTCGTTATCCAGCACGCCATACAGACGCAACTTCTCTACCTGCATTAATACCTGGCGGATAAAAAGTGCCCGGTATAGCTGTGATGCCAGAGTTTGCGGCCCAAGAATATCTTGGTGTAAATAGCGTTTTAGCTCGCGAGCCTGCTTCCCCGCATAGTTGTAATCAGGGCGGGCCCCTGTTTTCACTTCAAGTGGCGACAGATAGAGATTGTTATCTTTGAAACCTACAAAAAGCACATCGTCCGAGATTGCCCCGTTTTGATAACCCTGTAAGTGGCGGGATAAATCGCTTTCTTTCATTCTCAGTCCGACGTTACCGGATACGCGGATCATCTCAGCCACCGATAGCGGAATCCAGCATATATCGGACTGATGCAGCATGGACTGCACGAATTTATAAGCGCCAATAATGCCGTGTTTCTCTTTGCGCTCTTTCTCACCAGAACGCAGCATTTTCAGCAGCCATTCACCGTTAAAGGCATTAAATTCAGCAAGTAATTGCTGACTATCAACGGTGGATTGCCCGGTTTGACTACCTGACTGAAGCAGACGCAAGAACAACTCAACCTGTTTTGTGACGGTTACGGCGTCATAACCTGCGCAACTGGTGTATTGATCAGAGTAATGAATTAGCACGACATCTTTTTGACTGGTAAAGAAATCGAGTGTGACCTTAGGGTCGATAATTGTGGTCCAGAGCGAGCTGTCATAAGAGTAGTCGAGCAACTGCTTAAAATTGCCGCTTACGGCCAGGCTAATTCCCTGACCATGATACTGGCTGTTGCTCTGGCGCGCCGGTTGCCACAAGCCGCCCAGCAAGCGGGCAAGGCGCAGGGTGCGGTAAGGTTCAATATCGACATTACGCAAGCCAAAAGCAGTGAAGTAGGCATCGCCCTGAGTTTCCGCCCCTTCACCAGAAATAAGTCCATGGCATAATACTCCACTCGCGGCGTCTTCAATACGTATCTGACGGCAATCAACTGGTGCGGTATTAGTAAAAAATGCCAGATGGGCATAGGCTAGTTTGTCACTTGCTTGTGGCAGAACAAATTTACTGAACGTTAAGCGGCTGCGCAGCAAATCAATCAGCATATCGGCTTCTGCACGCCATGCGCCGCTGTTTAGACCAAGATCGTTTTTTAGCTGCTCATAGCTGCCGCTTTCGGCAAAATGGTCAAACGCATTGGGCAACAGGCGTTCATCGTAGAAGTTAACATGCACTGAAATTGCGCTTTCTTTTTCCTGTTTAAAGTATTCCACCAACCCCAGGAACAATTCTCTGGCATTGCCCTGATTAATGGCATTGATGATCAGCGCGTTGTGTCCGGTACTCTGGAACAACCGGGAATAGGCATCAGTAAATTCGTTGAGTTTGTCTTTGACCAGACGTTTAACATAGTCATGGCTCATCTGGCGCTGGGGAATTATGTCAATCCAGAAGCGGTTTTCCGCGACCGGCTGTAGCTGTGCGTACTCATGTTCACTATGGTAAACGAACGGCATTAAGCCAGAAGCGATCAGACGATTGAGAGTAATCGGCGGTAATGAAGCAAAGGACGCTAATGCTGGTTGTTCTGACTCAGCAACGACGGTTTCCGCCAATTGTAGATGATAG
>Ga0157358_1000472_pt1 | contig 16655 bp, 18 predicted proteins | sample AttcapACBM2_FD_111484 | JGI IMG/M metagenome (GOLD analysis project Ga0157358, IMG submission 111484) | Fungus gardens microbial communities from leaf cutter ant in Botucatu, State of São Paulo, Brazil - Atta capiguara ACBM2 | ecosystem: Host-associated > Fungi > Mycelium > Unclassified ... | reverse complement strand
TTGAGTAAGAAGTGAGGCAAACATGAGGTTGAAGCATGGACAATAGGGCAGGTCTAATTATTAGTAGCACAGACCATGAGACATTTGTATAAATAGGGCTCTAATTAAGAAGAGGCTCCTTGTTGAGTTCTCTTGTGAAATTCTCACATTATATCCCAACTCTGAGATTTACTCATTAGTGAGATTATTGGACATTGTGTCTAGTGGTTGCCACAACATCCAAGATAGGAGTGAGTGCTGATTAGTGTGTTACTGTTGAACACCAGAGATTGAGTTCAATAAGAGATTATCTTCGTTGATTATCAGACTAGTGAATTACAGTATAACTACTAGTCTTATATACAAATGGATAGTATAGGAGATGCTTGGAGTTTTAGTGGTAAAACCTCTATTACCCTGAGCAGAGGTTTCAGTGTTGAGACACTGACAGGAGTAACTCCATCATGGAAGACCAAGTCGAATAGGAGTATCTCTGCTATGAAAGATGAAATATCTGGATGGTTGCAGTACTGTCATAAGACATGTTGTGAGAAAGGTAGCCACCATGGAAGGCAGCTTGTATGTTTTGGAGATGATTTCACTATGGGGATGTTATTTCTAGATGGGTGGACTTGCATATGACAGTATTCCCCCCTTAGAACTGAGCCTTCAAAGTCCTATTGAGTTTATTTGAAGTCTTATTGGGTTTTCCCAAAAAATTCCGTGATGGTACCTAGATCAACAATACATAAATGGAAAAGAAAGTTTGTTGCTCTTGTTTCTGTATCATCATGTCTTTCCCCACCTACTCCAATATTTCACAAAACAATGCCAAGATCCTGAAAAAACAGCAGCAGGAGATGCAGTAGAGGCATGAGGAGGAGGAGCAGCTTCTAATTCAACTTGAGGAAGCAGTGAGGTTATGCCAGGCTGAGCATGCAGCTCAGAAGGCAAGGAGGAAAGTGGAGGAAAAGACCTAAGAGGAAGCCAAGAGACAGAGAGTTGTGGAGGAAGAGAAGGATGGTAGAGTACCTCCAATGGCTCTGGGACAAGGTGTTAGAGGAAGAGGCCATCCTATTAGAGGGAGCTAAAGGATCCCAGGTCTTCAGATTTAAGTGTAAGGAAGTCATCACTGGAGATGAGGAGGGGCAACAGCTCTCCAAGAAGGCTAGAGAGAAGCAACAAGGGAAGTACTGTGGGGGTGTGGCAGTGAAGATGGGGGGTGCTAACCCCTGTAAGAGATATGTGAGTGCTGGGCAGTATTGTGGCAACCACTAGACACAAAGTCTAATGATAGCACAAGTGGTAAAGCTCTTAGTTAAGCAATCAAAAGTGAGGAAAAGCATAAGAGAACTCAATAAGGAGCCTCTGCTAAATTAGAGTCCTATTTATACTGTTACAGGTTAGTTAATGCTACTACCTCATATCTATCTCATGTCTTACTCAAGGCCACCATGTGTATATTATATGCCCTGATATCATCTTCCAGATCCTTCTACCATGTTCTAGGCCTATGATATCACATCATGTGACCTGTCATGTGACTGCAATGTCACATGCCTCTTTATTGTCAATTAAAAGAAAAAGAAAAAGAAATTCAAAAGAAAAGAAATATAAAATCAAGAAAAATCAAGAAAAATGGATAAAAGAAAAAGAAAAATGTTAGTGTTCAAAGCATTCCATAACATTACCCCCCTCTTAAGATTCCGCTTCCAGAGGAACTTCCTTTTTGTTCCCCTAGATGATCCTACTTGTTTGCTCATTTTTCTTGTTCCATTCCAAACTTTCTTCCAACTTTTTCACATATTCCTTCTCCTCTTTCTTCCTATTGTTCTTCCATCTATTCCAATTCCTTTCTAATTTCTTCAAATATTCTTTATCAAACTTCTTGTCATCCCATCCATATAACAACTTTGTTGTATATCTTTCTGGCAACTCCTTTCTCTTAAACTCTTCTGCTTCTGGATTCAACTTTATCTTCTTTCCTTTCTTCACTCTTATTCTCTGTATTTCTTCATTGAATTTCCCTTTCTCAAACTCTTCTACCTTTTTCATTGCATTTTTCAAATTTTCTAATTCTTCCCATGTATTTTCTTCTGCCATATATTCTTTCTATTTCACCGAGTATTTTATTTTCCCCCTTCTCTCTTGTCTATCCAAAATCTCTTCTACTTCATATTTTTTTTTACTGGCTACCTTGATAGGAGGTAGTAGTATCTTCTTCTGCCCTTCTACTTGCTCTCTATACTTTACTATCCTCCTTACATTAACTACCAGGTGTATTCATAATGACACTAGTAATTCCAGCTCTACCACATTCTCTGATACTATTTTCTTGACCACATATGGTCCCATAAACTTCTCCATCAACTTCTTTGTTGCTCTTTTCATCAACTCTGCTGAAAAATCTTTTGTACTAATCAACACCCTATCTCCTATTCTATACTCTTCTGTCTTTTTCCTACTTTTATCTGCCTGTCTCTTTATCTCTTCCTGCGATTTCACCAACACTGCTCTTGCCTCCTCATACCTTTTCTTTATCTCTCTCACAAACTCTTCTGCTTTCTCATTCTTCCTCTTTTTTCTTATGTCAAAGCCCATCCTTGGTTCTCTCCCATAGTTCAGTTGGAATGGTGATGTTTTTGTTACTGTATGCATCTTATTATTGAATGCAAATTCTGCCATTGCCAACCATTCTGACCAATTGTTCTGCCTATGATTAACATATATTCTCAGATATTGCTCCAGCTCCTGATTTGTTCTTTCTGTCTGACTATCTATCTATAGGTGATATGCCATAGACAACTTGGTTTCTATCCCCAACATTTTATTCAACTCTTTTGTCAATCCTGCTGCAAACTGTGGCCCTCTTTCTGATATTACACTTTCTAGCAACCCATGCAACTTTGCCAATCCTTCTGCTGTTATTTTTTCTGTCGTTGCCACAAAGTGGGACATTTTTGAAAACCTATCACAAACTACCATAATTAAATCATGACCTTTTGACAGCAGTAACTTCATAATAAAATCCACTGATATATGCTGCCATGGTTTTTCTGGTACTTATTAGGCCTTAATTTTCCCGCTAGTATCTCTGCTCTATTCTTCATCCTCTGACACTGATCATATCCCTCCACATATTGCTTTACTTTCTTTGTAATTCCTAGCCACCAGTAGTTTTTAGTAATCAGTTTCACCATCTTCCATTGTCCTCCATGTCCCATTATTAGTGCATTGTGATGAAGCCAAATAATCTCTACTCTCAACTTCTCATCCTTCAGTACATATAACTTTCCTTCTTTCAGTACTAACCCTTCCTCTATCTGCCATTCCTCATCTCTTAATATCTTAACTCCTGCTTTCTTCATTTCTTCTACTGTCTTTATTACTTCTTCATCTTTATCTCTTGCTTCCTTTATCCTCTTTACTATCTCTTTCTCTAGTCCTTCTACTAACTGCTCCATTGCTCTAACTTCTAACTATTCTTCCTTCAACATTACTTGGTTTTCATTATCTCTTTCCACTCCCTCTGCCCAGTCTACCCTTCTACTCAAACTATCTGCTCTTCCCATACTCTTGCCAGCTACATGCTTCAAAGTGAAATCAAATCTTAACAAGTATAATGACCATCTAGCCTGCCTTTGATTCAACTTCTAAGCCTTCATGAAGTATTCCAAGTTCTTGTGATCTGTCCATATTTCAAACCAGTCCTTGGCTCCTTCTAAAAAGTGTCTCTATGCCTCTAAGCACCATATAATCACTAACATCTCTTTATCGTGAATTTCATAATTTCTTTCTACTTCATTCAACAATTTTGAAATATAAGCAACTGGCCTCTACTTCTCATCTTTACACTTCATTGATAACACTCCTTCTATCGCAAAATATGACACATCTGCTTCTACTCTCATTTCTTTGTCCAAGTCTGGTGTGACCAAGACTGGCTCCATTATAAATCTCTTCTTAAATTTCTCAAATACTTTCTGCTGCCTCTCTCCCCAACTCCACTTATTCTCTTTCCTCGTCATCTCATATAATGACCTCACTATCTTTGTAAAATCTCTGACAAACCTTCTGTAATAGTTTGCCAACCCCAAAAACTTCTGCACATCTTTTACACTTTTTGGCACTGGCCACTCTATTACTCCCTGCATCTTTTCTTTCTCTATTCTTACTCCATCTTCTCCGATTATCACTTCCAAAAATCCTACTTCTCTAACCTTCCACACACATTTCTCTGGTTTCACAAACAAATCATTTTCTTTTAGTCTCCTCAATACTTCTTTCACTATCTTATCATGTTCTTCCCCTATCTCTGTTGCTATCATCATATCATCAATAAACACTGCTACCTTTTCCTCCACTACTAAATCTCTCAACAGATCATTCATCATTGCCTGGAATATTGCTGGTGAGTTAGTTAACCCAAAGAACATTACTGTGGGTTCAAATGACCCTTCTTGTCAAGATCGTTGATGATAGACTTAACTTTTCATTCTCACTTCTTATTTTATTTTTCTATTATTTTTCTATTTTTAGAACAACTTGGGTTAGGGGTTATCAGTCACGCGGTCACATCAGTCACAACTTGATGGTGTAATCACAAAACTGATCACGGGATATAAGAGAAGGAAGTAGAAGGTTCCAGAACAAAGTGACGTCATATAGCATGGACAACACATGTTGGCCTCATGTTACACTCATGGTCATTTAGGGTAGGGTGCACAGTAGTTAGCATGGACCATGGGTACTAGTATATAAGATAGACTACTCTATACTAGAAACTCTATCGAGTTCTCTTGTGTCACTCCAATACAAGAGTTGTTTCTTGACTTAACACTTTGAGTCTTGAATCATAACACTTCTGGTAGGGAGAATGCTGCCTTCCACTCATCTCCCTCCTTTATCCTTACATTGTTATAACTCCATCTCAAATCTATCTTCATAAACACTTTCTTCTTTCCAATACTATCTATCAGATCTGAAATCAGTGGTAATGGATAATTAATCTTGATTGTCCAACTATTCAGATACCAATAATCTTACACCATTCTTTTCTTCCCATTTTTTCTTAGCACAAAGAACACTGGTAATGTTTGTGGTGATTTCAATGGTCTAATATACTCCTTTCTCAACTGATCCTTTACAAACTTTTGCACTTTCTCTCTCTCTACTCTTGATAATGGATAAAAACAGAGGATTGCAGAGGAGAAGAAGAAGTTGGAGTATATCCAACACCTCCACCAGGACAAGGTGCTAAAGAAAGAGGCCGCCCTATTGGAGAGGGCTGAAAGATCCCAGGTTGCAGGATCTAAGTACAAGGAAGTTGCTGCCAGAGATGAGGATGGGCAATGGCCCTTCAAGAAGGCTAGAGGGAAGCAACCAGGGAAGTACTGTAGAAGTACTGCAGTGAAGATGGAGGGTGCTAACCCCTGTGAGAGGTGTGTAAGCACCAGACAGTATTTCCTGGTGCACCACTCAAGGTGAGTAGTTCTAATTATACTTATTATTATTTTTTAATAATTTTCTTCTTTATAGCTGATCCCTTGCATGTACCAGATATATAGCCCTCAAGCAGTGGTGTGTACTCCATACCAACACCAACACCCCAGCCATGATCCCTACTTATGGTGGGGTCCTAAGTGCCATTGAAAAGGCACTCCAGGAACTTATGGAGGAGTACCGAGGAGTTAGAAAGTCTCTCTGAGACTTGGTAAAAGGCCAAGAGAGGAATATAGCCCAGTTGGAGAGGATTGGGGCTGCAATGGAGTGGAGATAGAGCTTGGAAGGAGAGAATGGAAAGGAGGAGAGCAGAGATGATGTGGAGGGGTCCGAGAATGACTTCGGAGAAAGTCAAGAGGAAGAGACTCTGTCATTTGCCTCCTGTTAGAAGTAGTGGTTTTGTTTTTACTTAATAGAATTTTTTATTTTCTGTGATTTATATGTGTGAGTAAGGAAATCAAGAATTAAAATGAAAAGAAGTTTGAAAGTTTTTTGAAAAGAAATCCCAAAAAGTGCATGGAAGCTGAGGGTTAATAAAAATAAGCAAACAGAATATACTAAGGAATTAGTGAAGAAAATTCCTGCTGGAAATGCATAGAGGCAGAAAACAAAGGTAACAGCATGTTCAGGACAATGGGAGAGAACTAGGCTTGGCAGAATATGCAATGTGGAAATCGGATACCAAGTCAGTGGCATGAGTGAGTTTGGATGTGGGGATCTATTCAGATTTGTCTCCAGTGTCTTCATACCCTAGCCAGATCACCTTGTACAGGAGTTTGCATGTCTGTCAGCAATTGATTTAGAATCCACTATACAAGAAATTTCATATTCAGGTTCCCCATCAACTATGACTAGAGCAGGGGCTGGTTGTATTCTCTTGGAGAAAATGTTGGATGTGGCGGGTTTGAGCATGGACACATGAAAGACTGGATAGACAGAGCACATGGAATCTGGAAGATGGAGAGTGAACAATAGAGTACCAGGCTGGGTAATGATTTTGTAGGGTCTGAGATATTTTTCAGAGAGTTTCTTTAAAGGCTAAGTGGTTTGGAAGAACTGAGCCTTAACAAAGACTTTGTCACCTACTTTGAAATCAGAAGTGAGGGAATGTCATGCATCAGTAGATTTCTGATAATGCTGTTGGGCCATGGAGATTTCAGCTTTGAGGATACTCTGTAATTCATTGAGATCTATGGTAAAGTCATAGACTTGGGAGGAAGCAATATTGTATTCAGGGTGAACAGTGATGTTTGGATGATATCTCTTATTAGCAAAGAATGGAGAAACACCAGTAGTAGTACTTGGAGCATTATTGTAGGCAAACTCTGCAACAGATAGAAGTTCAGACCAGTTATCTTGCTGGTAGTTACAATATACATGGAGGTATTGCTCGAGAGTCTGATTTGTGTGTTTGGTTTGTCTATCACCTTCAGAGTGATAACCTGAAGTAAAGTGAAGCCACATGTTGAGAGCAGTGCCTAAAGATTAAAAGAAGTTTGACACAAACTCCAAGCCTCTGTCGGAGGTGACATGGGAAGGAATACTATGTTTGGAGAACACATGAAGGACAAACAGATGTGCTAAGTCTGCAGATGTGATGGTGTTGTGGGCAGGGATAAAGATTGCCTGCTTGGTAAGCTAGTCAACTATGACCAAGATAGTATCAAATCCAAAGGATGACAAAAGTTTCTTGATGAAGTCCATAGAAATGGAATTCCATGGTCGTTTTGGGATGGGAAGTTGTTTGAGAGATCCATAGGGCTTGTGACATTGTAGCTTGGATCACATACAAGTGACACAAAACTTATAGAATTGTTGTACATCAGCATAGAGGCTGTGCCAGAAGTATCTGCAGCAGACTAATTCCAGTGTTTTGTTTTGACCAAAATGTCCAGTGAGGATGTGATCATGATTATACTGGAGAATGTATGTACAGAGGTTACCAGTAGATAGTACATAAATTCTGTTGTCAAGGAGAAATAGACTGTTTGGGTCTGTAGACCACTGGCTATCTGTAGAGATGTGTTTTGTAGCAATTGGGTCACTAGGGAGAGCTGAGAGGATGTCTTGATATAGGGTGTCCAGATCCATAACTGTAGCCACACGGAGAGAAGGGAAAAGAAGAACAGTAGCTTGTATGGAGGCTGCAGGTTGTTCTTGAGTGAAGATGGGCTTGAAGTTGTATCTTCATTAACAATGGAGAGGATTGCAGCAAAAGCATAGTCTGAAGCATTGGTTTCCACAATAAGTTGAGCATCGGGAATCCAATAAGTGAGGATAGGTGTGAAGGTAAATGCTTTCTTAAGAGAGTTGAAAGCATCTTGACAGGAGGAGTCAAACTTTGAAGGAATGTCCTTCCAGATGAGGTATGTCAATGGAATAATAATGTCCAAGTAGTTGAAGATGAACCAGTAGTAAAAGTTTGTGAAACCTAAGAAGGATTGAATATTCTTGACTTCTTTGGGTTCCAGCCAGTCTTAAATAATCTTTATTTTGTCATTAGACATGGTGAGGCCAGAAGAAGAAAGGATATATTCCAGATACTCTACTAACTTGGAGTGAAATTCGTATTTCTCTGCTTTGGCATAAAGACCAGCCTTACGGAGACGCTTGAGTACTTCTTTTATATGCTGGTGATGCTTGGACATGTTATTCGAGTAGATGAGTATATCATCTAGATAGATCATAACATAGATATCCAAAAGATCAGAGAAAATGTCATTCATGAATTACTGGAAGGCCATAAGAGTATTGGTAAGACTGAAGAGCATTACAGCCCATTCAAATGATCTATAGTGTGTTTTAAAGGCAGTCTTCCATTCATCACTGTTGGCAATGTGAACCAAATGGTAAGTATTGTTATAGCAACCACTTGCCGTAACGGCACTTGTAGTTTGCTTACTTCAGCAAAGCTCTTAGTTGGCTATTTAGTAGTAGGGATTACAAGAGAACTTGACAAGGAGCCCTCACTATATTATCCACTATATATATACATGACTCCTGGTCCGTGCTACAACAATATCTATCTGGCCCTTAAGTTCATGCATTGTCCTCATATTCTATTACTCATCCACATGTATTTTCCATAAGGCTACCATGCTTCCTACATATGCCCTGATGTCATACCTTTAATTTCCACTGTACATATACACACCATATGTACACTATGAGGAACCCATGTCCCTTGACGTCATTCCTAACCCTATCTCTGATCTAGACTTCTCTCGATCTTTCTAGACTATTAGTCCTTCCAGACCACTCTAGACTTCTATCACATGACTTCCAAGTTATGTGCTTTTCCTCCATTGTAGACTAATAATTAACTACTACTATATCTTATCTCTTAACCCTAACCCTAAAGTCTGTCCACACACTTGTCTTATAACAAGCATGGTGAAGATCTATCTTTGAGTAGATCCAAGCTTTGTGAGGTGAGTCCAGTAGATTGGAGATGAGCAGGAGTGGATAACAATTCTTCTTGGAGATGCAGCTAACATAGCAGAAGTCAACACAAAGGTGCAGTAAACCATCTTTCTTCTTAATGAATAAGACTGGTGTACCATGTGGAGATGAGGTTGGTTAGATGAAACCCATGTTGAGATTTTCCTCAATGAATTCCTTCAGAGCCTCTTATTCAGATGCTGAAAGAGAGTATATAGGGCCAATCAGAGGTTGAGCACCCTCTTCCAGATTGATTTTAAGGTCATAAGGATAATAAGAAGGGAATGTTTCAGCTTTAGTTTTGCTGAAAACATTAGCAAGTTTGTGATACTTAGAAGGGACTTTGGAGAGATCAGGAGCTTCTGCAAGTTTTTCAGAGTTAGCCTGAATGTCCGAAGAATGAAGACAGAGTTCAAAATTATAGGAGCCTGAAAGTTTTGATGTACGCAAGAATGCTGCAGCACCAATGATAGCGATGTTAGGTCACCCAAAATTAGACACGGAGGTCTCAGATGCAGGTATGAAAACCACAGAGTCTGATGATTGCAGAAGGATGTCTAAAAGAGACAGAGATACCAATGGTATGTTGGCCGTGATATGAGAATGAGTGAGATTTTCCTACAAAGATGGACTGAAGTTTATTAACCCATTTACCTAGTCAATTAGTGGATTGTGTCAGGCCAGCCAGTTGTATCCAAGAACCAAAAAGCAGGAAAAATCCAGCAGAATAACATAGAAGTCCAGATTTAGACAATCACCAGTGGAAAAAATTATGGGCAAGTTGGCAATTTCAGAGATGGTGCTGTTTGATGAACCATCAAACAAGTGGAGAGCAACCAGAGGAGTTGCGAATGTCTTCAGGTGGTGAGTATCCACAAATTTAGAGTCTACAAAATAGTGAGTAGACCTAGAGTCGACAAGAGCTCAGAATGGGATTTTATTAAGGTAATCCTGACCAAGGATCAAGGGAGAAGTAAGAGAAACAAAAAGTGAATGAGGATCAGAAAGAGTGGATGTGTTGAGTCAAATTAGACTTGTTGCTGCACAGGGAAGTTCAATACAGCCCTCCGTCTGTGCGGAGTCCTAAGGGTCACTCTCTATTTTTCTAAGGGTTTCTCAGAAGTAGTTGCTGAAACATTATGGCCCTTGGGAGAGACTGTGGTCTGCTTCTTGGAATAGGAGTCCAGCTTGTAGTCTTCTGCACTGCAATAGAGACACAGGTTGTTTTCGAGATACTTCTTACACTTGTTACTGGTCAACTTGCCATTGCTGGCCAGCTTGGAAGAGAGGTTCACCCACAGAGTATTGGGTTGCTTCTTGGGAGTGGAGGACAAAGGTGACTTGGAGGAAGAGCTCTTGGCAGATAAGGCTGCTGAAGATGGATTTGCCTTGTTCCAGGAGGCTGGAGGTAGAAGCTTTTCCTTACTTCTGGGAGTGAGACTCAAGGGCCTCTTTCTCTGCCTATCTTGTATGGTAGTGTTTGTGGTCTTGTTCCCAGTAGTGATAATTGATAGTTATTGCTAAAGTATACATATCCTAAAATGAGGTGGGTTTTCCTTGTTCCCGGGTAGAGATGGGATTCTGGATCTGATTGGGGAGTTCCTGGTAGTAATGATGGCACAGAACACTATTCTCCCAATCTAATTGGGAGACATAGTACATGAAGTCTACATTATAAGTGGAAATCTTGTTGCTGGGCTTCATACAGAGATTGTTCAGTATGTTGGCTGCTTCACCAATGGGGTTTGAGAGACCAAAATGTCAATGTAGCTTGTCCACAAATTGGTTCCAGTCAGAAAGCTAGTCTTGAAAGATGTCCTGGTCTTCCTGGTTGAGGCCCACCTCAAACCAGTCCTGGACTACTCCAGTAAGGTAGATCATTGCAAAGTTAATTTTTGCAATGTCTGTGCCAAATTGCACTGGATTAGTGTGGAAGTATAGATAGCATTGGAACAGGAAATTATTGAGCTTGTCAGACTCAGTGCTGCTGAAAGTGTTGGGGATGTGGGCTTTAGTTCCCCTTATATTAGTATTGGGACTGGGAGTCTGATTAGGATTAAGAGTGTTAGTGAGTCGGCTGAGTACTTTGGCCAGTTATTCATTAGTATTATTGCTTCAACAGGGTTTGGACCATGAGCAAGTAGAAGATATAGGTCTATTAGCTATATTAGTGTTAGTAATAGGATTAGCAGAAGCATCCTGCCAATTAGAATCATTGTTCACAGGGATGATACTTGGGCCAGGAACATGTGAAACTATTTGGCCAGATTAAATTGTACTGGAGGGAGACCTCAGAGATGAATGGCCTCTTTGGTGGATTTGTCTTGAGTGTCATGGCACATTTGGCAGATAAGACCTCTAGTCACTGAAATGTGAGATTGTGTTGAAGGATATCCTAAGCGGTGGGACCAGAGTTGAAGAGTTACAGCAAGATGAAGCCATTTGGACTTTAAAGTGCAAATTGTAAGGTTGAATTACAAGCAGAACTGCGACAGAGGATTTAGCAGACAGAACTGTTTAGAAGTGACAGCAGACTTGGAAGTCTGATAATACTGTCAGGCGTAGTTTACACAAGAGTGGAAGTCCACAGAATAGACTCAGAGATGAGTGGACTTGTGGAACAACCTTGGCTTCAGCTTATATGCTGCGCTATCTGTCTGCTGTGTGATCACAACTTTAGATGATGGGAAGAAGTCTGAGATGGAAGTGAGTGCTAATTGGTGTGTTACTGTTGAACACCAGAGATTGAGTTCAATAAGAGATTATCTTCGTTGATGATCAGACTAGTGAATTACAGTGTAACTACTAGTCTTATATACAAATGAATAGTATAGGAGATGCTTGGAGTTTTAGTGGTAAAACCTCTATTACCCTGAGCAGAGGTTTCAGTGTTGAGATACTAACAGGAGTAACTCCATCATGGAAGACTGAGTTGAATAGGAGTATCTCTGCTGTGGAAGACAGAATACCTGGATAGTTGCAGCACCGCCATAAGACATGTTGCAAGAAAAGTGGCTGCCATAAAAGGCAGCTTGTATGTTTTAGAGATGATTTCACCACAGGAATGTTATTTCTGGACAGGTGGACTTGCATATGACAATATGCCCAAACATTGTCAAACTCTAATGTATTGAATATAGCTAGAGAGACACTGAAAATCAAGGAAGTATTCTCAAGCCTTCAAAACAAAAAAATTGAACAAGTTCAAAAGATCATTAGCAGCAATAGCAAACCCAAGCCGCATTTTAATATGACCACCAAGAGATCTTCATATATACAAGTCATAGTCCTCATGAGCATTAATAATATAAAAAACTTTGTTAAGAATTCCAGCACTTATGTTGTCAGTATCAACAGTTCCCTCAAGAGCATCAAGTTGAACATAATAGCTGATTTCATTTGTATTGATAACAAAGATATAGTTATCTCTACTAACAATATTGCTAGTTCTTTGGACCTTCAAGCAATTAAAAAATATGTCAAGAGCTCCCTTTGCATTGAAGCTGAGCACATAAATTCTCCAAGACTTCTTTAGTCAAAGTTGTACCTCAAGATTGTCAGCATTTTGTACTAATCTGAACAATCCAACTTCTACATATTCTTGGACAATGTAGAAAAAATTCTGAAGAGCAATCACATCTTCAATAATATTGTCTTGGCCTCCAAACCAAGAATCATTAAGATGTCCCCCAAATCAGACATGTCTATCATCTGAATCAATATCTGGGATGCTCAAAGTAGGACTAAAGCTAAGAATTTTATCAATAGGAGGTTTAACATTGGTAGCTTCATTGTCACAATTTGTAGTGCAAACATGAACTTCAGAGTGCCACAGTGTAAAAACTGTTGGAAATAGGAATATATGTCAGGTGTGTGCAGAATCCAAGGGTCTAAATATGTCAAGTATAATGGCCCCCACCTAACCATTCATCACTGACAATTTATATAGTGCTGCAAAGCTAACAATAAGACTAATCCTTCAGGCTTGAAACTAAGAAGGACAAACTATGCCCCTACTCCTTTAAATGCTCAAACTGCAAGGGCAAACACCAAGCAGACTCAACTAATTGTCTATTCTAGAAGCATAGATTTAACAAGAAATTGCATACTAAAGAACATGCTAAACTTTGAGAAAATCGAAAACAATCAATTCATTCATCTGTGAACGGTAACAAAATATGATTTTTAACAATATAAAAATCTTTTCACAGAACATTTGGAAAAACAATCTCATTGTGAATACTATTCTCAAAGTCAAAGCAGATTTCAATATTGTTTTTTATTCAAAAACTGTCTTGGTCCACCATTTGTTCCATCTCTAGCTTTAGAAACTGTGAAGGAGAATCCTTGGTTAGTGTTGTCAACCACTCTAACTGGCTAACTTTTGCTAGAACCTCTGAAGCCAAGAATGACTATCCAAAGATTGTTATTTATATTAATATTAGACTTTTCTCTTTTTGTTTTTTACTTTGCAAAGATGTCATTAACCATAGAGACATTCTTCTAGTTTCATTCTTCAACAATAATGATGTTTTTTGGTTAATGAACATTTATTCCAATTCTTCACATTCAGCTTTAAAGTATCTCAAGGATACTAAAGCTTGTATTCAAAATCTTCTAATTATGACTAGGAACTTCAATATTCATGATAGTTTATAGGATCTCTTGTTTCCTCATCACTCCTTTATTAGTGATGATCTTATCATTATCACTGACTCTTTTAATTTAGAACTGTCAATTCCTACTAACCAAGTCCCAACTAGGTACTCTGATAATAAGAATGACTCAAATTCAGTTATTGATCTCATGTTCCTTCATAGTGGTTCAAGTGAATTAGACAACCACTCAATCCATTCCAACTGGCATCTCATATTATATCATGCCCTGTAACCATCACTATTCTCATTGTTGAGGAAAGCATCATCTCAATTAAGCATTCAATCATCAAAGATAACAAAGAAGAGGTGTCTTTTATCAAGGATGTCATCACATCTATTAGGAACCTCAATATGTCCAACCTGTCAGATATATTCAGTCTGGACAGAGCTGTCAATGAGTTTGCTAACACAGTAGAAAGTGCTTGGGAAAAGAACTCAAAAGTTATCAATATCACAAAACACTCCAAGAGTTGGTGGGATGAAAATTGTAGCAGAGACCTAGAAAAGTACAGGTCTTTGAAAAGTCTAGAGGATTGGAAGACCTTCTGAAGAACAGTCAAAAACACAAAACAATTATTCTTTGACCTCAAAATCCAGAATGTAGCCAACAAAAAGCAAGGCTCTTGGGAACTCATGAACTGGATCAGCAAGTGCAAATTACCAGCCATCGAGGTGATTAAGTATAACAATCAGCCATGTCTAGGAATTAATAAGCTTTAGCATGCTTTACATTTATTCTTTAATATGGCCCAATATTGCCATATAAATGAGGATATTCTCAATGAAATTGTACTATTCTTGACATCCATCTGAGATCCATTCTCAGAAGAATTCACCAGTGCTATCACCAAGTGCAATAATTCATCTACTCCTGGCTTAGACAAACTATTGTAGAGATACCACAAGTACATATTCAAGGACAAGTTGTGCTTGAAAAGCATAATCAAAATCACTAATGCTTGTATAAACATTGGTTATTGGCCAACTCATTTCAAAACTTTAACAACCATCATAATCCCAAAACCCAACAAAGTATCTTATGATTTGCCCAAGTCTTTCAGGCCTATTGTCCTACTAAATATGTTGGGAAAATTGATTGAAAAAGTCATTGGAGATAGGCTCTAATTTCTTGCAACTTCTAACAACTTCATCTACCAGAGTTAACTTGGAGGACTCAAGTTCAAGTCTACTGCTGATACTAGCATTGCCCTAACTTACTTTATTTGTATGGATAGGTAAAAAACCTTTTAAATAGCACCTTCGTGTTTAACATTGCCTAATTCTTTCCTTTGCTCAACTACTGCCTACTCACTCTTATTCTTGAAAAGGTGGGTTTTGACTCACACATCATTAAATTCTTTTCAAATTATCTTGTTGGTAGGAAAACACAATATGTTTGGAACAGTTTTTATTTTTTATTTTTTAATGTTGATATTAGAGTGGGTCAAGGCTTGGTCCTTTCTCCCATCCTTTCAGCTCTATATCTTGTGCTTTTTCTTCACATTTTAGAAAACCAATTAAAAAATCTTAAAATCCTGGTTTCTATTTTATTTTTTATAAATGATAGACTTCTTGTTGCTCAGAGCAAGTTCTTTCATTTCTCTAACTCCCTCCTCTTTTGTAATTACAATGTTGCTTCTAACCTTCTTTCAAAATTTGGCCTCCCAGTCAAACATTCAAAAACTAAAGTCTTTTAGTTTACAAGGTTACATGGTATCTTTAACCCCCTTTCTCTTGACCTTTCTTCTATTAGTAGTCCTATTCTACATCCCAAAGAATCCTGGAAATATCTGGGTTTCATCTTTGACAGAAAACTCTTATTCCATCAACACATTGATTTTTATTCCAACAAGGTGATCTTAACCATCAAGTGTATAAAAATCCTTGGAAATTTGGTCAGAGGTTTGAATTCTCACCAGGAATGCCTCCTTTATAGAAGCTACATTCTCTCTATTGCCTTTTATGGGTTCAAACTATGGCATTACAACAGAGCCTCTCTATCTTACCCATTAAAAATGTTAGGCAAAATACAGAGAAGAGCCGCTATCTAAATTTTAGGAGCATTCAAATTGTCCTCATTATTTAGCATCAAAGCCATTGCTGGCCTTATCCCCATCAATCTTCATCTTTGAAAACTCAGTGGGAGATCACAACTTTGAGTACACACACTTCTTTCTAGCTATATCCTCCTCTCTCTCATAGAGTCCAAAGCAAATATAACAATCAAACAATACTCATTATTCCTTAGCTCTCTAACAAGACACCAATGTGAACTAATCAAAAGACCAGTAGTTGATATAAATAATTGTTTCAACAAAGTATTTCCTTCCTTTGATCTTCTTAACCCTGAATTTTCCCCTAGATGTAGAATTATTGACATTTTCTCTAATCATTTCTCTTTTCATTTGTTTAGCAAATGCAAAGACAACAATCTCAAAGCCCAAATTTAACAACTTGATAATTTGGCTATTGAATCTTCAAGCACTCTCTCCCATGCTCTCATCATTACAGATGCTAGCATTAAGAACAACATTACTACTTCCATCTCACATACTCATATTCACAATAAACCTGTTACCAAAACTCTTCACCATATGGTAAATGTCATGAGCACAGAGATTGAACTTTTTACTATCAGATGTGGTATCAACCAGGCTTATAAATCTAATGATATCTCAAAAATCATTGTCATCACTGACTCAATTCATGCTGCAAAAAAGATATTCAATTCAAGTTCCCATCCTTTCCAAAGTCATATGGTATCTATTCTTAATGAGCTTCAAACATTTTTTTCTCGCCATCAGGAGAACTCAATCAAATTTTGGGAGTGCCCTAGCTAATACAATTGGTCTCTTTACAAGGCAATCGACATAGAGACTAAATCTTTCAACTGTCAGAATTGCTGAAAGTGGACTTAATTTTTATTTCTCCTCTTCATTTTTATTTTATTTTCTCTTTCATTTTCGATCTATTTTCTATTTTTAGAACTAGGGTTAGGGTTAGAGGGACAAGATCACGCTGTCACATAGCAGGTCACATCAGATGACATGGTCACAAGTCACATGACACATAGAA
>Ga0157358_1000471_pt1 | contig 16662 bp, 16 predicted proteins | sample AttcapACBM2_FD_111484 | JGI IMG/M metagenome (GOLD analysis project Ga0157358, IMG submission 111484) | Fungus gardens microbial communities from leaf cutter ant in Botucatu, State of São Paulo, Brazil - Atta capiguara ACBM2 | ecosystem: Host-associated > Fungi > Mycelium > Unclassified ... | reverse complement strand
TGTTAACGATCTTGACAATATAGATAGTAGTATTATTATTAGTCTACAACAAGAGAGAGAAGGCACATGACTAGGAAGTCACATGACATTATGTCATAGGGCCTAGAATAGTCTAGAGTGGTCTAGAAGAATTAGAAAGAGTCTAGGATTAGGATGATATCAAGGAATATAGGTTCCTCATAGTGTACACATGGTGCATGTATGTATGATGGAGATTAAAGAGTATGATGTCAGGACACATGGACATGGCATGGTGGCCTTGAGGAAGACACATGATGGATGAGTAATAGATATGAGGACAGGGCATGGACATTAGAGTAGGTATAGAGAAGTCGTAGCACAGACTATAAAGACTTTATATAAATAGTCAGTAGAATACTGTTGTGGTTCCCTGTCGAGTTCTCTTGTGAATACACAACTCGTGTTCCCCACTAGATATCCCTTCTGTGAGATTTACTGCTTGTGCTGCTATTGGACTTTGTATCTAGTGGTTGCCACAACATCTTTTGTTTTTACTTAAGAACTTAAGTCATAACATTAGAACTCAATACCCTTTTCTGAGATTGCTTAACACAGTGCCCTATCTTATTCTTTCTTACTCTCTTATTGTTATGAGATGTTTTGGACACTAACAATTTTTTTTCTTTTATTTTATTTTTCTGATTTTATATGGATTTTGTTTTTCTTTTCTTTTCTTTTGGACAATGAAGAGGCATGTGACATGGTAGTCACATGAAATGTCACATGATGTGATGTCATAGGCCTAGAACATGGTGGAAGGATCTGGAAGATGATGTTAGAGCACATATATACAACATGGTAGCCTTGAATAAGACATAAGGCAGACATGAGGGCAGGTTTAATTATTGTTAGCATGGACCACATGTAAAAAATATATATAGAACTCTAATTTAGTAGAGACTCCTTGTCAAGTTCTCTTGTGAACTTCTTACTTTATATCTATTTTAAGAGATTTGCTGCCTTGTGCTGCTATTGGACTTTGTGTCTAGTGGTTGCCACAACACTTATCATCCTCAACTGAAGGAAATATTGCTTTTAGTCAAAAAGAGTTGTTAGATCTTAGACATGAGGAGTATACTAGTCAGATAGGGAAAGCTTGACTATTTATATTACATTAAAGCCCACTAATACTTTGTAGATATATCACCTTGTGTGAATGTGTTCAATATTTTTTTCACTTACCAGCTTTGTGCTATTGGTCTTCTTATAACCAATATATGCAGAAGAATAGCAGATATTCTTAAGACCTTACCTAGAGTAGAATGATCTTCTTAGACCAAAATTGTTTATATTTTCTTTAAGACAGTAGTCAGTACTTGAAGTAGTCAGTAGAAAAGTGTAAGGTGGTATAAGAAGAGGGCCCACTAGTACTTACCAAGATTATTTCAAGTTTAGAATATAAGTCTAAGAGTAAAGCCAGTACTGGCTCCTTTTTATTACTAATTTATATATTTATACCACCAATACCACTACCACTTTCTCCTTTACCAATTGACTTCTCTCTCTTACAACAATAACAACAGCAATATTATAAGTCAATATGATATTAATTAGTTATTAGAGTAGATAAGAATACAACAGGAGCAGATAGCAATATTATAAGTAATCATAGTAGAAAGAGGAAGAATAGCAGCTAAGAGATCTAATACTAGCCATCAGTATTTAGTAAGAAAACAAGTAGAGTAGTAGGTCTCATTACAGTATATAGAGGAGATCAGCAGACATGTAAAAAGAGAACTTATTAAAGGATCTAGAATTAGAGGAATTTTTGTTAGAATTAGAAAAGAAATTTGGTGAAGAAGATAAAGAGTCAGTTAAGGTAGCCAAACTTAGAAAGGTGGAACAAGAAGAAAAGACAATGGAAAAGTTTGTTTAAGAGTTTAGAAGGGCTGTAAGGAAAAGTAGTTATGAAAAAAGAGTATTAGTGGAGAAATTTAAGAAGAGAATGAACAGAATAATTAGAAGGAAGTTGATGGAGGTGGAAAGACCTCCAACTAGTATTGAGTAGTGGTAGGAATATGCCACCAATTTAGACAGACATTAGAGGAAGAGTCAAAGAGAAGAAGAAAGATTGAAAAGCAAGAGAGAAAGTGGAAATCAGGAAAATAAGCAGGGAGAAATAGAAAACAGTTAGGGGAAATTTAGGCTACAGTTATCTTTGCCCCAGATTTGGCCTAGAAGACAAGAAGTGCAGCAGATACCAGTAGAACCTACCCTAGTGGAAGAGGTAGAAAGAATAAATACAGTGGTAGTTAGAAATTCTCTGTAGAAACAAGGAAGAGAAGAAGAAATAAGAAGAGATCCATATACAATAGATATGAATAGAGAGAGAAATTGTTATAGTTGTGGAGAATTTGGCCATCTTGCAAGAAATTGTAGAAATTAGGATATAGTAGGCCAAGAAAGAGGAATTGAGTATAGAGACAATTTGAATACTATGAACAATTTAAAAGAGGAGAAAAGTCTAGTAGTCCTCAACTAGACTCTTATAATAAGTTACATGTACTAGCTAATCATGTAATACAAGCTAGTATTTGGAATCAAGAAAAATATAAGAAAGACAGATAAACTATTTTAAGAGAAGAAAAAGCAAAAAAGAAAGAATCAGAAAGGAAAGAATCAGAAGACATGAGAAAAACAGTAGAAGGAGAATTGTTGAGAGAAGTGATAGTAAAAATTGGTTTAGAAAGAATAGATATGCAGAAGAGGATTATAGTGGAAATATTATTGGATAGTGGGGCAACAGGTTTAGTAATGAGCTCTGAATTTGTAAGAAAGCAGGAGTTCAAGTTGAAGAAAATTGAAACACTTATTTATGTGAGAAACACAGATAGAACATTTAATAAAAAAAGGCTAATAGAACATACTGTGGAGGTTAATATTTATTATCAGGGACATAGAGAGAGGACAGAGATAAATGTGATCAGAGATCTGAAGTGGAATATGATCTTAGAAATGCTATGGCTTGTTCATTACAATTCTGAGATTGATTGGAAAACTGGAGAGGTAAAAATAACAAGATACCCAGATAAATGTAGGAAGCAGTGGAGACCAAAACAAGGAAAACTAGAGTGGCAAAAACAGAAGGAAAAAGAAGAAGAAGAAGAACAGAAGAAGAAAAAGCAGAAAAAGGGAAAGACAATGAAAATAAAAAAGATGGCAGAAAAATAAGAGATTTGAGATGATGAAGAAGAGGTGAAGAAGTTAGTACTGGAACAATTCCATAGGTGGATCAAGGTTTTTGGAAAGAAGGTGAAGAAGAGGATGCTAACAAGAAAGATGTGAGACCATGCAATAGAATTAAAGGAGGGGTTTGTACTAAGAAAAGGGAAGAAGTGAGGGAGTTTATTCAAAAGAAAATAAGGAAGGGATATATTTGTTCATCAAAGTCACCACAAATAGCACTGGTGCTCTTTGTAGAAAAGAAGAATAGGAAAAAGAGAATGGTATAAGACTATTGATACCTTAATGAGTGGACAGTGAAAAACAATTATCTATTACTATTAATTTCAGACATTGAGAATATTGAGACTAAGAAGGTGTTTACAAAGTTGGATTTAAGATGGAGATAAAATAATATAAGTATTAAAGAACAAATTTTCGGGCCATATTCCAGACCATGATGAATGAGTTACTGAGAGACTTGATTAATATGGAGAAGGTAGGAAGTTTTATTGGCAATATGATAGTAGGAATAGAGAGTGAGAAAGACTATGATGAACTAGTAGAGGAAATATTGAAAAGAATAGAAGAAAACAATTTGTATGTGAAGCTAGAAAAGTGTAAGTGAAAGGTTAGAGAAGTGAACTTTTTGTGAGTAGTAATAGAACTAGACAGAATAAAGATAGAGAAAGAAAAAGTGAAAGTAGTATTGGATTTGCCAGTATCTAAGTCAGTTAAAAATATACAAAAATTCTTGAGTCTAGCAAATTATTATAGGAGGTTTGTGAAGAATTTTGCAAAGATAGCAAGGCCATTGTACAAGTTTACAAGGAAGGAAAAAAAGTAGGAATAGAGAATAAGACAGAAAAATTTGTTTGAGATGTTGAAGAAAAGGTTCATTACAGAACTGATCCTAGTAGCTTCAAATTTAGATAAAAAGATGAGGATGGAGGTAAATATATCAGATTATGTGACAGAAGGAGTTTTGTCAATGGAATATGCAGATGGAAGATAAAAACCAGTGGCTTACCTTTTCAAATCATTAAATGAAACAGAAAGAAATTATGAAATTCATGATAAAGAAATGTTAGCAGTGATTAATGGATTGGAAACTTGGAGACTCTTGTTAGAAGGCACTAAGTTCAAGTTTGAGATCTGAACAAACTATAAAAATTTGAAATACTTCATGAAGGTACAGATGTTGAATTGAAGATAGGCTAGATAGATGTTATACTTGTCTAGATTTGATTTCACTTTGAAGTATATGCTAGGAGTTAGGATAGGAAAAGCAGATGGGTTGAGTAGAAGGCCAGATCTAAAGGTGGGGGTTGAAAATGATAATGAAAATTAGAAGTTGATAAAATAAAAGTGGATTAGAGAAATGATGGAAGTGGTAGTAGAAGGACAAGAGATAGTATTAGTAAAGAAAATAAAGAGAATGAAAGGAAAAGACAAAAAAAATAGTAAAAGTAGTAGAAGAAATGAAGAGAGCAGAAATAAAAGCATTGAGAGGTGATGAGTGGGAAATTGAAGGAAACTTAGTATTAAAAGAAGAGAAGGTGTATATACTGAAGAATGAGGAGTTGAGGTTAGAAGTTATTTGGTTACACTATAATATGCCAGTAGCTAGACATAGAGGAAGATAGAAGACAACAGAGTTAGTGACAAAAAATTACTGTTAACCAGGAGTAATAAGAGATGTTGGAAGATATGTTGATGAATATAACTTATATCAAAAGATGAAAAATAGAATAGAAACACCAGCAGGAAAGTTGATGACAAATGAAGTACCAGAGAAGACATAGATATACTTAATAATAGACTTTATTACAAAGTTACTACTAGTGGCAAGAAAGAATATGATTTTGGTGGTATATAATTAGTTGTCAAAAATAATATATTTTGTAGCAACTATAGAAGAGATATTGGTAGAAGGATTAGTAAGGCTGTTTAAGGATAATGTGTGGAAGTTACATAGTCTGCCAGAAAGTATAATCAGTAATAGAAAATTCCAGTTTGCAGCAGAATTGATAAAAGAGTTGAATAGGATGTCAAGAATAAAAACAAAGTTATCAATGGCATTCTACCCACAAGTAGATGTGCAAACAGAACAGATGGACCAGGAATTGAAATAGTATTTGAGATTCTTCACAGAGTATAAACAGAGGGATTGGCCAAAGTGGTTAGCAACAGCAAAGTTTGCAGTGAACAACAAGGTTTATTTAGCAACAAAGGTATTGTCTTTTATGGCAAACTATAGAAGAGAATTAAGAATAGGAGTGAACATTAGAAGAAAAGAAAAAGTGAAGAAAGCAATAGAGTTTACAGAAAGGATAAAGAAGGTACAGAAAAAAGTAGTAGCATTATTGAAGAAGACATAGAAGAAGATGAAGAAACAAGCAGATAAAGAATAAAGAGAAGTAAAGGAATGAAAGAAAGAGAATAAGATGATCTTAAGTATGAAGAATTTAGTATTTAGGAAGAGACTAGCAAGAAAGTTGACAAAAAGATATGTAGGGCTATATGTAGTAGAAGAAGTAGTAGTATTAAGGTATAGAGAACTAGTGAAGGGACAGAAGGTAGAAGAATCAAAATCAGTAGAAGTCAATAAAGTAGAAGAATGGGAAGTTAAAAAAATCTTAAATAAAAGAAAAGTATGAGGGATAATGAAGTATTTAGTGTGTTGAAAAAGGTTTACAGCAGAAAATGATATGTGGAAAAAAGAAGAAGATTTAGAAAATACAAAAGAATTAGTAGACAAGTTTGAAGGGAAGATGAATGTAGAAGTTAGATGAAAAGAAAGATTAGGAAGAGTAGGAAAGATGAAGCTGAATCCAAAAACAGAAGAGTTCAGAAGTAGTAAGTTGTTAAAGAAGTATACAGTGAAGTTGTTATTTGGATAGAGTAATAGAAAATTTGAGGATAAATATTTCAAGAAGTTGAAGAAAAACTAGTAAAAATAGAAGGCAGTTTTTTCAGAGAAGAAATCTTAAAGAAGAGATGATGTTAGAATTATGAATAATAAACTTAGGTTTTATTTTCTTTATTTTATTTTTGTTTTCATTTTACTTTATTTAGAACTTAGACAAATTATAACAGATATATGACAGATGTTATGTTCATGGTCACATAATCATATAACATAAAGAAGAATATAAAAAGTTCTAGAACAAATGACATCATATAACATAGCAATAATATGTTGGCCTTATAGAAAGCACAGATACTTTAGAGTAGGTTAGTTATAGTATATATACAGACCACAGTCCATAGTATATAAGGTAGATTATTTTGTACCTGAAACTCTATTGAGTTTTTTATGTTACTCAATATAAAAGTTGTCTTTTGTTTTTACTTAAGGACTTAAGTCATAACATTATATAACTTACTAATCAAACTGGAAAATAGAGAAAAACCACTTAGTAGAACTATCTACTTACTCTTAGCTATAGAATAAAAAGTAATCAAGGAATTCATCAGTAAAAACCTAAACACTGAATTTATATATTCCACTTTCTCCTCTTATAGAGTATTTGTACTCTTTGTAAATAAAAAAAAGACAACTTTTTTCACTTATGTGTCAACTTTTAAGAACTCAACTACATTACATAAAAGGATAGATATTCACTTTCTCTTACATTTAATCTCTTTAACTTCTCTTGAAAAGTATATATCTATATCAAGATTAATCTCTATTATATATATTATCTAGTATATATTATAGAATTTAATGAGTGGAAAATAGCTTTCTATACTTGTTATAAATCTTTCAAATAGTCAGTTATACTTTTTGGCTTCATTAATACTACTACAACTTTCCAGCAATTTATAAACAATATTTTTCAACCTCTTTGACATTTATGTAATAGTGTACTTTATTAATATTCTTATTTACTTAGATAATATTTCCAAATATTAAAACTACATTAAAGAAGTATTATGTTAATTTGTAAAGCAAAACTATATATAAAAGCTAATAAGTATGAGTTACATGCTAACTTAGTAGAATATCTCAGATATATCCTATTCTCTTTTAGGTTAACTGTTAGAATTGAAGATAGTAGACTCTATTTATTTTCATTTTATTTTCATTTTTGGACTTAGAGTTAGAGGTTAGTGTCACATTACATATAACTATCACAAATTATCACACATATCCCATAATACTGTATCATATACTTATTACATATCACAGTCACAGTCATATAATTACACATTACATAGAAGGATGGAGAAGGTTCTGGAATGATAATATTATACAACATGTTTACTATATGTTGACCATATGAATAATACATGCTCTTTAGAGTAGGCTAGATTTAGTGTAGTATAAACCATTAGCCTAGTGTATATAAGGTATATACTTTGTACTTGGAACTCTATCAAGTTCTCTTATATTAATCTAATACAAGATTTATCTTTTACTTTTATACTTGAGCTTGAGTTGTAACATTAACCATAGCTTCTAATAAAATCAAAATAACTCAGGATTGGCCTAAACCAAAGAAAATCAAGAATATACAAATATTTTTAGGGTTTGCCAACTTTTATTGGCACTTTATCTACAACTATTCAGATATGATCATTTTCTGAATCTAGCTAACTTGAAAATATGTTTCTTAGAACTTCTTGTTGCAAAGCATTTAATAATCTTAAAAAGATCTTTACTTATACTTCTATTTTTACTCACTAGATTTTCAACACTTGAATAATTGTGGAAACCAATGTCTTAGATTATGCTCTCACAGTTATACTATCAATTATAATAGAAGAAAAAGAAGTCTATCCAGTTATATTTCATTCTCACATATTCAAGATTATCAAACTCAACTATAACATACATGACAAGAAACTCTTTATGATCTTCCAAGTCATCTATATCTGGCATCACTATATAGAAGGATCTAAACTCTTTATAGATATCATTTGACTACTAAAGTTCTCTCCTGTCATTAAGTAAGATGGTTGGAATTCTTTATTTCCATCTGGAACATCTAGAATCCAAACCTAGTACTATTACATATAGATAAAACCTTTATCTAAGAGAAGAAAGTGCTGCTTATATCTCAATCAATCTATACAACCTCTACTTTATCTTCACCCACAGCCAACTTGTGACATTCTTTTGGACCACTACTCTAGTCTCCTCTTCCCTTCATATAGCCACCATTATAGATCTCAATAGTTTATATAGCAATATCCATTTTGCAGTCACATAAGACAATGCACTCTAGAAATACCTCCATGGCCCAATATAATACTAGTTATTAAATATATCTAGACTTCTACTCATGAACAATAGAATTTATGTACCACTTGTAAACAATTTCTGTACACACATTCTATAGTATCACCACAATCATATCCTCACAGGCTATTTTGGACAAAATAAAACATTGGAACTTATTTATCACAGATATACTTGGCCTTCTATATACATGAATTTCAAAAGTTTCTATAAGTTTTATGTTACTTGTATGAAATCCAAACCACAATGCTATAAGCTCTATGAATCCTTTAAGCAACTTTCAATTTCTAAGCATTTATGGAACTCATTATGAACTTCATTGGGAAACTACTTCTCTTATCCAGCTCTAATATCATCCTGGTTATTGTGGATCAACTCTTCAAACAAGCTATATTTGTCCCAATGGTAGATACCATCACTTTGTATGACCTGGCTAAATTGTTAATGATCCACATCTTTCTCAAACATGGTGTTCTATCTCATATTATCTGTAACCAAAGATCTGAGTCTGTCTTAAACTTCTTCCAATCTTTGGGAACTATCCTTAATATGCAACTTCATTTCATCTCCAGATACTACTTTGAGAAGAACAGCCAAATAGAACATACCAATCAGATATTGGAACAATATCTCTGTATTTACTGCAAATACCAACAAGATAATTGGTGAGACTTCCTTTCACTTGCAAAATTCATATACAACAATACACTAAGTACCACTACCAGTATATCTCTGTTTGTTATGAATAAAAGCTACTACATAAACATCAATGTGTATCTAGAATGTGATATTACTTTCTTCTGTATCTGTAAATTTGCTATAGACCTTAATGACTTTCAAACTACCTTAAAAATGGAAATATCTGCTATGTAACAACAGTACAAACAATTAGCTATATACACAGACTTCTAACTCCAGACTTTTAGATGGAACAAGTATTTGTTAAAGCTCAGTTTTTCTGCACTATATGACTCTTAAAAAAGCTATTGGAAAAGTACCTAGAACTTTTCAAGATCATCAATCAAATTAGCATCTATTTGTTTACTGTCTGCTTTCTGAGATCAATATATACTGTCCATCTAGTTTTTCACATGTTTATATTTGAGTTTGCTATATCTAACATCTTTTCCAGCCAATTAAAACCTCCACCACCACTTGTCATTATGAATAATAAATTCAAATACAAAATCTTTCAAATTGTTAATTCAAAAATTGATTGTAAATACATATGCAAGCTATAATACAAAGTTATCTGATTGGAATATAAAAACACAGGAGAAGAATCCAACTAGCTATCTGCTTCAGAACTCACTTATGTCTCTGATGTTATATCTAATTTTTGTCTTGATTACCCTAACAAATCTAGTTTTCTTCTACTATTTTATCTATATTTATTTTCTTCTGTCTCTTTACTACTAAAACCACTGCATACTCTAGTATATAGATAACTAGAGTGTCAAAGGCTTGGTCTTAAGAGAAGGATATTATCACATACTAACTAACTATATCTGATATCTATCCTGGATAATACTTACCTTATCCACAATCTTTCATTATTTTCCAGCATAGATTGTGCTCTATTTCTATTACCCATCAACCAAGAATAAAAACTTCTCCATTCTACATCAAATATCATAAAGTTCTGAATGACAATTCCTATAGTATCTAATAAACCTAGAGTATGTGCAGTAACTTATTATTATTAAAACACTTCTTGTATTTAAGAACAATAACCACTATGTATAGTTTCTTAGTCTAATAATCAACTTGGATTAAGTACCATACTCATTCTAAGTTCTAAACCACCACCTTCCTAAATACAACCACACAATAAAGTGAGCTAGATACAATATTTTTTTTGAAGCTAAGATTATTATTCATATAGTACTTACTTCTAAATCCACTTCTACATCTACTAAGTTATGTTATTTATTCTGTCTTCCATACTACATTTGTAGCATCTTGTCAGGTGCAGTTCACAAGATTGGCTCAGAGATATGCAGACTTATTGAACAATCTTGGCTTCAGCTTATGTGCTGCACTGTCTGTCTGCCACATGATCACAAGTTCAGATGAGAGGAAGAAGTCTGAGATAGAAGTGAGTACTAACTGGTATATTACCATTAAATACCAGAGATCAAGTTCAATAAGAATTATCTTTGTTGATTATCAGACTAGTAAATTACAGTGTAACTACCAGTCTTATATACAAGTATATACTATAGGAGATGCTCAGAGTTTCAGTAGTATGACCCATATTACCCCAAGCAGAGATTTCAGTGTTGAGACACTAATAGGAGTATAACTCTGTTATAGAAGACCAAGTCAAATAGGAATATTCCTATCATAAAAGACAGAATACTTAGATAGTTGTATCACTGCTGCTACAAGAGCATGTTGTGAGAAAGATGGCCACTATGGAAGATAGGCTTGTATAATAGATATTAGGAAAGCAATATCACTGTGGGGGTATATTTTCCGGATGGTTGGACTTAGTATATGATACTTCTAGCAAGTATGAATTACTCCTAACAGTGATCTACCCAGACTTCTACCAGAGTTTCTGTATCTTCTAAAAAGTGTTGTTACTTCTTAAAGACTCAAATGACTACTAACATCTCCTTACCATAGATCTCATAGTTATACTTAATTGCAGATAGTGACTTGTTGAAGAATACAATGAAATAATATTTGTTATTTTTCTTGGATTTCTAGAACAAAACTATTCTAGTTATGAAGTCCAAGCTATCTACTTTGACCCTGAAGAGTGCAGAGGTATCAGAGAAGGCTAAGACTAGAACTGTAGTAATCACTATTTTTAATGTAGTGAAAGTGTGTTACTAGTCTGAAACCTAAACCCAAGTGGTATTAGTATCAGTGACATTAAAAAGAGGGTAAGCTATATTTGAAAAGCCACAAATAAACCTACAATAGAAATTAGTAAATTCCAAAAATATCTGCATATCTATATAGTTATACAGAGTAAGCCAGTTGCAAACTTCAGCTACTTGGATAAAATTTATTGTTACTAAATCTTGAGAAATTACCAGTTTTAGATACTCAATCTGCTGTTTGTCAAACTCACACTTTTCAGAACATAAAAACAGCTTATACTTGTCCAAGACTTCAAGAACTTTGTAAACTGCCTTATGGTAGTCTTCTAAGATCTAAGTAAAAATAAGAATATTGTCTAAGTAGACTATTGATCTCTTCTGCTATAAATGATATCATTTATCATAGTTTAGAATGTTGTAAAACTATGAGTTATGCTAAAGAACATTACTAGGAGTTCAAAAAGACCATGGTTCATATGAAAGATGGTCTTCTACTCATTCTCAGGCTTTATATAAACATTGTTGAATTTCTAGTATACATTCAGTTTTGTGAGATATCTGGCATCTTGAAGCTTAGACATAAGTTTGAAGATCAGTAAAAGAAGATATCTATTCTTTAATATCATAGCATTTAGATTCTGATAATTCTGAACCAACTATAGAGAGCTATTCTTCTTTTTGATGAAAAACACTAGTACAACCATTGGGAACTTGGAAGAATATATACAACCAATACAGGGATTCTTAGCAAGGAAAGTGCCAAGCTCAGAATTTTCTGCCAGTAACAGTAGATAGACTTAGATTCTATACTAGATATCAGTTTAATGACATAATCCTACCAATAGTGGTCTAGGAGTACATTAAAGTTTTTTTGGAAAACACTGACTTGAAGTCTTGGATATGCAGTAGAAGTTGTAGAGCAGTTCTTGTAGCAATCTGAGCTTGTTTGAAGACCAACAAGAAACACTAAAAGATCATAGTAAAAGTATTCTTATTATATAAAAGTAATTACCAGCTTCAGTGAGGAAGTCCACAGAGTTATGAGTCAATAAGTTATTGATTTTAGAGTTTTTTTATCACTATGGGGAAGAAACTGGAGTAACACACATTAAAGGCTCATACTTTTAGCTTATCTGTCTTCCAGATCTCTTAATAACTAGAACAGTAGGTAAGACAATAGATTATAAGTACTTCTCTTTTTTATAAGTCAATCTTGGAGTTGTGAGACTTCAGTCATATAAATCTAAAGATGAGGTCTTATTTGCTGAGACTTAAAACTACAAGAAGAGTCCACTCTGTATAAGTCTTGTACTATAAGACAATATCCATTATCTCAAATATCTAGCTGATCTTGTTTAAAGTCTCATTAATATTATAAATAAATATGGGTTTAAACAGTTTTTGGGTGTTTAGATAGTATTTGTTAACAAAACTCCTGTTGATAAAGATACCAGTAGCTCCAGAGTCAAATAGTGTTCACACAGAGAAGAACTGAGATATATTGATAGTTTCAAGAATAACTAGAAAGTAGAGAAAAGTTTCATAGGTATCAAGAACACTTATAGTAGGACATGAAAGAGCCTTTTCTCCTATCTGGGGCAATGAACAGGAAGTGAAGAAGCTAGAGAGATTAGTATCTTAGATATATCTTCTGAATTAATTTTTTCCTTGTATTCTTCTACTAATAATACAGTAAACCTATTATTTAGCAGTTGTAATGCATATGTCACTAGTTGCTTTATATAAATATTGAAGTATGAGCTGTGCTTGCTCACTTCTTCATTCCAACCTCATCATCACTCCTTATTTATTCTTTATTTCATATTCAATTATTTCATACCTTCATTATTTTTTATGGTCTCTATAGTTATATCTGATTTTCTTCATTTTTCTCTAGTCTTAGTGACTCTTGAATACATTTATTTATTTATCTCAAATCACTATATTTCTATCTCATTAGATTATAGGCCCTAACAGTATCTATACTTTCTCTGAAACTCTTTGTTCCCCTAAATTAAATGATACCAATTACTATGTCTGGTCCAACAATATAAAAGCAGCCTTACAGGCTCATCTTCTATAGCTCTTTGTTGAAGGCTTAGAAGAATGCCCTCTAAAATCTTCTTTTGATCCTCCCATTGATATAGATAACAAACCCCTTATATTTACATCACTTGAATACAAGAAATGGGTTACTTCAAAGAAGGAATATCTTGATTGGCTATGCTCTGATTCAGCAGCTATAGGTTTAATGTAAGGTGTTATTAAGTTTAGCCAATATAAATATATAATTGGTACTTCAACTTCTAAAGATATGTGGGATTGTCTCTACAATATTCATGTCACTTAGCCTCAAAGGATAAATGTACATCAAGAAATGGAATGAACAAGTTACTATGTTTGAACATATTGGCTTCTTTCTTTATCTTCATCATTATATCAATGATTCTGGACAAAAGTTGGACAACATTCATATTTTTCATGTAATTCTCCTTTCTTTACCATCTAGAATATGGTGAAGCAGAATTTATTGGATAAAGGCACTGTACTTAATTTGGACATTATTACTTTGCTGAACTCCTATCTGTTCACAATTGTATCAAAAGAGGGTGTAATATTGAAAAGACTGAGAAGAAGCAAAAAGCTGAACAATTAGCCTTGTTTACAAAGTCTCTCTCTGGTAGTGGAACTAATAGTAGTTTCTCTAGAAGGAAGAAATTGAAAAAGGGCAAGTCTAAGTTCAAGTTAAGACCTGCTGATATGTGTTGTTGTATCCATTGTAAGAAGAGACATTGGGCTCCTAAGTGTCCAAAGAAGAGAAAGAGCAAGACTAAGCAGACCAAATCTGGTAGTTCTGCTCATGTTGCTGTTAAGTTGTCTAGAAGTTGGGAAGTTGGGAAAATACTTATGGCTATTTGCAATGGTCACAAAATTAGACAAGTTAATATAGCTTTTATTATTAATACTGTTGATGGTATTCTTCTTGACTGTGTGGTAACTTCTCATGTGTTCTCAAAATGGCATTTATTCTCTTTATACTATTTTCTTACCAATGACAAGTATATCACTGTAGGTAAACACTACTATATTCCTATAGTAGGCATTAGATCTGTTACTCTCACAATGATTCTGCCTAGTAGTATTTCAAAACTCATCTTTACAAATGCCTTCCATATTCCTATATTGGGGGCTGATCTTATCAGTCTTAATATTCTCCACTATAAAGATGCTTTGGTTTAAAGCTGGAAAAAAGGCTTGATTATCTCAAAGAATGGTAATAATTTGTTTTTGGCTATTCTTAGTGGCTTGACTAGCATACTATACCAGGTTCAGCATGCTAACTTCAATCATAGAAGTGCTTATATCTCTGCTGGCACTTTTAGTATATGCCTATGGTATTATAGAATGGGGCATTTGAGTCCTTGCATCATTGACTCTATAGTCCATCAAAAGGTCATTCATAGGCTTTATGTTTTTGTACCTAAATAATTTGATCATTTATGTAATAGGTGTACAAATAGTAAATTCCATTGTTTATCACTTCTTGGATCAAGTGCTAGTCAATACTTTAAGATGCAGTTACTTGTCATGGATTTGACTAGATCTATGTCTATTCCTACTTGGGATGGGTATTTGTATGCACTTGTTATTGTAAAAATGAGTTGCTGTTATACAGTTGGTCATTTGTTGAAGGAAAAGGAAAAGATCAGTATTGCCATCCAAGACATTATAGCCATGATGGAGCACCAATCTGGATTAAATGATATTATCCATAAAACAACCATTCTTTACTTTCTAGAATAAAATAGAATTGTAGAGCAGGCCATCACTATCTTTTTTAAAATAATACATTGTATATTATAGAGTACAAGGATGAAATTGTAGTACTAGAAGGAGGCATTTATGTATGCTGTCCACATCAGAAGTATTATACTCACTTCTGGTCTTAAGAGAGTTATGTTTTATAAAGCATGGACTGAGTATAAGCTTAATATGTTCTACTTGCAAATTTTCAGTTCATTAGATTGAGCATATGTCCTCAAACAGGTTCAAAAAGGAAAATTGGAATCTAGAGCAGTAAAAGTTCATTTATTGGGATGGTATACTAATGGGACTAAAGGTTATCAGCTAGAAGATCTTAAGAGTAGCAAGCTAATTGCCTCACAGAATGTTTAGTTTTTCAAAGATGACACACCAAGTGACCTAGTAGTCATTAGTATTAATATTCCAAGAATATCAACAATAACTGTAGATGAATTTGTTGATAATACTCTTGCTAAACAACTATAACTGAATTGAAATTGGACAAAGTATTAAGAATAGTATCATCAATAAAGAAAATGTTATAACAGCTATCTAGTCAAGCTCTAAACCAACTCACATTATTTCTGATACTATCCTTACAGACACTGTTAATCAAAACCATACCCTAGAAACTGTTTACCTTATTACTTCTATTAATAATATAGCCAGTGAGGTTCTTTTTGATCTACCACCTATTCCAAAGAAGTCTTCCAAGTAGGATTATTTGCCTAGGAGAGATATGTCAACATACATATATAAGCCAGTGGAGTGCTATAAGCTCATGGCCATTAATGATGCTATCAATTTGGATGGTTTTTTTTTTTTATAATCAACAATTTATTACACGGAGCACAGTGGCAGACCATGGTAGCTACTTCGTAACTATGTACAGATGAACAGAATCGACATGAAGAAAAAGAAAAGTGAGAGAAGAAAGTGAGAGAAACAGATGAAGAGGGAAAACATGAAAAGCGATATTAACTAGATGCTATCTAGCTAGACTGAAAAGAAAAGGCTTTCAGATTTCTTTCTAAAAATTCAATAAAATGAGCAATTGAATCTCTCCTCGGATTCCAGTACTCGTTAAACCTTCTGCACTCATGAAGGATGTGTCGTCTTGTTTCAATAGGATACAGACCACACAGACATGAAAAGTCTTCATTCGGGAAGAACTTGAGATAGTATTCTCCTATCAGAGCATGATTGGTTATAGCTCTCATGGCTCTAGCACATAGCGAATTAGAATGACCAAATACTTGAAGCCAAGAACCGCCTTTGCAATAAGTGGGTTCAAGCAGTTTGTTGTCATTATCGACAAGCTCCAGAAAATTTCTTCCTTTGAGATCTGATGCTTGGAAGGTCATCTTCCAAGTGTTGATAATGTTGTCACTTTCCAATTTTTTGCTGAAGTCTCATGAGTATTTGTTTGGCAATAGAGAAGTGAGATTAAACAATTTTGTGTCTGAGTCAACAGCTTTATGAAGATGCCAATTGCTTTTGCTTGGGCACTCCCAAAATTTGATAGTGTTTGTACAGCACCAATTGAAGAACTCTCTGAGCTCTGATAGGACAAAATTGGATTGTTTTTGGAGC
>Ga0157358_1000470_pt1 | contig 16662 bp, 15 predicted proteins | sample AttcapACBM2_FD_111484 | JGI IMG/M metagenome (GOLD analysis project Ga0157358, IMG submission 111484) | Fungus gardens microbial communities from leaf cutter ant in Botucatu, State of São Paulo, Brazil - Atta capiguara ACBM2 | ecosystem: Host-associated > Fungi > Mycelium > Unclassified ... | reverse complement strand
CCGTTTCACCTGCTCACCATGTTGATTTATCAACATACGGAGAAGTCGCCTCATGCCAAAATTAGCAGGACTTCTGGCCGCTATGGGCTCTGCGAAAGCCGCTACGGCAGATGAAGAAAAAGACGTATTACTGATCGGCGGAGGCGCGATGAGCGCTACGCTTGGCACCTGGTTGCAGGCTCTGGAACCCGAGTGGCGCATCAGTATGATCGAACGCCTGGACAGCGTGGCTGAAGAAAGCTCCAACGGCTGGAACAACGCCGGTACCGGGCATGCCGCGCTGGCCGAAATGAACTATACGCCGCAGAAAGAAGACGGCTCGGTCGATATCAAAAAAGCCGTCGAGATCAACGAAGCGTTTCAGATCTCGCGCCAGTTCTGGTCCCATCTGGTCCAGAAAGGCGTCCTGCGCAATCCACGCAGCTTTATCAACACCGTTCCCCATATGAGCTTTGTCTGGGGCGACGACAACGTGGCGTTCCTGAAGAAACGCTTTACGGCGCTGCAGAAAAGCTCGCTGTTTCGCGGTATGGAGTATTCAGAAGACCCGGAGCAAATCAGGGCGTGGGCACCGCTGCTGATGGAAGGACGTGACGACAAAGATCGCGTTGCCGCCACGCGCATCACCACCGGCACCGACGTGAACTTCGGCGAAATCACGCGCCAGATGGTGGCATCGCTACAGAAAAACCAGCATTTTTCGCTGGAAACCGGCCATGAGGTTCGCGGCTTTAAGCGCAACGGCGACGGCAGCTGGAACGTGACCGTGGCCGACTTGAAAAACAACGGCCGCCGGAAAACCATTCGCGCGAAATATATCTTTATCGGCGCGGGCGGCGCGGCGCTGACGCTGCTCCAGCAGACCGGTATTCCAGAAGCCAGAGAATATGCGGGCTTCCCGGTCGGCGGCGAGTTCCTGGTAAGCGAAAACCCGGAGATCGTGAAGCGCCATCTGGCCAAAGTGTACGGTAAAGCTTCCGTTGGCGCGCCGCCGATGTCCGTGCCGCATCTGGATACGCGGATGCTGGATGGCAAGCAGGTGCTGCTGTTCGGGCCGTTTGCCACCTTCTCGACGAAGTTCCTGAAGCAAGGCTCGCTGTGGGATATGTTCGGCTCCATGACCTCGTCGAACTTTAAGCCAATGGTGCACGTCGGGCTGGATAACTTTAACCTGGTGAAATACCTGATTGGCCAGGTCATGCTGACCGATGACGATCGCTGCCAGGCGCTGCGGGATTATTTCCCGGAGGCGAGAAAAGAGGACTGGCGTCGCGTTAAGGCGGGCCAGCGCGTACAGATTATCAAGAAAGACGCGCAGAAAGGCGGCGTGCTGAAGCTGGGCACGGAGGTCGTCACGTCGCAGGACGGCACCATCTCCGCGCTGCTGGGCGCCTCGCCGGGTGCTTCCACGGCCGCGCCTATCATGATCGATCTGATGAGCAAAGTGTTCGCTGAGCAGATGGCGACGTCGGCATGGCAGGCAAAGCTGAAAGCAATAGTGCCCTCTTACGGCCAGAAGCTGAACGGCAACGTGGCGGCAACCGAGCACCAGCTGGCGGAAACCAGCCGCGTTTTGCAGCTCGACTACACGCCGTTTACCGCGGCCAATGACGAAGCGGCGGTGGCCGCAGCCGTAATCGGTAAATAGTAAAGCCTGAAGGCGGGATTTTCCGCCTCAGACTGCTGACAAAGCTATGCTCAGCCATCAGGTCGCTACCGGCCTGATGAATAGCGGCAGAGGCAGATCGGAACACGGACGCGCCGTGAATACGTCCATGTAGGCTCGTTTCGCGCGTCCATGCGCGAAAACGGTCCGCTTATCCGCTCAGCCTCTGCCGCTGTGAAGCGGTTGTGTTGCTGTAAAAAAACAGTGTACCCGCAGGCTTTTAAGTTTGTCATCGGTCTCAGGCGGGATTTCCCGCCTTTTTGATACGCGCATTTTGCCGCTTCCTGCACAACTCCCCCAGGCGTCTATGCTTTTAGCTGACTCATTTAAAAGGAGCAGCTGATGGACACCTCTTCACCCCATTCCGCTACCGAGACTGAATTAGCGCTGCTTGACCGTTACTGGCGCGCCGCTAACTATCTTTCAGTCGGGCAGATTTACCTGATGGCTAATCCTCTGCTGCGCGAGCCGCTGCAGCCTGAACATATCAAGCCTCGTCTGCTGGGGCACTGGGGAACCACGCCGGGCCTGAACTTTATCTATGCGCACCTGAACCGCATTATTCGCCAGCGCGATCTCAACCTGCTTTATATCTGCGGCCCCGGCCACGGCGGGCCAGGCATGGTCGCCAATACCTGGCTGGAAGGCACCTACAGCGAAATCTACCCAAAAGTCAGCGCGGACGCGCAGGGCATGCAGCACCTTTTCCGCCAGTTTTCGTTTCCCGGCGGCATTCCCAGCCACGCGGCGCCGGAAACGCCCGGCTCCATCCATGAAGGCGGCGAGCTGGGCTATTCGCTGGTGCACGCCTTTGGCGCGGCTTTCGATCATCCGGATCTTATCGTGCCCTGCGTGATCGGCGATGGCGAAGCGGAAACCGGCCCGCTGGCGGCCAGCTGGCACGGCACTAAGTTTTTAAACGCCGCGCGGGACGGTGCCGTGCTGCCGATCCTGCATCTGAACGGCTACAAAATTGCCAATCCTACGCTGCTTGGCCGCAGCAGCGATGAGGATCTGCGGCAGCTGTTCGCCGGTTACGGCTATGAACCGCTGTTTGTCAGCGGCGACGACCCGCAAAAAATGCACCGTCTGATGGCCGACACGCTGGATCGTGCTTTCGATCGCATCCGTGACTTCCAGCAGCAGGCGCGTCAGGGCCACACCAGCGACAGCGTACCGGCATGGCCGATGATTATTCTGCGCAGCCCGAAAGGCTGGACCGGCCCAAAAACGGTGGACGGCAAAAAGGTGGAAGGATTCTGGCGCGCGCATCAGGTGCCGGTTTCCGAATGTCGGGAAAACGACGAGCACCGCCAGCTGTTACAAAACTGGCTGCAAAGCTACCGGCCTGACGATCTGTTTGATGAACAAGGCAGGCTTAAACCCGAATTGCAGGCGCTGGCGCCACAGGGCGAAAAGCGCATGGGCGCGACGCCTTACGCCAACGGCGGCCGGCTGCGCAAACCGTTAAAAACGCGGGATATTCGGGAATTTGCGGTAAAAATCGATAAGCCTGGCGACACGCAGGAGCAGTCTACCGCCGTGCTGGCGAGCTATCTGAGCGCTATCTTCCGCGATAACCCTGATAACTTCCGTCTGTTCGGCCCGGACGAAACCGCCTCTAACCGGCTGAGCAAGGTTTTTGACGTCACTAATCGTACCTGGATGGAGGAGATCCGCGATTACGACGAGCAGCTGGCGCCGGATGGGCGGGTAATGGAAATCCTCAGCGAGCATCAGTGTCAGGGCTGGCTGGAAGGCTATCTGTTAACCGGTCGCCACGGCCTGTTCAACTGCTACGAAGCCTTTATTCATATTATCGATTCGATGTTCAACCAGCACGCCAAGTGGCTGAAGGTTTCCCGCAAGCTGCCGTGGCGCGAGCCGATCGCCTCGCTTAACTACCTGCTTTCCTCGCACGTCTGGCGACAGGATCACAACGGCTACAGCCATCAGGATCCCGGTTTTATCGATCACGTTATCAACAAGAAAGCCGATATTGTTCGCGTTTATCTGCCGCCGGATGCCAATACTCTGCTGTGGGTCGGCGATCACTGCCTGAAAACCTGGGACCGCATTAACGTGATCATCGCCGGCAAGCAGCCGGAGCCGCAGTGGCTGAGCATGGATGAGGCTATCGCGCACTGTGAGAAAGGCATGGGGATCTGGCCTTGGGCAGGCAACGAGAAGCCAGGCAAACAGCCGGACGTGGTAATGGCCTGCGCAGGCGACGTGCCGACGATGGAAACGCTGGCGGCCGTCGATCTGCTGCGGCAATATCTGCCCGATCTGTCGGTTCGCGTCGTTAACGTGGTGGATTTAATGGCTTTGCAAACCCGCGACCAGCATCCGCACGGGCTGGAAGAGCAGGATTTCGATGCGATCTTTACGCGCGACAGGCCGGTGGTGTTCGCTTTCCACGGCTATCCGGCGCTGATCCATCGCCTGGCCTACCAGCGCAATAATCATCCGAATTTCCACGTCAGAGGCTTCAACGAAGAAGGCACCACCACCACGCCTTTCGATATGACGGTGCTGAACGAGCTGGATCGTTACCACCTGGCGCAGGAAGCGATCCTGCGCGTGCCGGGATTACAGGAGAAAGCCGCCGACGTGCTCGATAAGCTTCAGGAGAAGCTGGCGGCTCATCACGCCTGGGTGCGTGAATACGGCGAGGATATCCCGGAAGTCCGGGACTGGAAGTGGCCGTCGCAGCAAGGCGGCGGCGAAGTCGGCGACTAAAACAGAAGGCGGCTTTCGGGCCGCCCTTTTTTATGGCTTTAACACCTCTGCCAGCATCCAGCCGATGGTGGCCACCAGCGACAGCGCCATCACGCTGTTAAAGGCCCGCAGCTTCCACGCCACCTGCAAATGTCTGCCCAACCTGTCGCCCATCATCGCCCAGACCAAAATGCAGGGCAGATTCAGCGCGGCGAAACCGCTCATGATCGGCAGGATGCCGCTGCTGGCGGAATAGATCAACGCTACGTTGGTGGCCATCAGCCAGGCCTTTGGATTGACCACCTGAAACAGCGCGCTGCCCAGCAGCGTCAGCGGCCTCGCTTTTTCCCGCAGTTCCGGCGCGCCCGCGCGGAAAATCTTCCATGACAGCCACAGCAGATAGGCACAGCCCAGCAGTGTTAAAGGCAGGCGAATGGCGCTCATCCACAGCAGCAGACTGTCCAGCAGCAGCGCGGCGATCGCTATCTGCAAGGCGCAGCCCAGCGTGATGCCGAACATCATCGGCACGGTGCGGCGCATCCCGAAATTAACGCCGGAAGTGGCAAGCATCAGATTGTTCGGCCCAGGCGTGATCGACATAACGGTAACGTAGCTGAAAAAAGAGGGATCGAGCATGGCCGCTCTCCTGCAAGTGAATGAGAAGAACATGGTAAGGCGTCTGCGATGATGGTAACAGATTCAGAAATCCACTATTGTTATGAGCACAATCCCTGTTATCGATTAACTGTACCCATTAGCCGGAGACGTGACTGTGTCCATTATCGATCCGCAAGAGCAGACGCTATATCACCAGCTGGCCGAAACGCTGGCGGAAGCCATTCACAACGGCACCTGGCTGCCGGGTAGCCGCCTTCCCGCCGTGCGCCGCTGCGCCGCTATCCATCAGGTCAGCGTTAACACCGTGCTGACGGCCTATCGGCTACTGGAAGATCGCGGACTGATCGAAGCGCGTCCCCAGTCCGGCTACTATGTCCGGGGCGTTCTGCCTTCGTTAAGGGCGCGCAACGGCCACCAGTCACAGGTGCGCACGCCCGGCAGCGAGAAGCTCGATTTGATCGATACCGTCTTTGCGGCGCAAAACCATCCGGACTATATCAACCTTTCGCTGGCCTGCCCGCAAAACAGCGATTTCTTTCCGACGGCGAAAATCAGCCGCATTATGGCTTCGCTGCTGCGGCGCGAACCTGGGCTGATCGGCCGCTACGCGCTGCCGCCGGGAAGCCAGCGTCTGCGTCGTGAAATCGCCCGGCGCGTAGCGGATTTGGGCATGATGCTCACCGCCGAAGATATTACGCTGACGCACGGCTGTATGGAGGCGCTACAGCTGGCTCTGCGCGCCGTCACCAAGCCCGGCGACTGCATCGGGCTGGAAACGCCCACCTATTTCTACCTCTTCCCTCTGGTGGCGAGCCTGGGCCTGAAGGTGCTGGAGCTGCCTACCGATCCGCAGCACGGTCTGTCGCTGGACGCGCTGGAGCTGGTGCTGCGTGAGCAGCGCATTCAGGCGCTGGTAGCCATGCCGACGGTACAAAATCCGCTGGGCTGCACCATGCGGCTGGAGGATAAAAAGCGGCTGGCGAAGCTGGTTAACCATTATCAGGTGCCGCTGATCGAGGATGGGCTTTATGACGAGCTGCAATTCTGCTGGCCGCTGTCGCCAGCGGTAAAGGCTTTCGATACGGATGGCTGGGTGCTGCACTGCGCCAGCTTCACTAAAACGGTGGCGCCCGATTTTCACGTTGGCTGGATAGCGGCGGGACGTTTTTCCCAGGCGCTGGCGCGGCTTAAGTCGGTTTCTTCCCTGACGGAATCAAAATTGCTGAGCGAAACGCTTGGGCTGTTTCTGGAATCCGGCGGCTACGATCGTCATCTTCGCACCATGCGTCGCCGCTATGCCACGTTAATGGATGAGGCGCGCGGCCTGATCGCCCGGCATTTCCCGCAGGGCACCAGAGCGACGCTGCCCAGCGGCGGCTTTATCTTTTGGGTCGAGCTGCCGGGCCAGATCGACTGCATCGATCTGTTCCACCGCCTGCTGCAGGAGAAAATCTGCCTGACGCCGGGCGCGCTCTATACGCTGAGCGACCGCTGCAACAGCGCGATCCGGCTGACCTGCTGCTACCACTTTGACGAACGCTATACCTGGGCACTGAAGCGCACCGGCGAGCTGGCCTGCGAGATGAGCGGCATCCCGCCCGGCATAGCCTGAGCCGTTACGGCATCCCGTTGCGTCCCCAGTGCGCGTAGCCCTTACGCTTCGTCAGGCGCTCGTAGTAGGCGCGCACCGCCGCCAGCTCGGGATGCTCCATCGGCGTTTCATACCAGCGGTTCACCGACAGCCCAATCGGGATATCGGCCAGCGAGAACGCGTCGCCCGCGACAAAAGCGCCGGTTTTTTCCAGCTGCTGATTAAGAATAGCCATCGTGTAGTTCCAGCCTTTACAGGCGGCGGCCAGCAGGCGCGGATCCTGATGGGCGGGGGAATGCCGCACCAGCGACATAAACGCATAGCGCCAGGAAGTATTCAGTTCGGTGGCCTGCCAGTCAATCCACTGATCGACCCGTCCACGCGCGCGCGGTTCCTGTGGGTAGAGCCAGCCGCCTTCATAAGCATTCGCCAGATAGCGAATGATGGCGTTGGACTCCCATAATATAAAATCGCCTTCCTGAATAACCGGCATTAATGCGTTGGGATTAAGCGCCCTGAATTCGGCCTCCTGAGGCGATCTGGCACCTTCACCCCACTCTTCGCGTGCAGAGGCGATACCCAGTTCCTCACAGGCCCACAGGACTTTACGGACGTTGATAGACGATGCACGCCCCAGTATTTTCAGCATATTTCCGTCACTTTTTTGTTCGGGTTTAGGCTACCTGTTACAGCGTGAACTGATAACGGCGCTCCTTAACCTGAAAATAGCACCTCTTCAGCACCCCGGCCGGGAAAATTCCTGATATTGTCAAAGAAAATTAATGGAAAGGAGAGACAGATGACGCAGCTACGTGCATTTAAACAGGTGGATGTTTTTACCTCTTCGCCCTTAAACGGCAACCCGCTGGCGGTGATCATGGCGGCCGAGGATCTCAGCACAGAGCAGATGCAGGCCGTGGCCCGCTGGACGCATTTATCGGAAACCACCTTTGTTCTGCCGGCAACCAACGAGGCCGCCGATTACCGGGTGCGTATCTTTACGCCGGACGGCGAACTGCCGTTCGCTGGCCACCCAACGCTCGGTACGGCCCATGCGCTGCTGGAATCCGGTATTAGCCTGAAGAAGCCGGGCCAGATTGTGCAGCAGTGCGAGCTGGGGCTGGTAAAGGTTAAGATTGCCGACGACGGCGCGCTGGCTTTTGCCGCCCCGGAGGCGACGCTGACGGAATTTAACGAGGCGCCGCTGGGCAGCGCGTTAAACACCGATGCGATAGAAACCCGTCTGCCGGTAATGATTGCGGATATGGGCATTCGTTTTCTGCTGGTACCAATGGTTTCCGCCGAAGCGGTGCTGGCGATCAAACCCAACGTTACGGAATTTGAACGGCTGCTGAAAAAAGCCTGCGTGACCGGCGTGATGCCGTTTGGCCCTTTGCAGGGCGCAGCGGAACAGTATGAGGTGCGCGGCCTGCTGATGGAGCACGGCTCGCTGTGCGAAGATCCCGTGACCGGCAGCGCCAACGCCTGTCTCGCCCGCTACCTGCAGGCGCAGGGCGTGGAGCTGGATTACCGCGTGCGTCAGGGCACGGCCTTACAGCGCGCCGGTCGCCTGAGCGTAAGCTGGGCGTCGGGCACAGCCTGGATTGGCGGCCAGACGGTCACGGTCATAGACGGCACGATCCGTCTTTGAGGCTAAAGCCGGGAGGCGCGACGCTTCCCGGCCTGAAACGCCTCAGAGAAACATGCCGCCGGACGCCTCGATGCGCTGTCCGGTGATCCAGGCGCTTTCGTCACTGAACAACATGGCGATCGCCTTGCCGATATCGTCCGGCAGCCCCACGCGACCCAGCGCCGTGACGGAAGAGATAAACGCATTAATTTGCGGATTGTCGCGTACTCGCCCATCGCTGAAGTCCGTTGCGATAGCGCCGGGTGCCAGGATATTGACGCGAATGCCCCGCGCCGCCAGCTCTTTCGCCTGATAGCGCGTTAACACTTCCATCGCACCTTTTACCGCCGCATACGCTCCGGAGCCAGGCTGGCTGAAACGCGTCAGGCCGCTGGAGACATTAAGGATATGCCCACCGTCGGCTATCAGCGGCAGCAGCTGCTGCGTCAGAAAAAACGGCCCTTTAAAATGGACGTTAACCAAAGCCTCGAGCTGCGCTTCCGTGGTCGACGCAAAAGGCTCATGCAGCGCCGTGCCCGCGTTGTTTAATAAATAATCAAATCTGTCACGCTGCCAGATCGCTTTTAGCTGTTTTTGCACTTCGCTGACAAAGCCGGGAAAGGCCTGACTGTCGCCGACGTCCAGCTGTAGCGCGACGCCACGGGCGCCCAGCGCTTCAATTTCCTTAACGACCGCCTGCGCCTCCTGTTCTTTACTGCGCCAGGTAAAAATCACGTCAACGCCCTTTTCAGCCAGCTTCAGCGCACCGTTTCTGCCTAAACCCCGGCTGCCGCCGGTAATAACCGCAATTTTATGGCTCATTTCTCGCTCCGTAGGTTCCGCTGTGGATAAAAAACAGGATATTGCTCGCAAAGCGATCTATAAATGGTCCTGGCTACGCATCACTGTTTCGTTATAAGCAACAATGGGCGGATAAATGGATAAAATTCACGCAATGCAGGTTTTCGTCAGGGTCGCTGAACTTCAGAGCTTCACCCGCGCTGCCGACAGCATGGGATTGCCTAAAGGTAGCCTGTCGCGGCAGCTGCAATCGCTGGAAAACGCGATGGGCGTGCGGCTGCTGCACCGAACTACGCGGCGCGTCCAGCTGACGCAGGACGGCCTGATCTATTACGAACGCTGCCGCGACGTGCTGGCGACGCTGGATGAAATGGATTCGCTGTTCCAGCACGATCCCGCCACGCTAAGCGGCAAGCTGCGGGTGGATATGCCCATCAGCATGGCGTGCGACTATATCCTGCCGCTGCTGCCGGATTTTATGCAGCACTATCCCGGCATCGAACTGGAGCTGAGCAGCAGCGACAGACGCGTGGACGTGGTGCGGGAAGGCTTTGACTGCGTGGTGCGCGTCGGCGTGCTGGAAAGTTCCGGCCTGATCGCCAGGCCTTTGGGTAAGCTGACGCTGATTAACTGCGCCAGCCCTGACTATCTGGCGCGTTTTGGTACGCCGGCCACGCCGGACGATCTCGTCTCGCACGCGATGGTGCACTACAGCCAGCAGATTGGCGTGCAGCCGACGGGCTTTGAATACTTTGACGGTAAAAATAGCCGCTATATTCAAACCGGTGGAACGGTAACCGTTAACAGCACGGAAACCTATCGCGCCGCCTGTCTGGCCGGCCTGGGCATTATTCAGGTGCCGGAACGCGGCGTAAAACAGGCGCTGACCGAGCGAAAGCTGGTCGAGATCCTGCCGCATTTTCGCGCCGAACCGATGCCCGTTTCGCTGATTTATCCCCATCGCCGCAACCTGACGCGTCGGGTTCAGGTCTTTATGGAATGGCTGACCCAGGCAATGAAAAACTACGTTGCCTGAGCGTCCGGCTATAATTTGTTTTACGCCATGCACTTGAAGGATATGAAGAAGGATCCATGAAGGAAAATAAACCCGAAGAGAAAAAAGCGGAAAAGCCGCTGATTAATATCAAAACCGGCAATCAAACCGTTGATAAGTCGATTACGCGCGTTTCCCGTCTGGTAAGCTGGTTTCAGGCTATTCCGGCGGTGGCGCATTTTATCCGCGCCGGGGAGCGCTTTACCGACCGCATGGGCAGCCAGTTTGGCGCGGCGATCACCTATTTTTCTTTTCTTTCGCTGATCCCCATTCTGATGGTGTCGTTTGCGGGTGTGGGTTTCGTACTCGCTTCCAATCAGGATCTGCTGACGGATTTGATCGACAGAATGGTTAACAGCATCAGCGATCCTACGCTGGCCACTACGCTGAAAAACAGCGTGAAAACGGCCGTCGAGCAGCGCACTACCGTGGGGATCACCGGCCTGCTGGTGGCGCTCTATTCCGGCATCAGCTGGATGGGCAACCTGCGCGAAGCCGTCCGCGCGCAGTCGCGCGACGTCTGGGAACGTAACCAGCAGGATAAAGAAAAGATTTACTTCAAATACACCCGCGATTTTATCTCGCTGATAGGCCTGGTGCTGGCGCTGTTTATTACCATCATGCTGACTTCGGTCGCTGGTGCGGCGCAGGACGCCATTGTGCGGGCGCTGGGGCTGGACGGTATCGAATGGCTGCGCCCGGCGATGACCACCATTGCCCTGGCCATCTCTATCCTGGCGAACTATTTGCTGTTTCTGTGGATTTTCTGGCGCCTGCCGCGCCACCAGCCGCGTAAAAAGGCGCTGTTCCGCGGGACGCTGCTCGCCGCTATCGGCTTTGAGGTGATTAAAGCCATTATGACCATGACGTTGCCGAAGCTGGCTTCTTCACCTTCCGGCGCGGCGTTCGGCTCCGTGCTTGGCCTGATGGCTTTCTTCTACTTTTTCGCGCGTCTGACGCTGTTCTGCGCCGCCTGGATAGCCACGGCGGAATATGCGGATGATGAGCCGGAGCAGGCTAATACTCCGGTCTGATAACAATCAGGATGACGGCTGCAAAATAGCGCAGCTGTGATCCTGAAGCTCTTCCGCCGAACCCCGGTTCAGCAGCAGCAGATTGCGCTTAATCACCATCAGCACCCGCCGCCCGCCCGGCATTGCCGCCACCGCGATACCGTATTTCCCCATCTCCTCACGCGCGCCCGGCAGCTCGTTTGCAATGCGGACAAACGGACTGGTTTTTTTCAGTTCGTCACGGCTCACTATCCTGATCTGATACTCATGCTTACCCAACTGCGCCGACTGCCATTTCTCGCTTAGCGAGCTGTTCAGGCTGTCCAGCCGCCGCCGGATATCCGGACGCAGGCAGGAGATATGAATATGCAGCTGATTTTGCGTTCTGCCGCGCTGCGAGTTAATGCTTAACGCTACCGCGCTGTCGTCTACCGGCGAGCCGCGACGCTCTTCCATATAGTGACGCGCGTGCCAGGCCTCGGCAAAATAGTTAGGAGCAAAAGGATTAAGCAGCTCCGGACTTTCGATACCGGCAAGCTTTTTCACGGGCATTAACAGGAACTGTAGCGGCCCTTCCCGATCTTTCATCACCACGTAGCCGTTGCGCAAATCTACAATGCGGCAGGGCGCCGGATCGTTGTTTTGTTGCTGATTGGGTACGCACTGCTGGCTGACGATATTCCATAATGCATTGGCATTGTGTTTAAAACTGAGCGCCTTGCAGCCTGCAATAACAGCCACGGACGCCACGATGCCCATAATCAGGACACGCGTTCCTCCCTGCATGACAACAACCTCTGCGCGTTAAATTGCGCATAATGTAAACGAATCGTTGCTAAAGGTCATGCTAAATAATCAACACGCGTGACTATTTGGCGGAAGCTTTTTGGAATCAGCAGGATATAACGAAGAAAACAAAAGCCAGTCGGATGACTGGCTTCTGACTGATGACAAACTCACCCTCTGTCAGCATTCTGAAGATATTAACGCTGCATGGCTTTGTCGTAGGTGCCGCCATCCGCAAAATGCGTTTTCTGCGCTTTGGCCCAGCCGCCGAACTTAGGATCGTCGATGGTAAACAGCTTCACCGGCGCGAATTTGTCGGCATATTTTTTCGCCACTGCCGGATCGCGCGGACGATAATAGTTTTGCGCCGCGATATCCTGACCTTCCGGCGAATAAAGGTATTTCAGGTAGGCATCGGCCACTTTACGGGTATCGCGCTCGTCGACCACTTTATCCACAACGGATACCGTCGGCTCGGCCAGAATCGACTCACCCGGCGTCACAATCTCAAACTGGTCTTTGCCAAGCTTGTTGACGGCCAGGTAAGCTTCGTTTTCCCACGCGATCAGCACGTCGCCGATGCCGCGTTCAACAAAAGTATTGGTTGCGCCGCGTGCGCCGGAATCCTGTACTTCAACATTCTTAAACAGCGCCTTGATATAGGCCAGCGCCTTGTCGTTGTCGCCGTTGTTTTTGTCCAGCGCCCAGCCCCAGGCAGCCAGATAGTTCCAGCGCGCGCCGCCAGAGGTTTTTGGGTTTGGCGTGATCACGGAAACGCCAGGCTTCGTCAAATCCTGCCAGTCGTGGATCTGTTTTGGGTTGCCCTTGCGGACCAGGAACACAATGGTGGAAGTATAAGGGGCGGAGTTTTCCGGCAAACGCTTGATCCAGTTTTTGTCGATGCGTCCGCGCTCGGCAATAGCGTCCACGTCGGAAGCCAGCGCCAGCGTCACCACATCGGCGCGAATGCCGTTAATCACGGAGGTCGCCTGCTTGCCGGAGCCGCCATGCGACTGACGGATCACCACGTTATCGCCTGTTTCCTGCTTATAGTGCGCGCTGAAAGCTTTGTTGTACTGCTCGTAAAGCTCACGGGTAGGATCGTAAGAGACGTTTAACAGCTGGATATCTTTTGCCAGAACACTGGTTGAAGCCAGCAGCAGGGTTAATCCGATGCTCCACTTTTTCATTATGCGCGCTCCCAAAGGTTTTTTCTGGCAGAGAGCGTGACACAAAGTGACTGCTGACTTAAAGAATTAAAAGATAGCTGTAATAACTGAATGGAATATCACTTTGCATAATAAAGGCGCTGACAGGCAGCGCCTGAAAAGTCATTACGATTTAATAAAGACGTTTAGCCGTATCCAGCCAGTCGCCTTTAAATGGACGCTTCATATTCTCAATGGCGTCAATAATATCGTGATGCACCATCTTCTCATTCTGAATACCGACGCAGCGGCCGCCGTAGCCCTGAAGCAGCAGCTCGATAGAGTAGGCGCCCATCCGTGAAGCCAGAATGCGGTCATAGGCTACCGGCGCGCCGCCGCGCTGAATGTGGCCCAGCACCGTCGAGCGGGTTTCGCGTTTGGTTTCGGATTCGATATATTTCGCCAGCTCGTCGATATCGCAGATGTGCTCGGTAATCGCCACAATCGCGTGCTTTTTACCTTTAGCGATGCCCGCTTTAATCTCCTGCACCAGCTCTTCGCGGGTAAACGGAATTTCCGGCAGGACGATAAATTCGCAGCCGCCCGCGATCGCTGCCGCCAGCGTCAGATCGCCGCAGTAGCGGCCCATCACTTCGACAATAGAGATACGCTGATGGGAAGAAGAGGTATCACGCAGGCGGTCAATGGCCTCTACCACCGTTTCCAGCGCGGTAAAGTAGCCGATAGTGTAATCCGTACCGGCCACGTCGTTATCGATGGTGCCCGGCAGGCCGATGCAGGGAAAGCCCATCTCCGTCAGCCTTTTGGCGCCCATATAGGAGCCGTCGCCGCCAATGACCACCAGCGCATCAATCCCGCGCTTTTTCATATTCTCAATGGCCACGGCACGAACGGACTCTTCGCGGAACTCCGGGAAACGCGCTGACCCCAGGAAAGTACCGCCGCGGTTGATCATATCGGAAACGCTGTAGCGATCCAGATTTACCATGCGGTCTTCATATAATCCCAGGTAGCCGTCATAAATACCAAAAACTTCAAGATTTTCACTCAGCGCCGCACGAACGACACCCCGAATAGCTGCATTCATGCCAGGCGCGTCACCGCCGCTTGTCAGTACACCGATTTTTTTGATCATGACAACCTCTGAACTTGTTAATGCAAATTTTAAATTCTGAACGCCTTGGGGGATCGGCGTACGCGAGCGATCGACTAATGTTGGCAATAGTATATCAAAGCCTTTTAGCTGAATTGATTCAGGTCAGAGATCATTCTGCTATTTTTCCATCGCAAAATAACTCTTTCAGGCAATTTTCGGGTAACTCTTTTAACTCTCTGAAAATCATAGCCCATTCAGCTCCTTTTCAGGTACTACCGAGCAGGGATCCTGGTGAATAGTAATATCAGAACCGGGAAAAGCTTTCAGCAACGCTCGTTCAACTTCTTCCGCAATCAGGTGCGCCTGAAACAGCGTCAGATGGTCTTTTAGTTCCAGATGCAGCTGAATAAAACGCGTCGGGCCGGAAAGACGCGTGCGGATATCGTGTACGCCTTCCACACCGGGCCACTGGCCGGCAATGGTCGCAATTTCTGCCTTCTCTGACTCCGGCAGCGCCCTGTCCAACAGCAGCTGTACTGCTTCGTACCCCATCCGCAGCGCGTTATAGAGGATCCAGACGCCGATACCCAACGCAAACAGCGCATCGGCGCGTTTAAAGCCATACCAGCTCAATCCCAGCGCTATCAGGATGGCGCCGTTCATAATAACGTCAGATTGATAGTGAAGCATATCGGCGCGAATGGCGAGACTGTGGGTTTTGCGCACCACCCAGCGCTGAAAAGCGACCAGAAGTAGCGTAGAAAAGAGCGCAATAAGCGTGACGATAACCCCAACCAACGGCGCACGCATCCCGGCAGGCGTCGACAGATGTTGTAATCCCGTCAGGAAGAGGAAAAGCGCGGAGCCGGAGATAAACATGCTTTGCGCGAGCGCGGCCAGCGATTCGGCCTTGCCGTGTCCGAAGGTATGTTCCTCATCGGCAGGTTGCAGAGAGTAGCGCACCACAAAGAGGTTAGTCAGCGAGGCAGCAATATCCACCAGAGAATCCACCAGCGCCGCCAGCAGGCTGACCGAGCCGGTATACCACCAGGCGAAAATCTTCACCAGAAGTAACAGAGAAGCCAGAGCCGTAGCCGCCAGAGCGGCAGAGTTAACCAGGCGCGCATAATGCTGTGCCATATCGCACTCCGTTCAGGACAGTGGTTTAAGTATACCGGATTTCGGGCAAAAAAAGCCCCGTTATCATGAGGGGAAAGACAGGGGTGGCATTAACCAGTCAAAATTAACTCATTGATAAAGATATTTATATTAAAAAAAACGCATCCTGGTCTCATTAAAAAACCTTTTCCGGATGCTGTTTAACAGCGTCTATTGTGATGCGCTAATACGCTCTAACGCTGCCTGAGCCAGAAAGCCCGAGCGGCTTTTAAACGCCGGGTGCCTGGCAACGAAACGATCGATCCGGTCAATAAGAGACTTAGGCAAGGTAACGTTAATTTTTTCAGCGCCGCCCAGCAAACGAAGTATATCCACCTCCACCAGCGCCCACGTATAGCCCGCGAAGTCAGGGTTTTTAGCCAGCGTGCCTACAGTGGCCACGGCAGGAATGTCCTGCCCCAGCTCGACCAGTAACTCTATATGGAGTTATTGGGGTTATCCTTTCACGTGATCGGAAGACAAGCGGCTGTAATGAAGGTTTTTTGAGAAATCATCAGAGGCGGGAGGTGTGAAAAGCCTGATAAAAAAAACCCCCACATCATGTGGGGGAAGACAGGGATGGTGTCTATGGCAAGGAAAAAAGGGATATTCTGCTACTGGTTACTGCCTGTGCTACTTACAGCCTGCAGCGGTGTAACGTGCTGCGCTTCCGTCAGGCGGCGCATTTCGTTTATGCGCTGCTGATGCTTCTGATTCAGAACGGCTTGCTGCGTCGGCGTCAGCAGGTGATACATCTGGTAGCGCACTCGCGCCATCTCTACCTGCCGTGCTACTTCAGCCTGAGCAATTTTGTCGACGCGGGCTTTATAGGCCGCCTCATCAAATTTATCTGCAATAATCATTGCGTGCAGCTGTTCTAAATCGTTAATACTTATGGGAGAACGCTCATGACGAGCCTGCTGCATCAGATCCCGTAACTGCTGGCGCTGCTGTTCGGTAAGATCGATGCCATCAAACATGTGGTTTTGCGGAACTTGCGCCATACTGCCTGGCACTGCGCTACCCCGATGCATCTCGTCAAACGTCGTCACATCTGTAGCCCATGCGGCGGAGAAGCTGAGTATCAGCGCCGGAACCACAACGACGGCGGTAACTTTGCGCATCGTTAACTCCCAGGTTGGTTTCCATATTTCGATTCAACGAAAATCAGTCTACGGAGGCAGCTGCAAACATGCGTCAGGGGGTGTAAAACTACGTAAAGTCATGGATTGCGGGCATTCGTTCACGGTATTTTGCCTGTGGAGGGCGATAAAAAATGAATAAAATCCTGTTGGTTGACGACGATCGCGAATTGACTTCGCTATTGAAAGAATTGCTTGAAATGGAAGGGTTCGACGT
>Ga0157358_1000469_pt1 | contig 16664 bp, 10 predicted proteins | sample AttcapACBM2_FD_111484 | JGI IMG/M metagenome (GOLD analysis project Ga0157358, IMG submission 111484) | Fungus gardens microbial communities from leaf cutter ant in Botucatu, State of São Paulo, Brazil - Atta capiguara ACBM2 | ecosystem: Host-associated > Fungi > Mycelium > Unclassified ... | reverse complement strand
GTGACCGGCCCGCGGCGCCAGTAGGCGCCTTTATAGAAGTACTGCCAGATATCTTCGATCTGATGCGCGTCACGGCCGATCAGCTGCGGGCAGATATGATCTTTCAGGTAAGAGGCGACCGGCAGTTCGCGCCCGTTGAGCGTGGCGTCACCGATGCCGGTAATGCCGTCGTCGGTAGTGATTTTCAGCGTAACGAAGTTTCTGCCTGCGCAGGTGACAAAGACTTCAGCGTTAACAATTTTCATCTCTCGTAGCCTTCTTTCAGCAATCAATGCTGAAAAAGTACGCGCATTTATACTACCATACAAGTTGGTGTAACAGAGTTGTGAAGGCAATCACAGAGAGGATTTTGCGCTCTGCCTGTGGTGAGAAATCGATGCCGAATTGGGGTTACAGGCTGCATAAAATTTAAAACGCGGGCCAGGCTGCCCGCGTAAGCACTTATCTTACCGCCTGAAATGCTGCCTCAGGCTAACAACGCGCACTGCGGCGGCAAGCGGCAGCTCAGCGCGCCGGGCATCACCTCAATTTCAAACTCGCGGCCGGAGAGCGGTTCGCCATCCAGATTAAAGGTCATCTCATTAGGGGAAACGATGCGCAGCGAGGTCAGCTTCGCGGTCACGATATTCGGGTTGTCATCGCTGCTGGTCAGCGAGTGCAGCAGGGTAGGCAGCAGCTCCTGTGCGGTGACGATGCTCACATCGAGCTGGCCGTCATTGATCAGCGCCGACGGACACAAGCGCTGCCCGCCGCCCGCCTGGCGTCCATTGCCGACGCCGATCGCCAGCGCGTCGCCCTGCCACTGAAAACCGGGGCCGGAAATCTCGCAGCTGTCTGGCTTCAGCGTATCCATGCGCATCAGGCCGTGAATAAAATAGGAGACGCCGCCCAGCGCAGATTTTAACTTTTCCGGCGTTTCGGTGGTGATACGGGTGCCAAAACCGCCGGTCGCCATATTAATGAAATAGCGATCCTGATTAACCCGCGCCAGATCGATCACGTGGGCTTTGTCCTGAACCGCGAGGCGCAGCGCAGGCTCCATCTCGGCGGGAATGCCGACGCTGGTGGCGAAATCATTGGCGGTGCCCAGAGGAAGAATGCCGAGCACCGGCCGACGCGCGGCGTCAACGGCGGCCAGCGCGGTAGCGATCTCGTTAATGGTGCCGTCGCCGCCGCCGGCGACCACGGTCTCAGCGCCCAGCCGCAGCGCTTCTTCAACGTAGCGTTCGCCGTCGCCTTTCTCCCAGGTAACGCGCACGGCGACGTCGAAGCCTTCATCGCGCAGCGCGGTGACGGCCGCACGCAAATCTTCGTTGCCTGCGCCTTTGCCATTAAGAATAAGTAGAGTAAGCGGTCGTTTTTCCATTTTCCGGTCCTTGAAAACCCACAAAGATTTCTGCTTATAGCATAGTCAGGCGGGAAAATTTACGGGAGAAAAGCGGAAAAAAGAAAACCCGCACGGGGGAGCCGGGCGGGTGAATGAGGTGGTTCCTGATACAACAGCTATTAGTTGTTACTCGTTCGCAGCAGGCGCGACTATAGAGGAGCGCGCCGCGGCGGTCTGTGATCCTGTTCTAACTTCATCGGTTTACTTGCGGGACGTGAGTAATTTGCTATGGGGATCGCGCGTGCTGCTGCCGTCGGTAAAATTGCGCAGCAGCAGGCCAAAGGCGAGCTCGACGTCTGCGGGCACCGGCATCCAGACGCGATGGCCGTCGCCGGGCGCCACCTCAATGGCGCCGCCGCGCGCGTCCTGCAGCGCCTCCAGCGTGCAGTTCAGGTTGCCGTTCGGCGTCATGATCTCCAGGCTGTCGCCGAGCAGAAATTTATTCTTCACCGCGACCTCCGCCCAGTCGCCGCGCCGCTCGCCGGTAAATTCGCCGACAAACTGCTGACGCTCGGAGATCGAATAGCCCTGCGCATAGTTTTGATAGCTGTCGTGGGTATGGCGGCGCAAAAAGCCCTCGGTATAGCCGCGATGCGCCAGACCTTCCAGCGTGGTCAGCAGCTCAGGATCGAAAGGTTTGCCGGCTGCGGCGTCGTCGATAGCGCGGCGGTAAACTTGCGCCGTCCGCGCGCAGTAGTAGAACGATTTGGTGCGGCCTTCGATCTTCAGCGAATGGACGCCCATCTCGCTCAGGCGTTCAACGTGTGCCACGGCGCGCAGATCCTTCGAGTTCATGATGTAGGTGCCGTGCTCATCTTCAAAGGCGCTCATCACTTCGCCCGGCTTCATCTTCTCTTCCAGCAGAAAGACCTTATCGGTTGGCTGGCCAAGCCCCAGAGTCGGCGTCACCTCCTGCACTTCGACGATATTGCCGACCTCGTCCTGTTTGCCTTCCTCAACCTTATACTCCCAGCGGCAGGCGTTGGTGCAGGTGCCCTGATTCGGGTCGCGCTTGTTCATATAGCCGGAGAGCAGGCAGCGGCCGGAGTAGGCCATGCAGAGCGCGCCGTGCACAAAGATCTCGATCTCCATCTCCGGCACCTGCTGGCGGATCTCCGCGATCTCCTCCAGCGACAGTTCGCGCGACAGGATCACGCGCGTTAGCCCCATCTGCTGCCAGAACTTCACCGTCGCCCAGTTGACCGCATTGGCCTGCACCGAAAGATGGATCGGCATCTGCGGAAAGGCCTCGCGCACCAGCATAATCAAACCGGGATCGGACATGATCAGCGCGTCCGGCTGCATCTCCACCACCGGCGTCAGGTCGCGAATAAAGGTCTTTAGCTTGGCGTTATGCGGCGCGATATTGACCACCACATAGAACTTCTTGCCCAGCGCGTGGGCTTCGGCAATGCCTTTGGCGAGGTTGTCATGGGTGAATTCGTTATTGCGCACGCGCAGGCTGTAGCGGGGCTGGCCGGCATAAACCGCGTCCGCCCCATAGGCGAAGGCGTAGCGCATATTCTTCAGCGTACCCGCTGGAGAGAGCAGTTCTGGTTTCATGGTGTTCTCACTGATGTCAGGTCAGCATGCCGCCTGGCGCGGCACGTGCCGTGGCCGCAAGGTGAGCGGCCCGGCAAAAGGTGCAAAATTGTAGGCGGCGACGCGCGTCAGTCAGTTGATCTAGATCAACTGGCACAGATCCGCTTCCCAGCGATAGCCCATGCCGTAGACGGCGCGGATAAACGGCTGGTCGGCGTCAAGATTCTCCAGCTTGCGCCGCAGATTTTTGATATGGCTGTCGATGGTGCGATCGGTCACGACGCGGTAGTCGTCGTAGAGATGATTGAGCAGCTGCTCGCGCGAAAAAACTTTGCCCGGCTCCAGCGCCAGGGTTTTCAGCAGACGGAATTCGGCGGGGGTCAGCTCCAGCGGCTGTTCGCGCCAGCTTGCCTGGAAGCGGCCTTCGTCGATTTTCAGCAGCGACGCCTTGCCGGGCTCTTCCGGCGCGCGCTTCACGCGGCGCAGAATGGTTTTCACGCGCGCCACCACTTCGCGCGGGCTAAAGGGCTTACAGATGTAGTCATCCGCGCCGATCTCCAGGCCAAGCAGGCGATCGATCTCCTCGGTGCGCGCCGTCACCATAATGATCGGCAGCTCAGAGAAACGGCGGATTTCGCGGCACAGCGAGAGGCCATCTTTGCCGGGCAGCATGAGATCCAGCAGCATCAAATCGGACGGCGTCTGCTGGATGAAAGGCAGCACGTCGCTGCCGTGGGCGATATGGTGCGTGCGGTAGTTGGAGGCTTCAAGATAGTCGATCATCAGCTGCGCCAGCTTCGGCTCATCTTCCACTACCAGAATCAGCGGGTCGGTTTTTTCGGCGGTCATCGTCAGTTACGGCTGGGGAACATAGCGCAATTGTAGCGCGATTTTCAGTCCACCTAAATCAGAGTGCTCCGCAGCAATATGGCCGCCGTGGGCGTCGACGATATTTTTGCAGATCGCCAGTCCCAGCCCGGAGCCGCCGCTGGCGCGATTGCGCGATCCTTCCGTGCGGAAAAAGCGTTCGAAGATTTTCGCCTGCTGCTGCGCGTCGACGCCTGGCGCGCTGTCGACAAAGCTCATCTGCCACCAGGGCGCCTCATAGGTGAGCCGCACCTCGACCTGGCCCGGCGCGTCGGTATAGCGCAGGCTGTTCTCCAGCAGATTGGTGAAGAGCTGCATCAGGCGATCGGGATCGCCGAAGAAAGGCGCTTCGTCCGGCATCTGCAGCGTCAGCGTCAGCCCGTGGCTGCGATAGCGCTCGTTGAAGCTGCCGGCGGCCACCTCCAGCAGCTGCACCAGATCGGTGGCCTGTTTGCGATAGGCGAGGGCGCCTTCGTCGGAGAGCGAAAGCTGATGCAGATCGTCCACCAGCTTGCTGAGCACCCCGACTTCGCTCTGCAGCGAGCCGATCGCCTCCGGCGTCAGCTTGCGCACGCCGTCCTGCATCGCTTCCAGCTCGCCGCGCAGGATCGCCAGCGGCGTACGTAGCTCGTGGGAGATATCGGCCATAAAGGCGCGGCGCATGCTCTCGTTCTTTTCCAGCGAGCTGGCCAGACGGTTAAAGTCCTGTGCCAGCTGGCCCAGTTCGTCGCGGCTGCCGACCTCGACGCGCGTAGCGAAATTGCCCGCCGCCAGATGATGGGTGCCCGCTACCAGCCGCTTGACAGGCGCCAGCAGGCCGCGCGACATCAGCCAGGTGACCAGCGCCGCCAGCAGCGTCGACAGGCCGACAATCAGCCAGCTGGTGCGCTTCTGCTGATGATCGAAATTGATATCGGTGCTGCGCGTCAGCCGCTCCGGCGGCGAACCCACCACCCAGCCGACCACTTTACCGTTGCTGGTAGTGATATTACGGCGCGAGCCCTCCGGCGGCACCGGCGCGCGCGGCCCGACCAGCACCTTATACTGCTGGTCGATAATCCAGAACTGGGTGCGCCAGCCGTGCGGTGGCAGCTGGTTATTGCTGTCGGGATTCTGCTCCAGCGAGCGCAGCATGGTGAACACCAGCCGATCGTTATGCCGCAGGAAATCCCAGTTGCCGTGCTGCTCATACTGATCCGCCAGCGCATCGCCGAGCATGGCGAGCCGCTGCTCGTTGCCGCGCTTGATGTAGTCGACAAAGCCGTGCTCGAAGCTCAGACGCACGCCCCAGTGCATAGTGATCAGCACCAGCATGCAGGTGGAAAAAATCGCTAAAAAGAGTTTGGCGCTGATGCCCAGGCGCAACGGCAACTTCATGGTTTTCTCCGGCGTCGCAGATCGACGTTTTGACTGGTTTCCTTCGGCACGCGCCAGAACACCAGCGCAGGCAGGGCGATAATCAGCGCCATGCAGGCGTAGGCGGTCATAAACAGGCTGTGGGTATGGTCGCTGCTGGCCAGCGCATCCTGGCCGAACGCGTCCAGCAGCAGGCCGGCGATGGTAACGCCGACGCTCATCGACAGCTGCATAATCATCGACAGCAGACTGTTGCCGCTGGAGGCGAGCGCGTCCGGCAGATCCTTCAGCGTCAGGGTATTCATCGAGGAGAAGCGCAGCGCGTTAACCATGCCCTGCATCAGCAGCACCAGCGGCAGCAGCCACAGCCAGCCGAGCAGCGCCACCAGCGGAAAGAGCAGCACTACTACGGCGAGCGCCAGCGTGGTGCCGACCAGCGCGTTGCGGTAGCCGAACAGGTTAAAGATACGCACCACCATGCGTTTGATGCCCATATTGCCGAGCACCATCGGTATCATCATCAGCCCGGCGTGAAACGGCGTAAAGCCCATGCCGACCTGCAAAAATATCGGCGTCATAAAAGGCAGCATGCCGCTGCCGATACGGCCTAAAAAGCTGCCGAGCAGACCAATTGAGTAGAGGCGGTTGTCGAACAGCTTCAGGCTGAACAGCGCATTGTCGTTGCCGCGCGCATGCATCAGATAATACAACAGCGAAAAGAGGCCGATCAGGATCATCGCGCCGAGCAGCAGCGAGGAACCGCCGCTGCTGCGCTGGCCGTCGAGCGCCAGGGTCAGCGTCGCCATGCCGACGGCCAGCAGCAGAAAGCCGAGAAAATCGAAGCGCCGCGTCTGCATCGAGTAGTTCGGCATCAGCGTCAGGGTGGCGATAGCGCCGATGATGCCGACCGGAATATTGATCAGGAAGATCCAGTGCCAGCTGGCATACTCCACCAGCACGCCGCCGAGCGCCGGACCGACCAGCGGGCCGATCTGTCCCGGCAGGGTGACGAAGGTCATCGCCGACATATACTGCTCGCGCGGCACGATTTTCATCACGGTCAGGCGGCCGACCGGTACCATCATCGCGCCGCCGACGCCCTGCACCACGCGCGCCATCACCAGCTGATCGAGCGTTGAAGAGAAGGCGCAGAGCAGCGAGCCGATGCTGAACAGCACGATGGCGCTGAAGAAAATGTTGCGCACGCCGAAGTGGTCAGCCAGCCAGCCGCTCATCGGCAGGGTCACCGCCACCGTCAGCAGATAGGAGACGATGACCGAATGCATATGCAGCGGGCTGACGCCCAGATCCTGCGCCATTGAGGGAAGGGCGGTGTTGACGATGGTGGTGTCCAGCGTCTGCATAAAGAAGCCGAAGGCGACAATCCATAGCTGCCAGCGAACCGTGGCGTTTTGGGCGTTCATTTGCTGTTCTCTCCTTAACTCTCCACCGGCTGGCCAATTTTACCGCGCTTGCGCCGCAGTTTATCCATATAGAGATAGACCACCGGCGTGGTATAGAGCGTCAGCAGCTGGCTCATAACCAGCCCGCCGGCGATAGTGATGCCGAGCGGCTGGCGCAGCTCCGCGCCGTCGCCGCTGGTGATCACCAGCGGCAGCGCGCCGAACAGCGCGGCGAGCGTGGTCATCAGAATCGGGCGAAAGCGCAGCAGACAGGCCTGGAAAATGGCGTCGCGCGCGCTCAGGTTGCCGTTGCGCTGCGCCTCCAGCGCAAAATCCACCATCATAATGGCGTTCTTTTTCACGATGCCGATCAGCAGCAGGATGCCGATAAGGGCGATCAGGCTAAAAGGCGTATCGAACAGCGTCAGCGCCAACAGCGCGCCGACGCCCGCGGAGGGCAGCGTCGAGAGAATGGTCAGCGGATGGACATAGCTCTCATACAATATGCCCAGCACGATATAGACGGCGGCGATGGCGGCGAGCATCAGCCAGAGCTGGCTGCTCTGCGACTGCTCAAACACCTGCGCAGTGCCGGCGAAGCTGCCGCGCACGCTGGAGGGCACGCCGATAGCCGTCATGGTGCGATCGATCGCCGCAGAGGCTTCCGACAGCGAAACGCCTTCCGGCAGGTTAAAGGAGATGGTCGAGGCGGCGGAGAGTCCCTCATGGTTGACCGACAGCGGCGCGTTGGCGGGCTGCCATCGGGCGAACCACGACAGGGGAATCGGTTTGCCGTCGCTGTTAATCACAAACATCTGATCCAGCGCGCTGATGTCCTGGGTGTAGCGCGGATCGACCTCCATCACCACCTTGTACTGATTCAACGGCTGATAGATGGTGGAGATCTGACGCTGGCCGAAGGCGTTGTTCAGTAGGGCGTTTGCCTCCGAGACGTCGATGCCGAGGCGCGACATGCTTTCGCGATCGTAGATCAGCGCCATTTCGCTGCCTTTGTCCTGCTGATCGGAGTTGACGTCCGCCAGCTGCGGCAGCGCGGAGAAGGCCTGACGGATTTTCGGCTCCCATTCGCGCAGCGCGGCGAGGTCGTCGGAGAGCAGCGAATACTGATAGCTGGCGTTCGATTCGCGGCCGCCGGCGCGCAGATCCTGCACCGCGTTGAGATAGAGGCTGGCGCCGGGCTCTTTCGCCAGCTTCGCGCGCAGCCGGGCGATCACCGCCTGGGCATTCTCGCTGCGCTCGGAGAGCGGTTTCAGCGAGATAAACATCGAGCCGCTGTTGGTGCGCATGCCGCCGGTAAAGCCCACCACGCTCTCAACCGCCGGATCGTCCTTCACGATCACCATAAAATCCTGCAGCTTCTGGCGCATCGCCTGGAAGGAGATGCTCTGATCGGCGGAGATAAAGCCCGACAGGCGGCCGGTGTCCTGCTCCGGCATAAAGGTTTTCGGCACCTGAATAAACAGCCAGACGGTCAGGGCAACGGTGCCGAACAGCAGCAGCAGCACCCAGCGCGCATGGTTCAGCACCCAGCCCAGCGAGCGGCCGTAGCCCTGCTGGATCGCCAGCAGCATCCGGCCTGCGCCGCGCCGGCGCGGCTGGGCGCGCGGCGCATGCGGCTTCAGCAGATACGCGCACATCATCGGCGTCAGGGTGAGGGAGACCACCATCGAGATGGCAATCGCCACCGACAGCGTAATGGCGAATTCTGAGAAAAAGCGGCCTATCAGCCCGCCGGTCATCAGCAGCGGCAAAAAGACGGCGATCAGCGACAGGCTCATCGACAGCACGGTAAAACCCACTTCGCGCACGCCGGTTAGCGCCGCCTGCAAAGGTTTCATGCCCGCCTCGACGTGGCGCGCGATATTCTCCAGCACCACGATGGCGTCATCCACCACGAAACCGGTGGCGATAGTCAGCGCCATCAGCGACAGGTTATTCAGGCTGAAGCCGCACAGGTACATCGCGGCGAAGGTGCCGATCAGCGAGACCGGCACCGCGGCGGCAGGGATCAGCGTGGCGCGGCCAGAGCGCAGGAAAACGAACACCACCATAATCACCAGCACTACGGCGATGGTCAGCGACTGCTCGACCTCATGCAGCGAGGCGCGAATGGTGGGCGAGCGATCCTGCGCAATTTGCAGGTCGATGGCGGCGGGAATGGTCTGGTGCAGCGTCGGCAGCTCGGCGCGAATGCGGTCGACGGTATCAATCACGTTCGCCTCTGGCGTTTTGCGCACCAGCAGCAGCACCGCGGGCTTGCCGTCCGCCATCCCGGCGTTGCGCACGTCCTGCACCGAGTCCTGCACGCTGGCGACGTCGGCCAGCTTCACCGCCGCGCCGTTGCTGTAATGCACCACCAGCGGCGCGTAGTCGCGGGCGGTTTTCAGCTCGTCGTTGGTGCGCAGCTGCCAGCGCTGCTGGCGATCCTCCACCGCGCCCTGCGGACGACGCTGGTTGGCGTTGGCGATCGCCTCGCGCACCGCGTCCAGCGAGACGCCCTGGTTAAACAGCGCCTGCGGATTCAGCGCGACGCGCACCGCAGGCAGCGAGCTGCCGCCGACCGTGACGTCGCCGACGCCTTCGATCTGCGACAGCTTCTGCGCCAGCTGGGTCGAGGCGTAGTCGTAGAGCTGGCCTGGATTATAGATATCCGAGGTCAGCGTCATGATCATAATCGGCGCGTCCGAGGGATTGACCTTGCGGTAGGTGGGGCGGCTCGGCATCCCCGTCGGCAGCAGGCTTTGCGCCGCGTTGATGGCCGCCTGCACGTCGCGCGCCGCGCCGTTGATGTCGCGGTCGAAATCGAGCACCAGAATAATGCGCGTGCTGCCGAGCGAGCTGGTGGAGGTCATTTCGCTAACGCCGGCGATGCGGCCCAGCGAACGCTCCAGCGGCGTCGCCACCGACGAGGCCATGATTTCCGGCGACGCGCCCGGCAGCGAGGCGGAAATCACTATCACCGGGAAGTCGACCTGCGGCAGCGGGGCGACCGGCAGCAGGCGAAAGCCAAGCACGCCTGCCAGCGCAATGGCAAGGGTCAGCAGCGTAGTGGCCACCGGGCGGTGGATAAACAGCGCGAAAAATCTCACTGCTCCGCCTCCCGTCCGCTAAAGCGACGGCGCGCGGCCTGGCCGAGGCGATCGAACAGCAGATAGATCACCGGCGTAGTAAACAGCGTCAGCACCTGGCTCAGGATCAGGCCGCCCACCATGGCGATGCCGAGCGGGTGACGCAGCTCTGCGCCGACGCCGGTGCTGAGCATCAGCGGCAGCGCGCCCAGCAGCGCCGCCAGCGTGGTCATCAGGATCGGGCGAAAACGCAGCAGGCATGCCTGATAGATGGCGTCATAGGGCGTCATGCCCTGCTCGCGTTCGGCGGCCAGCGCGAAGTCGATCATCATGATGGCGTTTTTCTTCACGATGCCGATCAGCAGAATAATGCCGATGATGGCGACGATATCCAGCTCGCCGCCGCTCAGTATCAACGCCAGCAGCGCGCCGACGCCGGCGGTCGGCAGCGTCGACAAAATAGTGATGGGATGGATAAAGCTCTCATAGAGCACGCCCAGCACGATATACATCGCCACGATGGCCGCCACGATCAGCCAGACGGTGCTGGTAAGCGCCGCCTCGAACGCCAGGGTGCTGCCCTGGAACTGGGTCATCAGTTCAGAGGGCATGCCGAGCCGTTCTTCCGCCGCGCTGACCGCTTTCACCGCGTCGCCCAGCGAATAGCCGTCGGCGACGTTAAAGGAGAAGGTCGCCGACGGGAACTGATCGAGATGGTTGACGCTCAGCGCGCTGTGGCGCTGCTCAACTTTCGCGATGGCGCTGAGCGGCACGCTGCCGCCGTCGGTGCTGGTCAGCCGGATGCCTTCCAGACCCGCCAGGCCCGGCGTGGCGCGGTTGTCCTGCTCCAGCACCACGCGATACTGGTTCGCCTGGGTATAAATGGTGGAGATGAGGCGCTGGCCGAAGGCGTTATAAAGCGCGTTATCGACGTCCGCCATACTGATGCCGAGGCGGCTGGCGCTGTCGCGATCGACATTGACGTACGCCTCCAGCCCCTGATCCTGCCAGTCGCTGCTGATATCGCGCAGCTCAGGCGACTGGCGCAGCGCGTCCAGCAGTTTCGGCACCCAGGTGCCGAGCGACTCCAGCGAGCCGGACTGCAGCGTGAACTGGTAAGGCGTGCGGCTTGCCTGGGTTTCAATCGTCAGATCCTGTACCGGCTGCAGCCACAGCGTGACGCCGGGAAGCTGGCTTATCTGTTGCTGCAGCCGCTGCTGCACCTGCGGGATGCGGTCGTCGCGCTCGCTCAGCGGCTTCAGGTTGATCTGCAGACGCGCGCTGTTGAGCGCGGCGTTGGTGCCGTCGACGCCGACGAAAGAGGTCATGCTCTGCACCGCCGGATCTTTCATGATCAGCGAGGCGACGTCGCGCGTGCGCTCCGCCATGCTGGCGTACGAGGCGCTCTGCGGCGCCTGCAGCGTGCCCTGGATAATGGAGTTATCCTGCTGCGGGAAAAAGCCTTTCGGAATCACTATCCACAGCAGCACGGTGAGCAGCAGCGTGCCGGGCGCCACCGACAGCGTCAGCCAGGGATGCGCCAGCACCTTGCGCAGCCAGCCGCCATACCCGGCGATCAACCGCTCGAAAAAGGCTTCGCTGGCGCGCGAAAAGCGGTTCTGCTTGCGCAGCGATTCGGCGCTCAGCATGCGCGCGCACATCATCGGCGTCAGCGTCAGCGAGACCACGGCGGAAATCAGGATCGCCACCGCCAGCGTCACGGCGAATTCGCGGAACAGACGGCCGATCACGTCACCCATAAACAGCAGCGGGATCAGCACCGCGATCAGCGAAAAGGTAAGGGAGATAATGGTAAAGCCGATTTCGCCCGCCCCCTTGAGCGCGGCGGTGAGCGGTTTTTCCCCTTTCTCCAGATAGCGGGTGATGTTTTCGATCACCACGATGGCGTCATCCACCACGAAGCCGGTGGCGATAGTCAGCGCCATCAGCGTCAGGTTATTGATAGAGAAGCCGAGGAAGTACATCGCGGCGAAGGTGCCGACCAGCGACAGCGGCACCGCGACGGCGGGAATAATCGTCGCCGGCACGTTGCGCAGGAACAGATAGATAATCATCACCACCAGACCGATCGCCAGCATCAGCTCGTGCTGGGTATCGGTGACCGAGGCGCGAATATTGGTCGTGCGGTCGGTCAGCAGCTGGACCTTCACCGACTTCGGCAGCGAGGCGGTGAGCGAGGGCAACAGCGCGCGGATATTATCGGCGGTGGCGATAATGTTGGCGCCTGGCTGGCGCTGCACGTTGAGCACGATGGCGGCTTCGCGGTTCGCCCAGGCGCCAAGCCAGCGGTTTTCCGCGCCCTGTTCGATAGTGGCCACATCGCCGAGCCTTACCGGCGCGCCGTTTTTATAGCTGACGATCAGCTGACGGTAATCCTCCGCCGATTTCATCTGATCGTTGGCGGAGAGGGTAATGGAGCGCTCCGGGCCGTCGAGGCTGCCTTTCGCCGAGTTGACGTTGGCGCTGCTGATGGCGGTGCGCACCTCTTCGCTGGTCAGGCCGAGCGCCGCCAGCGCCTGAGCGTTCATCTGCACGCGCACCGCCGGTCGCTGACCGCCGGAGAGCGTCACCAGCCCGACGCCGGAGACCTGGGAGATTTTCTGCGCGACGCGCGTCTCCACCATATCCTGCACCTGGGTCAGCGGCATGCTGCTGGTGGTAACCGCCAGCGTCATGATTGGCGGATCGGCGGGATTGACCTTGCTGTAGACCGGCGGGTTAGGCAGATCGTTGGGCAGCAGGCTGGTTGCGGCGTTAATGGCGGCCTGCACTTCCTGCTCGGCGACGTCGAGCGGCAGCGTCAGCTGGAACTGCAGGGTGATCACCGACGCGCCGCCGGAGCTTTGCGACGCCATCTGTTTCAGCCCCGACATCTGGCCGAACTGGCGCTCAAGCGGCGCGGTAATCGCGGAGGTGGTAACGTCCGGGCTGGCGCCGGGATAGAGCGTCACCACCTGGATGGTGGGATAATCCACCTCCGGCAGCGCCGAAACCGGCAGAAAACGGTAGCCGAGCACGCCCGCCAGCAGAATAGCGATCATCAGCAGCGTGGTAGCGACCGGACGTAAAATAAACTGACGCGACGGCCCGCCGCTGGCGTCAGGAGGCGTAACCTGCATTACTCGCTCGCTCCTTTGGCCGGTTGCGCCGCGCGGCTGCTTTTCAGCGCGGTGCTCTGCGGCGCGACGACTTCCACCTGCGCCCCTTCCGTCAGGCGATCCAGCCCGTCGGTGACCACGCGTTCGCCTGCGCTCAGGCCGGCGTTAATCACTACCTGATGGCTGTCCTGCAGTCCGGCGGTGACGCTTTTCTTGCTCACTTTATTGTCGCTGTTCACCACCCAGACAAAGTGGCCTTCATTGCCCATCTGCAGCGCGGCGGCCGGAATAACAATCGCATCCTGCAGGGTATTGACCTTCAGCCGCGCGTTAACGAACTGGTTGGGAAAGAGCTTATCGTCCTGATTGTCGAAGCGCGCCTTCATTTTGATGGTGCCGGTGGTGGCGTCGATCTGGTTGTCGATGCTGAGCAGCGTGCCCTGGGTCAGCAGCGTCTGGTTGCTGCGATCCCAGGCTTCGACCACCAGCGGCTGGCCGCTCTTTTGCGCCTGCATGATATCGGGCAGATAGTTTTCAGCCAGGCTGAACAGCACGTCGATGGGATGGGTCTGGGTGATTACCACCAGACCGTTGGTGTCGCCGCTGGTAATGTAGTTGCCGACGTCCACCTGTTTCAAACCGACGCGGCCCTCAATCGGCGACGTAATGCGGCTGTAGGTCAGGTTGAGCTGGGCGCTGGCGACGCTGCCTTCGTCCGCCTTGATGGTGCCCAGGGTTTCGCTTACCAGCGAGCGCTGGGTATCGAGCTCCTGCTGCGACACCAGCGAGGTTTTCGCCAGCTTTTCAAAGCGTGCCAGATCGCGGCGGGCGTTCGCCAGCGTCGCCTGATCCTTCGCCAGCTGGCCCTGCGCCTGGGTTAACGCCACCTGATAAGGGCGGGGATCGATCTCCGCCAGCAGCTGGCCCGCTTTGACCTGCTGCCCTTCCTGAAAGTGGATCGCCATCAGCTCGCCGTCGACGCGGCTGCGCACCGTTACGGTGCTGGCGGCGGTCACGGTGCCGAGCCCGCTGAGAAAGTGCGGCACGCTCTGGCTGACGGCGGCGGCGGCCTGTACCGGCGCCGGCGGCGCGCCCGCGCCGCCCTTGCCGCGATGCGGTCGGGTCGACGCCTGAGGATCGGCGTCAGGCTGCGCCGGATGGTGCCACCAGTAGTAGCCGCCTGCGGCGGCAGCCAGCACGAACAGCGTCAGCAGGCTCTTTTTCAACAAGGAAGGTCGGTTCATCTTATCGGTTGCTCTCCAGCAGTAGCGAAATCCCCAAAACGCAGGCTGAAACGCGGCAGCCTGCAAATAGCAGAGTGTAGACCCGCAAAGCGGGCAGAAGTTGAAGGAATTAAGGATATCTGTCAGCCCGACGTAAGTATCCCTTTCAGAACAAACTTATCGAGGAATTACGCATAAAGGGCGCTTTTCGCTTTTGCTATGCTCTTTGTCTGAGCATTTCTTACGCAAGGAGAAGAGGATGAGTCAGGTTGAAACCCGCCAGCTCGGCGATACCGGCATTCAGGTGCCGCTGTTAACCTTTGGCGGCAACGTCTTCGGCTGGACCCTGGATGAGGCGAAGTCGTTTGCATTGCTTGATGCGCTGGTGGAAAAAGGGCTGTGGTTTATTGATACCGCCGACGTCTATTCGCGCTGGGCGCCGGGCAATAAAGGCGGCGAGTCGGAAACCATTATCGGCAACTGGCTGAAAAAGAGCGGCAAACGCGACCGCATCGTGCTGGCGACCAAGGTCGGCATGGAACTCTCGCCGGAGAAAACCGGCCTGAAGCCGCAGTATATTCGTCAGGCGGTAGAGGATTCGCTGCGCCGTCTGCAAACCGACTATATCGATCTCTATCAGGCGCACCGCGACGATACCGATACGCCGCTGGCGGAAACCCTGGCGGCATTCGATTCGCTGATCAAAGAGGGCAAGGTGCGCGCCATCGGCGCCTCGAACTACAGCGCGCCTCGCCTGCAGGAGGCGCTGAAGATCAGCGAAGAGCAGGGCCTGGCGCGCTACGCCACCCTGCAGCCTGAATATAATCTTTACGATCGCGAAGGCTACGAGTCGGCGCTGGAGGCGGTGGCGACGCAGCACGGGCTGGGCGTGATTAACTACTACTCGCTGGCCAGCGGCTTCCTGAGCGGCAAATACCGCAGCGCGGCGGATGCCGGCAAAAGCGCGCGCGGGCAGGGCGTGGTCGAGAAGTATCTTAACCCGCGCGGCCTGGCTATCCTGGCCGCGCTGGACGACATCAGCCAGGCGCACGGCGTGACGCCGACTCAGGTCGCGCTGGCGTGGCAGATTGCGCGGCCGAGCATTACCGCGCCGATCGTCAGCGCCACCTCGCTCGCCCAGCTTGACGATCTGATCGGCGCGACGCAGCTGCGCCTGACGCCAGAGGAGAGTGAAAAACTGGCGCAGGCCAGCCGCTAATCCCGCCAGACGGGGCGCTAGCGCCTCGTCATTATTTTGCGTGCCAAATAATGCGTTAATTACGGCCGCGATTCCGTTCAGCGATCCCCTTCACACTTGTTTGAAAAAACTATCTCTTTGCTTATTCGTGCGCACATTTTTACAAAAGTTGAACTTTTTGCAGCACTATTCTCTGCGTGGAATTAACCCTTATTCAGATAAGAAGAACGATTATGAACAGAAAAAAAGCAGTGCAACACTTCCCGCTGCGCCGTGTGGCAGCCGGCTCCCTGATGTTTGCCATGCTGAGCGCCTCTGCTGTGGCCGCAGATGCCTTTAGCTATGACTCGCCTTATATGTTCGGCGACTGGGGCGGCTCGCGAACGCAGCTGGAAAATGACGGCGTTAAATTTGACGTCAACTACACCATGGAAAGCGCATCGAACCTCGGCGGCGGCGCCGATACCAACACCTCAATGCGCTACAGCGATCAGTGGGCGTTCGGCGCCAATCTCGATCTGGAAAAGCTGCTCGGCTGGCAGGATACGCAGTTCCAGGCCACTATCACCAACCGTGACGGCCGCAATATTTCTGAGCAGGTAGGCGATCGTCGTGCCGGCATGCTCTCTTCGGTGCAGGAAGTGTATGGCCGCGGCCAGACCTGGCGTCTGACGCAGTTCTGGTTGAGCAAAGGGCTGTTTGATGACGTCGTCAACCTGAAAGCGGGTCGCGTCACCGTCGGCGAAGACTTCGACAACTTCGACAGCAAGTTCCAGAACCTGGCGTTCGGCAGCGGCCAGGCGGGCAACTGGCGCGGCGACCGCTGGTTTAACTGGCCGGTGTCGCAGTGGGGCGGCCGCGTGTAGCTCAATATAACGCCGGAAGTCTTCTTCCAGGTCGGTTTCTATAACCAGAACCGCGCCAACTACGATCGCGGCGACGGTTTCCGCCTCGACACCAGCAACTCCGAGGGTAACCTGGTGCCGGTGGAACTGGGCTGGAAGCCGACGCTGGGTCCGGACAAGCTGCCGGGTAACTACCGCATCGGCTACTACTATTCGTCCGCCAACGGCGACGTTTACGGCAGCTGGCGCGACGGCGCCTATCAGGATAAAGATCACGCCTATGGCGGCTATGTGCTGTTGCAGCAGCAGTTGACGGCGCAGGGCGGCGACGCCAGCCGCGGCATCGGCGTATTGGTTCAGGCGGTGATGAACGATCACAAAACCTCAAAGACCGACAACTATCAGTCGATCGCCTTTACCTGGGCGGGCCCGTTCGACGCCCGTCCTGAAGATGAGATCGGCATTGCCGCGGCGCGCATTCACGTTAACAGCGATTACACCCGCGCGCAGCGTCAGCAAAACGCCGCCAACGGCGAAACGGACTTCGACAGCCCGACCTATCTGCCGATTCAGGATGGTTCGGAATATAACTACGAGCTTTACTACAACGTGAAGCTGGCGAAATGGCTGCAGGT
>Ga0157358_1000468_pt1 | contig 16704 bp, 12 predicted proteins | sample AttcapACBM2_FD_111484 | JGI IMG/M metagenome (GOLD analysis project Ga0157358, IMG submission 111484) | Fungus gardens microbial communities from leaf cutter ant in Botucatu, State of São Paulo, Brazil - Atta capiguara ACBM2 | ecosystem: Host-associated > Fungi > Mycelium > Unclassified ... | reverse complement strand
TTTTTGAAGGCCAATTCTCTTGCTTTTGCTTTTGATGTCTCTCCTCTAATCACTAGCATAAATTGACCTTATAGTTAGTCATGTTCTAATTTTTCGTCATCTTTTCCTTTTTCTTCTCTAAGACTGTTTGTTTAGTTCTTTTATTCTTTTTCTTTACTTTTCTTCTCTTTTTCTGTCTCTCTCCATGTATGTTTGCCTCTTTTGTATATAGTTACGAAAGTAGCTACTACAGCTTGTCTATATGCTCCATGTAATAAATTGTTGAATTAAAAAAAAATAACTGTAGTCACAAAATATGATGTTATAAGCATAGTTTCTTTGTCTAAGTTCAAAAAATAAAAATAAAAGCCAAAAATAAAATAAATAGTGGAAGAGCCTTCTATCTATGTACATTACACCTATTTCTAATCTACTTGAGGTTATGGGTTTGATTTTGTAGTAATCTCTTATAGTAGACAACTACATAAAGGTTATAGTTCAATCTCATAGTAATTTCTTTTGTAGACACAGACTACCACCAAATCCTATATAATAAATTGATAATATAAAATAAAATAAAATAAATAAAATAAAGTCAAGTCTAATGTTCACAACTCTAACAATAATCAACTCTAAAAACTATATGTTATTTATAAGACCAACATGCCATAGTCATGTTGTTGTTATAATTGATGCTTCCTAAATGTAATAAAGACTAAGGTTAAGGGTAATGGCAACATGATTGGTTGCACTGCAATAGTCTTAGTTGGTGCCTCATGTAGTAGGTGTTATAGGATGCTTGAACACTAACAATTTTTATTTTTCTTTCCTTTTATTTCCTTTTATTTTTCTGATTTTATATTGATTTTCTTTTTCTTTTCTTTTCTTTTTCTTTTTGGATGATGAAAAAGGCATATGACACCGCAGTCACATGACATGTCACATGATGTGACATCATATGCCTAGAACATAGTAGAAGGATCTGAAAGATAATGTCAGGGCACATGTATACAACATAGTGGCCTTGAGTAAGAAATGAGGTGGACATGAGGATGTAGTACAGACCATGTATACTCTGTATATATAGGACTCTAATTTAGCAGAGACTTCTTGTCGAGTTCTCTTGTGAACTTCCCACTTGATATCTATATTAAGAGATTTACTGCTTGTATAGTCATTAGTTTTTGTAACTAGTGGTTGCCACAACAGTAGGCACCTTATCCTTGCTTTATTCTCATGTTGTATGACTCAGTTACCTCATGTACTCTGAACAGTTTCCTTATGGCTGTTACATATATATAGTGTAGAGATATCTCTATATTCTTTACACTTTGCCAATTGAACAACTCCCTTCTCTTATTCTCAAGTCTTTGTCTAAGTGTAACCTGAGCTCTAAGCTAAGGTTGTAACATTTGGTAAAGCATCAACAAGCTTACCTTGCATGAGAGGTATATAGTGGATAAACCACAGATATTATAGCAACTACTAGACACAAAGTCCAATAATTATACAAGCAAGTAAAGTTTTCAGTAGGCTATTAAGTAGGGATCACAAGAGAACTTGACAAGGAGTTTCTGCTAGATTGCTACCCTATTTATATAAATTGCACATAGTCCATACTACCAATAATTACCCTACCCTAAAGTCCATGCATTGTCTATGAGTACATTATGTTATGGGATACTTGAACACTAACAATTTTTATTTTTATTTTATTTTATTTTTATTTTGGACAAAGAAGAGGCATGTGACACTGCAGTCACATGACAGGTCACATGATGTGATATCATAGGCCTAGAACATAGTGGAAAAATCTAGAAGATAATGTCAGAGCACATGTATGCAACATGGTAGCCTTGAGTAGAGAATGAGGTAGGCATGAGGTTGTAGTATGAACAATAGGGCAGGCTTAATTATTGGTAGCATGGACTAGGCATGTTTTGTATATATAGAACTCTAATTTAGCAGAGACTCCTTGTCAAGTTCTCTTGTGAACTTCCTACTTGATATCCTACTAAGAGATTTACTCGTTTGTATTATCATTTGTCATTGTGATAAGTGGTTGCCACAACACATTATGTGTACACTATGAGATAGCTATGTAGTTGATATGTTTCTTGACATCATCTATTTAGTTCTCTCTAACCTGCTCTAGGCCTATAACCTTATATCATGTGATAAGTCATGTGACCACAGTCACATGCCTCTTCATTGTCAATAAAAAAGAAAAAGAAATTCAAAAGAAAAGAAATATAAAATCAAGAAAAATAGATAAAAGAAAAGGAAAAATGTTAGTTCTTGCATACATTATAACAATAGACAAAATTAGGTGAAGTCACTGCTAGACAATAAATGAAACACATGTGGTGTAGACCACAAAAAAAGAACCAAGATGAGTTCTAGAAGAACAAATGACATAGAAGTACTATTAGAATAACTAGGATCTTTACAGATCACAAACAAAGCCTTGGATAAAACAACAGAACAATTAGATGAAGTAATGTCTGTAGCACCAGTACTAGTGATGACAAACACAAACAAACAGGCTGTTATGCCTAAGAACATAGTTCTAGATCTAGGATGGTTTGATGGAGATAGAATAATATTTAAAGACTGGTAGAGGGGAATAAGATTATTTCTTAAGAGTAACAGGGTCATGGAGACTAACAATAGGATCACAGCAATCCTGGTACACCTCAGAGGAGGTGTAGCAGGCATATATATATAGAAGAAGCTTAATAAGCTAGACAAAGAAATAAGAACCCAGAATTGGGAAGAATTTGTCAAAGAAATCAAGTGTCAAAGTTGAAAGCAGTATACTCTATTTATTTTCATTTTCCTATTTTTAGAACTTTAAGTTAGAGTTAGTGTAACACTCAAGATCACAATATTATGGTCATGGTCATACAAGCACATATCATATTGGAAAGAGATAGAAGGTTCTGAAAGGATAACATCATATAACATGGATACCACCTATTAATCTTAAGGCAAACACATGGTCATTTAGGGTAGGCTAGAAGTAGTGTAGCACAGACCATGGGGTTTTGTATATAAGGTAGACAATCTTATACAGAGTTTTCTATTGAGTTCTCTTGTGTTAATCCTAATATAAGGTTCTTTCTCTTGACTAACTCTAAAGTCCTGAGTTTGTAACAATAGGAAGATACTAGTGGTAGTACTAGGAGAATTATTGAAGGCAAATTCTATGAGTGGAAAGAGTTCAGACTATTCTACTAGCAGTTACAATAAACTTAGAGATATTGTTCTAGATTTTAATTGGTTCTTTCTGTTTGCCTATCCCCTTTTATATAGTAGCCTAAGATAAAGTAGAGATACATATTAAGGATAGTGCCTAGAGAGTGGAAGAAGTTGGATACAAACTCAAATTCTTAATCAGAAGTAACATGAGATAAAACTTTATGCTTGGAGAATACATAGATAACAAAAAGTCTGGCTAACTTAGCAAAAGTGATAGTGTTGACAGAGGTTAAGCAAAAAAAAGTTTATGCTAGAGTGCAACAAGAACTATGTAATACTAGTTCTTAACTGCATACTAAAGAATTCAAAAGGGACAGTATCAGCTTCAGGAATCAAAAAAAGGGATAAAAACAATAATATAAGAATAAAACCCTTAAAAGGGCTCTCATGAATGCACAAGGATAAAGTTAGGAGGAATAAAAGAAATATATGAATAATATCTGCTTGCAAACACTTTCTCTTGGTAACACACTTCTAAATAGTGAACCTTACACTATGGAACAAGCTCTTTTGGAAAATTTAGTAAATAAATTGCAAAGCTCTTTAAAAGCTTCCAATAATACTATTTATTCCAGATAATGCACCTTGAAGACATCTCTCAAGTTGAATCTTATAGCTAAAGATATTAACTGATACTCACCTTGCTAGCCTTTTCCAGACTGCTAAAACTCTCTGAAACTTGTCTGAAAATAATATTAGGTAATGACAATGCTTACTCAATAAAATAGAAATTAAACTGCTTCTAAGTGAGAAAATTTAGATAGAAATACTCTCTCTTACTTCTCTCCACTTATGACTAAGGTTTTATGAGCATATAGTCATCTCTCTATTTGTAATCTGACATCAAACCAATAATTGTTTTCTGCTCATAAGTACTTATTCCATTTCTCCTTAGCTATTTCCATAGACTACCACTGCTTCTAAATTTATTCTAGACTCTATCAGCTCTTGATCTAGCATGTTCCTGCTTTATCCTACTGTTCAAACATTTGTAACTATGTGAATTGTCCTTGTGAGTGTCTGTACTTTGCAGCTAGTCTTTTGCAAGTGCAGTGGTATTTCTTATTCCTAAAAACCTTGTCTTCTTGAAATTCAGATTAACAACTACCACACCATCTCTCAAGTGGGTGTCTGTTTAAGAGAGCCTGAGATGTTATTTAGGAATATAAAGTCTTCTCACTCATATCTTCACAGAAGTCTTATATGTTTATAAACCCTATGTTCTTTTATGAAAAAGAATTTTCCAGCATAACAGTATCAGATATCAGAATAAATATAGCCTGCTTGAAAAGTCAATCAACTATGACAAGAATAGTATCAAAGTCAGATATTAAATGTGGTTCATATCTCATTATACAAAATCTAATAGGGTATCTCAGAAGTCCAGATAAGTAATTAATGTGTTATCTAAGAGCATGAAAGTTGGGTTAGAACAATCTTTGACTTCAGCTTGTGTGCTATGTCTCTATTAGCCACACTAGTTGCATATTTTGGAACAAGACTTGGAAAACTTAGCAAATAGAAAACTACTAGAGAGTAGAAAGATGTATTGTTACCAACACCAGAAATGAGTGTTAATTTTAGTTAATTTTCAGGATAACTAATACAGTGTAAACTACCAGATTATATACTAGATATGCTACCTAGTGTAGTTATCTGAAATAAGGATTGTTAAGTGAGTTATTCTGATTTTTAGTAATTTTTGAATGTCAGGGGATGGAGGTTCATAAAGTTAGTAAGGATTCTATCAGAGTTGAAGACAGTGGACTTTATTTTATTTTGATTTTCATTCTTTTTTCTATTTTTTTTCCATTTATTTTTTATTTTGAACTTAGGATTAGAGATTAACATAACATCACAAACTATTATACATTGGTTACATGTTGCACAGAAGAACAAAGAAGGTTCTAGAACAATAATATTATTCCACATGTTAATGGTACATAATATATATAGCCTTTATAATAGACTAGGTTTAGTATAGTATAAACTATTAGTCTAACATATATAAGGTAAACACTTTTATACTTGGAACTCTATTGAATTCTCTTATGTTAACTCTAATACAGAGTTCTTTTTTTGTCTTAACACTTTGAGACTTAAGTTGTAACAGATTCAGCAAGAACATCTGAGGTAAATTGAAAATGTGTGATCTATACTGGAAGAGATTGGAAAGTGCAAATGAGAGGGAAGGGGTTATCTGTAAATTGGGATATATATGGTTGAAAACAGTATATAATACCAGAAAATAATAGAAGTTTCTTAATCAAGTCCATAAATATTAAAATTCATAATCATTCAAGAATAGGAAGTTGCTTGAGAGATTCATAGAGCTTGTGACATTAGGGCTTAAATTATATATAGGCAATACAGGATTTATAGAATTCTTATATGTTTGATCAGATATTGGGCTAGATATATTCACAACAAATAAGTTCTAGTGTTTTGTTTTGTTTGAAGTGACCAGCAAGGATATGATTGTAGTAATACTAGAGTACTCAAGTGCAGAGATTATTAGCAGATAGCATATATATTCTATTATTGACAAAAAGTCAGTGAACCAATAGCCTTTAGGATTGACAAGGTGTTTTGTAGTAAAAGTATCATTTATAAGCATAGATCAGATATCAAGGTGAAGTCTGTTGAGATCAAGGATTGTAGCTGCATGTATAGAGGGAGTAACTAGGACAGATGTAGTGGCAACCACTAATCATAAAGACTAATAGTAATACAACAAGCAAATCTCTCAGTAGGATATTAAGTGGAGATTACAAGAGAACTCAATAAGGAGTTCCCAATGTATTTCTATACTATTTATACAAAATACTCATGGTTCATGCTAACAATAAATGGTCCTACACTAATGTCTATATAGTCTATACTTCTACCATATATCAACCTCATATCTTTCATAAAGATATCATGTTATATACATGTGCTCTAATATCATTCTTCTAGTCTTTTCTCTCAGAGTCTAGGCTTATGACATCACATCATATAACATATTATGTGACTACAGTCATATGCCTCTTTATTGTCAAATAATAATAAAATAAAGAGAAAAAAAGTCAAAAAAAAAAGAAATATTAAATTAAGAAAAATAGATAAAAGCAAAGAAAAATGTTAGTATCCAAGTATACCATAACAATAGATGCTCTAAAAATTATGCTAATTGTTTATAAGTAAAGACTGGACAGAAGTTATAAAGATTGGCAGAAGTGTAGCTAGTATTCCTCTCTTTAGAATAGATATTCCATAATTTAGTGAGAGTATCAGGCTTGGTTCTAAGTCAACCAAGATAGAAACAGATGACAAGGTTTAACTAGGACAGATATTCAGACTATCTTGCTTGTTAATAGATAAGAACTTTAGTAGTCAAAAGATATTTGAGATGTGATCTATAACAACATTAATAGGGAGGATAGAATCTTCTAAACAGTATCACTAGATCTGAAATGCTTTAAAAATAGCAAGGAGTTCCTTATCATAGATAATGCAGTTGAGCTTAGTAGGATTGAAAGTGTAGAAATACAAAGATACTGGATAACCCTTGTTATCTGAGGTTATAATAGACAAGATAGCAGTAAGTACATAGTCAGAAGCATCTGTTTCTATAATAAGTTGAGCATTAGAAATCCAGTGTGAGAGAATAGAGGTAAAAGTAAAGACTTTCTTCAGAGAGTCAAAGACTTCATGGCAGAAGTTTTAAAATTCCAAAGAACATTCTTCTGGGTAAGATAGGTGAGCAAAACAATAATATCCAAGTATCTATAAATAAATCTATAGTAAAAGTTAGAAAATCCAAGGAAGAACTGAATATTTTTAACTTTTCTTAGTTTGAGCTAGTTCTAAATAATTTTGATTTTGTTGTTGGCTATAGTGAGTTCATAAGGGAAAAGAATATACCTAAGATATTCTACCAACTTAGAGTAAAATTTGCATTTCTTGGCTTTTGCATAAAGTCTAGCTTTCTATAGACAGTGGAGGACTTCTTTAATATACTTGGTGTAGTTAGTTATGTTATTGAGATAAATTACCACATAGATATTGAGGAGGTTGGAAAAGATGTTATTTATGAAGTGCTGAAAAGCAGTAGAAGCATTATTGAGACCAAAAAACACAATAGACCATTCAAAGGATCTGTAGTGGATACAAAAAGCAGTCTTCCATTTATTACCTTCAGCAGTATAGACTAAGTAATAAGTATGATAAAGATTTATCTTGTGATGCAGTTGAGACCACAGTATTATGCCAGAAAATACTTTTCTATGAAAACAAGTAATCTCATAAGATTTTTAAGCATATAAGACTTCTTTGAAACAAGAGGGTCTTACACTCCTAGATAATACCTTAGGCTCTCTCAAGCAGATACCAACTAGAGAGACAGTATGGTAGCTATTAAACAAACCATACTTCAGACTTGGAGCCTATTTAGAACAAATTTAGCAAAGTATTGTAAAATGTCTAGCTATCTACTGCTTTAGCTTGTATGTGTACAGAGGCTACTTGGTGATAACAGAAACATGCTATAATACTGTTTTCTAAAGAATTATAGATATAGCAATGTTACCTACTCACTAAAGGAATAAGAGTACTATAACTATACTAGAAAGCAATATCATCTACTCAAGAAAGACTAACTATAGGGAATGGGCACTTGAGAGCATAATTGACATAGTCACAAATGTTTGGATGGTAAAATAAGGCAGGAACACAACTGATCAGAAGCCAGAAAAGTTAAGAATACACTCTCAAGTAGAAATGACTGGTAGAAATGCTGGAAAAGGAAGAAATCAGCACTTGTGAGCAGGAAAAGGAACATTAGGCTAATTTTGGGTTGCAAATAGAGAGGACCATGTGCTCTTGAGATCTCAGAGAGCTTTCTTATAGTTTCTATATCTATTCTCTAATTTCATTCTTTGTATTTTTAGACTGATATATAAGCCATGAGTGGAGAGGAGTAAGAGAAAGGATTCTTATCCAAATACTCTCACTTAAGAGCAGATTAAATGTCTATTTTATTGAGTGAGCATTTTTAGTACCTGTTATTACTTTTGGACAAGTTTTGGAGAGTTCTAGCAGTCTTGAAAAGGCTAGCAAGATGAGTATTATTTAGTACCTTCAGTTATAAGGTTCAACTTGAAAGATGTCTTCAGGATGCATCACCTGGAATAGATAGTGCTGTTAGAGACTCTTAAGAAGCTTTGTAATCTATTCACTAGAATTTTCAAAGGAACTTGTTATATAGGGTAAGGTTTACTGTTTAGGAGTATGTTGGCCAGGAAAAGCATTTGTGAACAGATGTTACTTGTATATTCCTTTTAATATCCTTTTTAATTTCATTCTTTTGTATTCATAAGAATCCTTTTAAGAGTTTTGTATGTTTTAATTGTTTTTTATATTATTGTTTCTATGTCTTCTATTAATTCCTGATACTAATATTATTCTCTTTGAATTATTTAGCATGCAGTTAAGGGCTAGTGTTGCATAGTTCTTGTCACATTCTAGCATAATCTCTTTTTTGCTAGACTCCTGTCACTGGATTGAGTTGTAGAATTTCACCTTAAGTATCTAGGTATACCAAGATATATCTGACACATGGACTTTAAAGTGATTTTTAAGCCTTCTACCATTGCTTTAAATTGCAGCAATCTTGAGGAGAGGATAAATGTAAGAGGACTAGCTCTTCTGAGACTTTTCTCTTCTGCATTTTTTGGCTGATTCATATTCTATGATCCTTTCCCATATTTGTACTCATCTGTTTATCTGCTTTCCCATGCTCTGAACCTTTTCAAGTTGCATACTAATACTCCTAACCATCTGAATATTATGATGGTAACTAGGTGAAAGAGCAAATCACTTCAAATCTCCAGAAAATCCTAAGTCTATTGTTTAAGAAATACTGAACTATACACTCATCTCTAGAAAATTCTAAGAGAACAGAATGGAAATTCCTAAAGATGACAACTACTCTATATGATAACAAGTCCATTCTAATGTGTCAGAATTCTGTTTACATAAGCAGAGAATGATGATAATTAAGTAATCAGGAACAGTTCAGAATAGAGAGACTGAATTGAAAGAGAGCCAGAGTGCTTAACCAGTACTTCTGGAGTATAAAAAGAAGATAACACTAGCAGACTTTGGAAAACCACAGAGCATTGTAGAAGAGCAAGAGAGTATAAGAAAGGGGAGTTAAATGACATATCTGAACAGTTAGAAGTATTGGTGTGCAGCTTGAATGGGGTCTAGAGCATGGGAAATTAGATAAACAGATGAGTATAAATATGAGAAAGGATTATAAAACATGGATCAGCTAAAATACATAGAAAAGGAAAGTTTCAGAAGAGTCAGTCTCCTTACAGTTGCCAACAACACACCTTGCCACCTTCCAGTGGTCCCAAATTTACTAAATTTTACCAAGTTCTCTTCTAAAATATGTAACTAGTATGACTTGTAGAGATACAGCATATAAGCTGAAGCCAAAGGTTGTTTTGATAAATGATTAATATGTTATTTGAGAATATGAAAGATAGGTTGAAATAATCTTTGGCTTCATCTTATATACTATATCTCTACTAGCTGCACTAGTTGTATATTTTGGAATAGGACTTGGAGACTTAGTAAGTGGAGAACTACTAGAGAGTAGCAAGATATATTGTTGTCAACACTAGAAATAAATGTTAGTTTTAGTTGATTTTCAGAATAACTAATATAGTGTAAACTACTGGATTATATACTATATATACTACCTAATATAGTTATCTAAAATGGAGGCTATTAAGTGAGTTACTCTGATTTCTAGTAATTCTGAGATGTTGGAAGATGGAGGTTCATAGATTTAACAAAGGCCAGTGAGGACATCCAAGATAGAATAGAGAGATATAATCCACACCAGAAGAGGTTGGAAAGTACAAATGAGGTTATCTGTAGGTTGGAATGGATATTGTCAGAATAGGATGTGACAGTTATTTGAGAATATACAACTGACTATTTTGGACTTCTAAGATGTCTCATTGGATCTTGGATAATGAAATATGAACCATATCTAACAAACTCCTACCTTTTTTTATTTTTCCTACTATTTTGACTACTTCCTTGTCCTTTTCTTTAGTTATTTTATTTTTTCTAATATCTACTTCAAGTTCTTCTATTACTACTTCTACTAAACTACAAATCTATTTCTCTTTTATTAATTTTTGATTTTCATTATCATTCTCTATTCCTACTTTCTAGTCTAATCTCCTGCTTAATCTATCTGTCTTCTCTATCTTTGTTCCTGGAACATGTTTTAGGGTGAAATCAAATTTTGACAAATATAATGCCTAACAAGCTTGTTTTCTGTTTAACTTTTGTACCTTCATGAAATTCTTATGATCCATTCAGATCTCAAACTTGAACTTAGCATCTTCTATAAGAAGACTTGCTCTTCCAAGACCTTTCTCTCCCATGTTTTTTAGCTGATTCATGTTCTGTAATCATTTTTAGCATCTACACTTATCTGTTTATCTGCTTTCTTATACTCTAGACTTCTTCAAGCTGCATACAAATACCATCAACTGTCCAGATATATTATCTAACTCCTCTTTCCTGTATTCCCTTACTCTTCTGTAATACTCTGTAGTCTTCTATAGTCTGTTATTATCTGCTCATTTACTTTCCTAGACTCTGAAAGTACTTAAGCTCTCTTCCAATTCAGTCTTTCAATTCTGAACTATTTCTGATTACTTGAGTATCATCATTCTCTGCTTATGTAAACAGAATTCTGACACATCAGAATGGATCTGTTATTATATAGAGTAGTTTTCATCTTCAGAAATCCCCATCCTGTTCTCTTAGAATTTCCTGAAGGTGAGTGTATAATTAGTATTTCTTAAATATGAACTTAGGATTTTCTGGAGATTTGAAGTACCCTGCTCTTCCACCTAGTCACTCTAACACCTTCTAACAAATGTCTCCAGTTTTTCAAACCTCTAATTACTATTTGGCACATTCACTTCTATCCTCATTTTTTCATCTAAGTTTGATACTACTAACACTAGTTCTTTTGTAAATCTCTCCTTCAACTCTCTAAATACTTTTTCTTGCTTTTCTGTCTAGTCCCACTTCTGATCTTTTTCACTAAGTCATGTAATAGTCTAGCTATAAATGCAAAACCTTCAATAAACCATCAATAATAATTGGCTAGTCCCAAAAACATTTATATGTTCTTGACCTCTTTTGGAGTTAGCTAATCTAATACTTTTTTCACCTTCTCTTTCTTTACCTTAATTCCTTCTAGTCCTATTACTACTCCTAATGACCTCACTTCTTCAACCTTCCATTTACATTTCTCTGGTTTCCCATACAAATTGTTTTCTACCAACTTCTTTACTACTTTTTCTACTACTTTATCATGTTTCTTTTCTACTATAATATCATTAATAAAAGATACTACTTTTCTAGTATTAATAAAGTCTCCCAGTATTAATTAAATCTTCAAATGACACTTCTGGAACCATAAATGCTACTTTTCACTTGTTTTCCTCCTTTATTCATACATTATTGTTGTTATAACTTAGAACAAAGTATTTAGTCAAAAGAGGAAACTTGTATTGTTTTGTATAAGAGAACTCAGTAGAGTTCTTAGTACAGATGTGTCTACTTTATATATCTCTGATTCATAGTCTGTACACACTAATATTTAGCCTATCCTAAATATTATAAGTTATGTAGATAAAATTATCATCTTATATAATATATGGTATCACTCTTCTAATATGTCACATAATGTTGTGACTATGACTGTGACACATAAACAAATTGTGACAGTTGTAACAGTCACACATGATGTCACACTATTCCTCTTTTTACTACATCTAAAAGTAAGAAAAGAAAAGAAATAATAAAAAATAAAAAACACTTAATAAGAAAAGAGAAATAAGAAAGAAATAAGTCAACTGTTTTAATTCTGACAGTTGTAACCCTAATGTAAGTCTAGTTTAGTAAATAAATTTTTTATACTAATATTTTTTACAATGTCCAAAATAAGAAGTAAAGAATAATTGTTTTTTATAGTCTATTTGTTTAAATACCTATAGTTCTATACCATATACCTCTTACTGTCCATAAACTTACATACCTCTCTTCTCTCTTCTCTTGACAACAGATACACCTTCTCTTTTCTTGGTACAAATCTTTCCTTTATATTCATCACATAGTCTCACATCTTTCTTGTCAGCATCCTTTTACTTACTTTCTAGTAAACTTTGAGCTCATAACTAAACCCATTATACTGCTATCCAATAATACCTTTTCTATCACTCCTTCCTGTGTATCAATTCTCTCTAATCCAATCTTTACTATCACTTCCCTTAATATGTCTCCATTATTTAGGTTATAATAGGATGAATTTTCCATTATTCTACTAAGCATTGCAAAAACTCCTGTTAGTGTTTTTTCACTGAAACCTCTGCTTAGGGCTGTATGTCATGATTCAAAACTTATAGAATAAAGTTAAGAAAAGAACCTTGTATTAAAGTTAATATAAAAGAACTCATATAAAGTGTCTACTATATACTATATATATATAATATTATTATTCTAGAATCTTCTATATCTTTTTGCATGATATGTGATTATAAGACTCTGACTGTGACACAGTGTCATAGGTATGTGACAGTTTGTAATATCACACTAACTCCTAACTCTAAGTCTAAAAATATAAAAATAAATAGAAATGAAAATAAATAAAGCCTATTATCTTTAACTTTGATACTATACTCTGAAACATCTGAGTTTCTCTTTAGTTATAATTCCATTTAAGAACTAGTAGATACATTATATTTCTTAGTCTGATAATCAACAAATACAATGAATATTGTTTAAAATTTAACTTTAGTCTTCTTTAGTAATATATTTGTTACTAGAACTTACTTTTCTGAGGCTTTTGTTATCTTCTGGAGTTGTAACCTCATGATAGACAGATAGAATAGCACATAAGCTGAAGCCAAGGTTATTTTGGGAAGTCTATAATACTATACTCTTTGTATAAGTTTTTATATTTAGTATAACTTTGAGCAAACTCTATAGAATTTTGCTCACTAGTATAAACTATGCCTAATACTCCATCAACTAAAGACTTTGTTGATTTATTGGAGAAGTATCCTGTTATAACTTAAGTCTTAGAGATAAGATAAAAGTATACTCTTGTATTAAGTAACATAAGAGAACTCAATAAAGTTTCAAGTACAAACTAATATAATTTATATACTACAGACCTTGGTTTGTGCACACACTATAAGTAGCCTATCCTAAAGTCTATGTACACTCCATAAGACCAACATGTTATTGCTGTATTATATAATGTTATTTATTTCAGAATCTTCTATATTCTTTTCTATGTCATATCACATTACATGACATTCTTCATCTAAGTCCAAAATAAAGAAAATTAAAATTAAAACCAAAAATAAGATAAAATAAGAGAAGAAGAAAATAAATAAAACCAAGTCTATTATTTACAACTCTGACAAGTGTCATATGCTAAGTCCACCCATTTAGAAAATACATCTCTGTAGTAATACTACTTTGTCAACTTCTATTATACAAGCCTGCCTTCCATGATGTTGTAGCAACCACTAGTCATAATGACCTTGTAGTATGCTTACTTCAGCAAAGCTCTTATTTGGCTATCTAGTAGTAGGGATTACAAGAGAACTCAACAAGGAGCTCTCACTGCATTGCTATCTTATTTATATAATTTACAAGTAGTCCATGTTACAACAATGTGTCTACTACACCTCCTGCCCTAAAGGCCATATGTCTACCTCATGTCTACTCTGTAGTGACTGTGCATCCTACCCTAATGTTCATGTGTTAACTATGTGATAGCAATATGGTGTACATGCTCCCTGACATCATCGTCTAGGCTCTTCTAGCCTCATAAACCTTTCTAGACCTATAGACTGCTTTAAACTGCTCTAGGTCTATGACATCATCTCACATGACTTCTAGGTCATGTGCCCTCTTCCCATTGTAGACTAATAATAATTACTACTGTTTATTTCTGTTCTCTAACCCTAACCCTAAAAGTCTGTCCACACACTCGTCTTATAACATATGATGGCTACCTTTCTTACAACATATTCTCATAGCAGTATTGCAACCATCTGGATATTCTATCTTCTATGTCAGGAATACTTCTATCCAACTTGGTCTCCTATGACAGAGTCCTTACTCCTGTCAGTATCACCACTAAAACCTCTGCTCAGAGTAATAGAAGCTATACTACTAAAACCCCAAGCATTTTCTATAGTTCTTTCTTGTATATAAGATTAGTAGTTATACTGTAATTCACTAGTCTGATAATTGACAAAGATAACTCTTATTGAACTTAATCTCCAGTATTCAACAGTGACACACCAATCAGTACTCACTCCTATCTCAGATTTCTTTCTTTTATCTAAAGTTACAACTATGTAGTAGTCAGATGGCATAACACATAAGCTGAAGCCAAGATTGTTCTACAAGTTCATGTATCTCTGAGCCAACCCTAGTATGAACTGTGTCTGACAACAAGTCTAAGTATCTTTAATTTTTCAACAATCTTCTCTTTCTTTTAAGCCTTTATAAATATTCAAATAGTTTACTTTTCTATTTCTATAGATAATTTTCTCAGTTTCATCTCTCATATAGAAATCTACATTCTCAGGATAATATATCTATTTGTGGACTTAAATACATAATTAGTAGGTTGATTATGAGCAACCTTTATCTAGATTTCTCCTTAATTTCTATTAATTCCAAAAAGTCTTTTTTTATCTATGAAGAAGATTTTTGTCTTCTAAAGAAAAATTGTAGACTATTTGTTGTAGATAGTCTGCCACAGACTGTAATTGAGCATTATGTGATAAATTATTAACAAAAAAAAGTAACATGCTTCATTATTCTTTAAATATATTGACTTTGTTTAATGTCTTTAAGTATATTGTCTGAATATATAACTAGTGTGACAAGTAGAGGCATAGTATATAAACTGAAGCTGAATATCAGAAATTCTCATAGTAAATCTAGTTGTTTTTTACTTTTTCTATCTTTTGATATTTATTTCATAATTTCTCTTCTCTTTTATAGTTTAGCTTTTTTATTTTTTTCTGTGGACTTAGCTAAGAGATTATGACATGATGTCACATATCACATATCACTGTCACACTATCATATAACTTGGTATAATATTATAAAACTAACGAGAAAAACTTAATCATAACTTTAAAATAGATTATATAAAAGACTTTCAATTTTGATTTTATTAATTAATTATGCTAACTACTTGTAGGAGAGATCATATGATATGTGATATACACTACTGCTAATCCTCCTACCACTATCTTGTATGGTTAGCACTCATAGGAAATAGTAGCATTTTGTATTTTCTTCATCATCTTTTACTACTATGAGCAAGTTCATCATAAAATCAAAACAAACCAACAGCAAGAAACTGTTGTCACCTTTTGTTAGTCCATTCCTAAGCCCTGGTTTCCAGAGGCCTCAGAATGATTCATCTATGGATTGGAACACTGATATTCCAGATGCTTCTGCCTCATCTCTACTACATGTTCCTCTAGCAAGAGAATAAATGTCATCCCCTCATGATTTTTTACATAATACAGGTTCAAGTAGCAAGAATAAGACAGAATCTGGTGATTTTGCTCCTACATTATTAGATTATGGTGACAATTAACTAGTGATCACTAGCTTTTAGGATGGAGCATTTCACATGGTATCTATATTCAGAACTGAGAAAACTTGGTCTGAACATGCTGTAAATATTCATGAGTCTATAAAAAGGATAGGTTCTTACATCAAAAATCATCTAGCAGACAAGAATCTGCCAAGTGGAGATTTTATTCCAGTTGTCAAGAGTCTTTGGAAGCTTATTGAAATGATATACACCTCAAAATAGAATGTTCTCACTTTTGAGAACCAAGCATCTATAACTATTTGGAAATGTGTCAGAAAAAGTATTATGTCCTTTTACAGGAAACAAGAGTCATCAACGTCTAATTCTGCAAATTCAAAAGGAAAATCAACTATTTTGAATCCTATTATCTCTCCACCTTCTATAGCAGTTCCTTCTCCTCCCACTACAAATTTGCCAGTAGCTCCTCCTTCCAACAAGAACATTGAATTAGTCATCAAGAAGACTTTAAAACCTTTAAATACAAGAAAGTCTTATATGCAGGCTTCAAAATCAAATATTTTGCCTAACATTGAAGATGTTTTGTGAGTTAAGCAAGTATTTCCTTCTTTGTCAGCAGATAAAGTGGGAAAGATGTTGAAAGCAAAGAACAGTGGAGTAGATAACAAGAAACCTAAGATTAATATAATGACTAGAGGGCTGTCGAGAAAAGAAGTCATAATTTTTATAGCTAAATCAAACACTGAGTTGATCATTAACTCAGCTCACACTTATATTTCTAATAA
>Ga0157358_1000466_pt1 | contig 16721 bp, 18 predicted proteins | sample AttcapACBM2_FD_111484 | JGI IMG/M metagenome (GOLD analysis project Ga0157358, IMG submission 111484) | Fungus gardens microbial communities from leaf cutter ant in Botucatu, State of São Paulo, Brazil - Atta capiguara ACBM2 | ecosystem: Host-associated > Fungi > Mycelium > Unclassified ... | reverse complement strand
GGTATATAGCACAAGGCTGATAGAAGAAAGATAGTAAAGAGCATGTCCACAAAAGGTAATATGTCTGAAATGCACCAGTGGGCTTTGATGCAAACAGCCAGCTAAGCTTCCCCTGCCTAGCTAGTGTACCCCTTATGCCTAGGGCCTGGCAAATGCTTCTTGACTAAAGGACTGTGTTGTCCTTTGGTCGAGGATGAGTAGAGAGTAAGCTAGGGAAGGCTAGTGTTAAGTGGTCCCAGGAATAGGAATCAAGTTCTAATGTTATGACTTAAAGCTCAAAGGGTTAAGCGATAAGACAACTCTTGTATTGAGTAACACAAGAGAACTCGATAGAGTTTCTAGTACAAAGTAGTCTACCTTATATATTAGTATCCATGGTCCATGCTAATTACTGTGCACCCTACCCTAAATAACCATGAGTACTACATGAGGTCAGCATGTGTTGTCCATGCTATATGACATTGCTTTATTCTAATACCTTCTACTCCATTCTCCTAGGTCCCATGATCAGTCTTGTGACTATGCCATCAATTTGTGACTGATGTGACAGCGTGACAGATAACCCTAACCCAAGTTGTTCTAAAAATAGAAAATAGAAAACAAAAGAAAAAGGAAAATCAAATAAAAGAGAAAAAATAAAAATGAATGAAGTCCACCATCAACAATCTTGACAATAGCCTGATTAATATCACAATTCAATTGAACATTGAATATGTTCTTGTTGTTGTTCATAGTGTTTTGACTGGAGATAGATACAATATTTCGACTACATTTTTGCCTCATGTTTAGGTTTGTGTCAGCTATCTTGCTGATACCAGGTATTTTTCTTAGGAGGTTGTGTACTCAAGTTGAAGGCTATCCAATATAACAACAAGCTCGTTCTTGACCATGTTATCACTCTCTTGTTGGACCTTATCATAATAGAACTCATCTCCAGAGTCTGGTTCAATTGAAGGTGTATTAGATCTGTTCCTAGTGTTACTAGAAGTAAGTGAGTAGCCTCTCACCTATTCTCCTCCACTGCTATCACCAAAGATAATATTATCGACATGAAGTCCATCAGCCATATCAATATTGAGTTCTGAAGCCATGGTTACTTGAGTGACTTGCTGTGGTGATCACAGTTATGAGTATGACTCACTGACATTATGCTAAACCCTAACTCTAAATTCTAGGAATAGAAAATAAATTGAAAGAAAAATAAAAATAGAAGAGAAAATAAAATAAAACTAAGTCTATCATTCATGATTCTAACATGCATAGAGTGTAGAAACACTGTGTGATGAGCTCAGTGATATGGACTTGTCAAAACAATTTTGGCTTCAGTTTATATACTATGCTGTCTGTTTGCTGCATAGTTGCAACTTTAAATAAGTGGATGAAGTCTGAGATGGAAGTGAGTGCTGATATTGATATGTTACTGTTGAATACCAAAGATTAAGTTTAATAGAAGTTATCTTCATCAATTATCAGACTAGTAAATTACAGTGTAACTACTAGTCTTATATACAAGTCAGATAGTTAGGATATACTTAGAGATTTCAGTATATAGCTCTGAGCAGAGGTTTCAGTAGTAAAACACTAACAGGAGTCAAATAGGAGAACTTTGTTATGGAAGACTGAGTTTGATAGAAGTATCTCTGTCATAGAAGATTGGATACTTAAGTTGTTGTATCAACACTGTGGGAATGTGTTGCAAGAAGAATGGCTGTCATGAAAGACAGGCTTGTGTTAGAGATATTATAATGATAATACCATTATGTGGACATATCTTTGGAATGAGTAAACTTAGCATATAGCATTATGTAAATGAGAGATAACAACTGTCAAATATAGTTTTCACTTTAAGTGAAAGTTTATAGATATTATATGAAAGAGATTCAGATTAAACAAAGAGATATATTTATGAACAGATCAAGAATGAAAATTATTAGAAGAAACAATACACAGCAGCTGTTAAGATTAGGGCATAAGTAATAGGTAAGAGATTCTAGCAACTTGTCACTGTTAAAGCTGAAAGCAGTGGACTCTATTTATTTTCATTTTCAATTTCAATTTTATTTTATTTTTGATTTATTTTCCTTTATTCTATTTTTAGAACTAGGGTTAGGGTTAGAGTAACAAAGATCACACTGTCACACAATCAGTCACATCAGATGACATGGTCACAGTAATGGTCACAAGTCATGAGGCACATAGAAGAAAGGAGAAGGTTCTAGGAGAATAATATTATACAATGTGTGTAATACATGTTGACCTTAAGATATACACATGGCTGTTTAGGGTAGGCTAGAAGTAGTTAGCACAAACCATGTGGTTTCAGTATATAAGGTAGACTATCTTGTACAGAGTTCTCTATCAAGTTCTCTTGTGTTAACCTAATACAAGGTTTTATTTATTGATCCACTCTAAAGTCTTTGAGTTATAACAGTCACATACCAGCCACACATTTAATATATCTGACTTTATCACAGATGATGTTTACCTAAGCTCTACTCTGTCCAATATATTTGCAGAAGTAGATATTCTTCTTTTGGCTTACACACTACTTCTAGTATGAATTAACCTAGTTCCATTTCATGTCTGATTACTCTATTACTGATCATATAGTTCCTTATGATCTTCATAGAACTCCAGACTTAATTTCTAAGAACTTTAGTATTGGAAGGAATAGAATGCACAGCAGTATGGTGTAGTATGGACAACTGGCAACTACTTACCTATAGTGAATACTTTAATAAAGAGCTAAGAAAGTATAAACAATAATAGAAGACAAATAGTATTGGTAGAAGTTCAACTTATGTGAAAATTTTATATCAACTACCTAATTAGGACCACTGATTGTGGGCCATATGCTTACTAAGGAGAATGCTTCACAATGTTTAGTATACCTAGAGTAGTTACCTATTTCTTCTAATTCTCAGATAGTCTTAGTACTAGTATTTAAGATATATAGATACTTTAAAATAATTCACTTTCTGTTATAACTTCCTTTCAAAATATGACTGTTATGACATGTAGAGGTACAGCATATCTACTGAAGCCAAGATCACTCTAGAATTACACCCATATATGTCAGATAATATTCCTATACTCTTTCAACATCTTCTGTAATTTTTCCATAAATGGTTTCTTCTTCTTCTGAGTATGTTCCTTATCTAATATAATTTTAGAAATCATTCTGATAACTTAGGAATCACCTAGTGAACTATGGAAAACTGTAAATGACTAGATTGAGAAGTATATAACAATGGCTCATCTGTAGACAACTACAAATAACTAAGAGTTAGAAATATATCTACAAGGAGTAGTATATGTAATCATGTAATGTACTAACTAAGTGAAACACAATCCTGAGATTAAGTCTATACTAACTATGATAAGACTAAGAAGATCACTTCTAACACACCTTCTTGATCTAATAAGTCCATAGGTAATAAAAAGAGAAGAAGAGTAAAAATATAAATATAAATTTGAATCTAAGGTATTAACCAAGTCTGAGAACTTAATAATTAGTAGATATATAGTAAACATTGAAACACTATGTATCAAGTCACTAGGACTAGGACCAGAATGTTATAAACTTAAACCTTTAAAGTGAGGTAAAAGGACAAACTCTTGTATTAGAGTAAACACAAGAGAACTCGATAGAGAGTTCTTTACAAAATAGTCTACCTTATATACTCCTACAGATGGTCCATGCTAGTTACTGTGCACCCTACCCTAAATGACCATATGTGAAGTATGAGGCCAACATGTGGTATCTATGTGGTATAATGTCATCTTGTTCCAGAACCTTTTACTTCCTTCTCTTAAGTCTTGTGATCAATGTTATAATCATATCATCAGATGTGACTGATGTAACAGCATGACCAATCACTTCTAACCCTAACCCTAAAGTTCTAAAAATAGAAAATATGAAAATAAATTGAAATGAAAATGAAAATAAGAAAAGAAAATAATAGAAAACTAAGTCCTCTTTTTACAATCTTAACACAGAAAAGAAAGAACTAATCCTAGTATAATCTACTTATAAGCTAAATATGAGAACTTGAATTGTATTTATTTATTAGGAAATAAAAATGTCTTCATCACAACAATAGAATCATAATGATGATAGAACAAAGGTAACTATTAAAACTATGTGATAAAAAATTTGAAATTTAGAACATAAAAATAGAAAACATAACTATTAAGCTAAACAAACTTTGACACTTCTACTTAGTAAGATATCAATTACAAAAAAGAATACTGAGCTAAGTGCAAAACTTAACAAAAGCTTTCTGAGAGAGAGCCTTAGTAAAAAATATCTATAGCTATATTTTTAGTAGAAATATAGTTGAAGCAAATATTACTATTTTCAATATATTTGTGAATAAAATGATGACATATATCTGTTGGAAGAACAAAATACATAGTAGCATGATATAGTGTGGACAATTGACAACTACTTATTAATAGTAAGTTCTGTAATAGAGAGCTTAGTAGTATAAGTAAGATAAAACAAATAATAATAGTGTATTAAACTCAAAGTAAAATTTTTCATTGATTACTGTATTAGTCATACTATTAATTGTAGTATGAATGTTTAGTAAGCAGAATGCTTTATAATACTCTCACTCACTTAAGATATTAGCTATTAAGCAATAGAAGTATAAGTAAATAGATTTAGAGTGTTTTTAAGCCAAGAGATAAATGAAAATGATTGAATAAGATTTGACCAAGATTCTTAGTCAAGATATTAGTAGAATTCTTTTTCCTATTAATATGATATAGTTCAATTTGTTTGTTCTCAATTAAGTTTCTTATATAGTAGTAACAAATGTTAATATATTTGGAGCACTGCTCTTATATAGAGTTAGATCACCAGAAAAGTAAACCAAAATTATCACTATAAAGATGAGAAGTTAGAATATCAAAACTAACCTCCTTGAAAAGATTTTATATCTAAATAAGTTGATAGCTATAATCAAAAAAAGCTATATACTCAGCCTCAGTTGAAGATAAGTGTTGTAGCAATCATTAGTCAAAACAACCAATAGACTACTAAAGCAAACTTAAAGATAAAGTATCTCATAAGAATCATAAGAGAACTCAACAGAGAGTTCCTACTGTATTCCTACACTATTTATATAATACATAGATAGTTTGTGCTAGCAATAAATATTCTATTCTAAAGTCCATATGTCATTTATGAGTGCACAATGTTTATACTATAAGATAAACATGTTATTGATATATATCTTGATATCATTCTTCCAGCCTCTTCTTCTAAGTTCTAGGCTTATAATATCATGTCATATAATACATCACGTGATTGCAGTCATATGCCTCTTTATCATCCAAAAATAAAAATCAAATCAAGAAAAATAGATAAAAAGAAAAAAATAAAAATAAAAAATATTAGAGTTTAAGTATATCATGATAATAAGGCTATTGTCTTTTATTGGTGACTTATTTAAAATATTACTCTATGAGTTATGAGGGTAAAGTAATCAGTCATGGATTTACAAGATTTAGAATCTTGTACCTAATCCAAATCAGAATGTTCCATAACAAACTCATTGCTAAGTATATTATAAACTATTTAATACTTGTAAGTATTAAGCAAGTATTTACAGAGGTATAATTCAGCTCAAAAATGCTTATTTGAGAGATTTGCCATCTGTTAGGTAAGCTTGACTATGGCAAATCCTATATTAGGATATAAGCTAATCATTAGATATATTAGAGATCTAACCAATTGCTAATATTTTTAATAAGAACTAGAGCTGCATTACTTATTATTAGATTAAAATATATAGTCTAATAGCAGTGGAGTACTCATTAGGTTAGTCACTATATTTGTTATAGTATGCTTGAACCCTTAATTTTTATTTTTATTTTATTTTCCTTTTATTTATTTTCTTTAATTTGATTTCTCTTTTTCTTTTATTTCTTGGATGATCAAGAGGCATGTGATCATAGTCACATGATGTGTCACATGACATAATATCATAAGCCTAGAATCTGGGAGAAGAGACTGGAAGATTAATATCAAGATGTATATCAATAGCATGTTCATTTTATAGTATATATATTATATACTTATAGCTGATGTATGGATTTTAGAGTAGGGTTATTTATTGTAGCACAGACTATAAACTATCTATATAAATAAAGTAGCAATACATTGGGAACTTCTTATTGAGTTCTCTTGTAATCTCCATAAGATTTTCACTTATAATATTACTTTAGTATACTATTGTTATAACTTAAGCTTATGTATAAAGTGAAAGACATACTCTTATATTGAGTAACACAAGAGAACTTGATAGAGTTCCTAAGTACAAACATCTATCTTATATACAAACTACTAATAGTCCATACTATACTTCTTGAACTCTACCCTAATGACCATGTGTTTGCCTTGAAGTTAACATGTGTTAACCATGCCATATAATGTCATCTTCTCTAAAACCTTCTCCATTGTTCCATCATATCATATGAGCATATGACTTATATGGCTGTAATATGTCATGTTTTTGTCTTCTTTGCCTTTAGTCAACAATAATAAAAAATAAAGGAAAATAAATAACTAAATCAAAAATGAAAAGAAAAATAAATTAAGTTTATCATTTTCAATTCTGAAATCACCCCCTCTTCAAGGTTTCTCCTCCGGAGAAACTGACTTCCATTTCCACTAACTCCTCTCCAACTTCTTCAAAAATACTTGTTCTCAAACTTCTTATCATCCCATCTAAACAAAAGCTTTACTATATACTTCACTGATAACTCACTTCTTCTAAACTCCTCAGCATTTGGGTTTAACTTTATTTTTCATCTTTCTTTTATCTCCTCCTGTTTCCTAACTTCTGCACTTATCCTTCCGTTGAATTTATCAACTAACTTCCTTGCATTCTTCAAGTCTTTCTCTTTTTCTCATATATTATTTTCCACCATAAACCCCTTCCAGTGTACTAAATACTTTTCTACCCCATATTTTTCTATTTAATATTTTCTCAACTTCTCACTCTTTTACTTTCTCGACTTCTACTGGTTTCAGTTTCTCCACTCTTTGTCCTTTCACTGGTTTCTTATATTTTACTACTCTGCTTACATTTACCACTGGATGAATCCTCATTGAGACTGGTAACTTCAACTTCACCACATTCTTTAACACTATTTCTTCTATCTTGTATGGCCTCACATACCTCTCCATCAACTTTTTTGCTGGTCTTTCTTTGAATACTAAGTCTTTTGTACTTAGCATCACTTTCTCTCTCTTCTTCCATTTCTCTACTTCTCGTCTTCCTCTGTCTGCTTGTTTTCTCATTTCTTTCTATGCTTTCTTTAATACCGCTCCTATTTCTTCCTGTACTCTTCTCATTCTTTCTACAAATTCTGTTGCCTTTTCCACTTTTCCCTTTCTTCTAATATCTGCTCCCATCTGTAACTCTCTTCCATAGTTTGTTATAAAGGGCAACACTTTTGTTGCCATATGAATCTTGTTGTTTACTGCAAACTCTGCCATTGCTAGCTACTCTGGCCAATCTCTCTGCCTATATTCCATGAAGAACCTCAAGTATTGTTCCAACTCTTAGTTTATTTGTTTTGTCTGCCCATCTATTTGTAGGTGGAATACTGTTAACAATCTCGTCTCTATTCTCAACATTTTGTTTAACTCTTTTGTTAACTCTGCTACAAACTGTAGTCCTCTGTCACTTATCATACTCTCTGGCAACCCATGTAACTTTCACATGTTATCTCTAAACAATCTTGCCAATCCCTCTGCTGTTATCTCCTCTGTAGTTGTTATAAAATATACTATTTTTAACAACCTATCGCATACCACTAATATTGTATTCTTTCCTGTTACTAATAGTAACTTTGTGATAAAGTCTATTGTCAGATATGTCCATACCTTTTCTGGTACCTCATTCATTATTAGCTTCCCTGCTGGTATCTCTGTTCTATTCTTCATTCTCTAACACATATCACAACCTTTCACATATTTTCCAATATCCTTAGTTACCCCTGGCCACCAGTAATTTCTCATCACCAATTCCATCATCTTCCATCTTCCTCCATGTCCTGCTACTAGTATATCATGATGTAACCAGATTATTTCTACCTTCAACTCTTCATCCTTCAGTATATACACCTTTCCTTCTTTTAACCTTCTTCATCTCTTCTACTACTCTAACTACTTCTTTGTCTTTATCCCTAACCTTTTTTATCTTTTCTACTATATCTACCTCTGGTCCTTCTATTACTACTTCTTGCAAACTATGTAACCAACAATCCTTTATAAATATTTGATTATCATTATCTTTTTCTACTCCCTCCTTCCAGTCTGGTCTCCTACTAAGTCCATCTGCCTTTCCCATTTTTGTGCCTGGTATATGTTTTAAAGTAAAGTCAAACCTTGACAAATATAAAGCCCAATGAGCTTGTCTTTGGTTCAACTTCTACACTTTCATGAAATATTCTAAATTCTTATGGTCTATCTAGACTTTGAACTTGAACTTGGCACCTTCTAACAAATGTCTCCAGTTTTCTAATCCTCATATAACCACCAACATTTCTTTATTGTGTATTTTATAATTTCTCTCCATCTCATTCAATAACTTTGATAAATATGCCACCAGTCTCCATTTCCCATCCTCACATTCCATAGATAATACATCTCTTGCAGCATAATCTGATGCATTTACCTCTATTCTTATTTTTATTATCTAAGTCTGGTACTGCTAACACTAGTTCTTTTGTGAACCTCTCCTTCAGCTCTTTGAATACTCCTTCCTACCTTTCTGTCCATTCCCACTTCTAGTCCTTCTTCACCATATCATGTAATAGTTTAGCTATGGTTGTAAAATCTTTGATGAATTGATGATAGTAATTCACCAATCCTAAAAATTTCTATATATCCTTAACACTTTTTCGAGTCAGCTAATCCAATACACCTTTTATCTTCTCTTTCTCTATCTTAATCCCCTCTAGTCTAATTACTACTCCTAAAAATCCTATTTCTCTCACTTTTCACTTATATTTTTCTGGTTTTATATATAAATCATTCTTTGCCAATCTCTTTACTACTTCTTCTACTATCTCATCATATCTCTCTTCTCCTTCCATCCTTACTATCACATCATCAATAAAGCTTGCCACTTTCCCCATATTTATCAAGTTTCTTAGCAACTCATTCATCATGGCCTAAAATGTAGCTGGTGAGTTTGTTAATCTAAAAAACATAACAGTAGGTTCAAAAGATCTCTCTGTGGTTGTGAAAGCTGCCTTCTACTTATCTCCTTCTCTAATCTGCATATTGTTATATCTCCACCTCAAATCAATTTTCGTAAATACTTTCTTAGTCCCAATATTCTCAATTACATCTGAAATAAGTAGCAATAGATAATTATTCCTTATTGTCTACTCATTGAGATACTGATAGTCTTGAACTATCCTTTTCTTTCTATTCTTCTTTCCTACAAAAAACACTGGTACTGTTTAAGGTGATTTTAAGGGTCTGATATAACTCTACCTCAATTGTTCATTTATGAACTTGCACACCTCTTCCTTTTCTTCTCTTGACAATAGATATACCTTCTCCTTTCTTGGCACAAATTCTTCTTTCAATTCTATTATATAGCCCCACATTTTTCTCATCAGCATCCTCTTACTTACTTTCTTTCTGAAGACTTTAATCCACTTATAGAATCATTTTGGTACCAACCTCCTTGCCTCTTCTTCTAACTTTGCTACTTCTTCCTTCTCATCCCAAATCTTCTACTCTTCAGCTACCTTCTTTATATCTATTGTTTTTTCTTTCTTCTGCTCCTTCTTTTCTTTAGACAGATCACAAGGGAATCTATAGCATAAGGCTGATACAAGAAAATTATTTATCATATCCATACAAGATGATACATTTGAAGTGTGTTAGTGGACTTTAGCACAATCAAATAACCAGAATTTTCCCTTCTAGTTGGTATATCCCTTAAGCCTAGGATTCAGTGATTTTTCTTGATGTTGGATGTGATATCTGCAGTCAAGGATAGTAAGAGAGTAAAGTTTAGAGAGGGCCCAGTATTGGGCAGTCTCAGGAAAAAGGAATCGAGTTCTAATATTATGACTTAAGCTTATATGTAAAGTAAAAGACACATTTTTGTATTGAGTAACACAAGAGAACTCAATAGAGTTCCTAAGTACAAACTACTAATGGTCTATGCCATACTTCTTGAACCCTATCCTAATGACCATGTATTCACCTTAAGGTTGACATGTGTTAACCATGTGGTATGATGTCATCTTCTCTAGAACCTTCTCCATTGTTCTATCATGTCACATGAGTATGTAACTTGTATGACTATGATATATCACATTTTTGTCTTTTTTTTTTTTTAAGTCAATAGTTTATTACACAGGGTGTAATGGCAGTTTGTGCCTACAGGAGGAATTATATATGGAGTATCAATACCCTAACCTTTTTATGCAGTTACCCAACACAAAGAACTACTAAGGAATTGAACTCATAACCTTAAGTAGGTTTGAGGTAGGCATAATACATATAGACAGGGGGCTCTTCCACTATGCTATCTCTCCCCCCACATTTTTGTCTTCTTCACCTTTGGTTAACTCTAACAACTATTGACCATCTTAGTTAGTAGTTGCTACAACAGTAGAACTCAAAAACTCTCAGGAACACTGTATCTCATGGTCTTCTTTCACTTACTCTTTTATCATCCTTGGTATGCAACCAGTATGGTCAATTGCCACAAACCTTTATAACCAGACTCTAGGTTTAAGAGAAGCTAGCTGTTCAGTATAGATAGTCATAGACAGTAATGACTAGACTAGACTATTGTCTAGATGTTACTTATTGTTTAATTGGATGATGTTTAGTAAAGTACTTATTATTTTCAAGTAGTAGTCTTGTGCTGAAGGTCTATTGTGATCTTTCCATGCAGAAGAGCAATGTTATCCAGTAAGAAAATGCCTAGTATAGGAATTCTCTTCTTAGAGATATTAGCTAGTGTTTATTAGGGCAGTAATCAGTAAAGCAGTAAACAGGTAGTTAGTAGATAGTGTGAGATCAGAAGAGAAAAATATCAGCTAGCACTTATAGAAAAAAGTTTTTGGAAGGCATTATTCTAGGTTGTCAGATATCATGGCAACAAATATTATAGGTATAAATTAGATAAATATGGAGGGGTTAATTAGAAATGTAAGGGAAGAAGAGATAACTAGATTGTTAAAAATAGCAATGGAAAATAATATAAAAATATTGGAATTACAAAAAATATTGATAATATTAAAGAGAAGAAAGAAGAAAGAATAAAGAAGGAAATAAGACAGAGAATAATTGAGAAGAGACTATGATGAGAGATGAAAAGAAAAAGAACAAAGAAGAAGACAAGAAAGATACAATGAGGATAAGGGAGGAAAGAAAAGTAGAGAAAGAGTGATAGTAACAAGAAGAATAGGAAAGAAGAAGGCAAATAAATAGAAAAAGAGCAATGATGAAGAGAAAATGTTTTGGTTGTGAAGGCTTTGAGCATATCACCTGTAATTGTAGAAACAAGGAAATAAGAGAGGGATCAACACAGATGCCTTCAAATAAATTTGAAGTTTTAATGAACAGGATGATAAAGATGGGAGTCTCCAGTAGGGAAAAAGAAAAGAAAAATAGAAAGACAATTCTGAGGGAGGAGAGAGAAAAGAAGGAAAAGAAACCTGATAGCTACTTTATTAGTACTGAGGGTAAAGGAAGGAGAAGTTGTTAAGAGAAATGACAGTTAAGATAGGATTAAAGCAGGAAGGAGATGAAGAAAGAATTATTGTAGAAGCATTATTGGACAGTAGGACAATAGAGTTGGTGATGAGTTCAAAGTTTGTGAAGAAGAACAAATTCAAGAAGAAAATGTTGAATAGGCTGATTTATATAAGAAACATAGATGATATTGGGAATACTATAATTAGCACGTCACAATCTAGAGATTGATTGGAAGACTGGAGAAGTAAAAATAATGAGATGTCCAAATAAATGTGGAAAACAGTAGAAGATGAAGCAGATGAAGCCAGGATGACAAAAACAGAAGAAAGAGAAGATGTAGAGAGAAAAAAGAAAAAGTTTAGGAAACTGACAGTTGAGAAAGAGATAGAGATAACAAGGATAATAGAAAAAAAAACAGGAAGAGAAAGATTTGATAAAGATTAGAACAGTAGAGAAGATGGTTTCTAGATGGTTTCATAAGTATTTGAAGATGTTTGAAAAGAAGAAGTTGGAAAGGATACTAATGAGAAAAATATGGGATCATGCCATAGATTTCAGAAAAGGTTTTGTTCTGAAAAAGGGGAAAATATATCTGTTATCAAGAATAGAGAGAGAGGAAGTTCATGAGTTTGTGAAGAATCAGTTGAGAAAGAGGTATATTTGACTATCAAAATCACTACAAATGTCACTGGTATTCTTTGTGCTGGAGAAAGATGGAAAGAAGAGAATGGTATAGGACTATCAATATTTAAACAGTTAGACAATTAAGAACAATTACCTATTGCCACTGATTTCAGATTTGATAGATAACATAGAAAAGAAAAAAGTGTTTACAAAGATGGGCTTGAGGTGGGGATATAACAATGTGAGAATTAAAGAAAGAGACAAGTGAAAGGTAGCATTCTCAATGCTAGAGGGTGCCTTTGAGCTGATAGTAATGTTCTTTGGGTTAACAAACTCACTAGCAACTTTTCAGACAATAATAAATGATTTGCTTAGAGATATGATAGAGATAGGAGATATAGCAGCATTTATTGATAATATAATGGTGAGAATGGAGACAGTGGAAGAACATGATGATATTGTAGAAGAAGTACTAGAAAGAATGGCAAAAAACAATTTATTTGTAAAATCAGAAAAATATGTGTGAAAGGTTAGAGAGGTTAGGTTTTTAGAAGTGGTAATAAGACTAGATAAAGTAAAGATGATGAAGAAAAAAGTCTAGGGAGTAGTAGATTGACTAGTGCCAAGAAGTGTGAAGGATATACAAAAGTTTTTGGAGTTGGCAAACTATTATAAACAGTTTGTCAAAGATTTCACAAGGGTGGCAAAACCCTTTCATGAGATGATAAGAAAAGACATAAAGTGGAATTGGGAAGAGAAACAGCAGAAAGTATTTGAGGAGTTGAAGAAGAGATTTATGATAGAACCAGTCTTAATAATATCAGACTTGGACAAGAAGATGAGAGTAGAAGCAGATGCATTAGATTTTGTTATAGAAGAAGTGTTGTTATGAAGTGTGAGGATAAGAAGTAGCCTTGTTAGGCACAGTTCATACTGGGGGTGAAAGTCTGCAAGATAGACTCAGAGTTGTGCAGACTTGTGAAATGACCTTGGCTTCAGCTTATGTGCTGTGCTATCTATCTGCTGCATAGTTGCAACTTCAGATGATAGAGAGAAGTCCAAGATAGAAGTGAGTGCTGATTTGGTATGTCACCATTGAACACTGGAGATTGAGTTCAATAAGAATTATCTTTGTTAATTATCAGACTAGCAAATTACAGTGTAACTACTAGTCTTATATACAAACAGATATTATAGGAGATGCTCAGGGTTTTAGTAGTAAAGCCCCTATTACCCCAAGTGGAGGTTTCAGTATTGAGACACTGACAAGAGTAACTCTACCATGGAAGACTAAGTTAGCTAGAAGTATCTCCACTGTGGAAGATAGAATACTTGGATAGTTGCAGCATCACTGCAAGGTGTGTTACAAGAAAGGTGGGCTTTAATAATTGGAAGATAATATCACTGCAATGATGTAATTTCCAGATGGGTAAACTTGCATATGACAAGCCTATATTTCAAAATCATTAAATGAGGCCAAAAGGAATTATAAAATTCATGATAAAGAGATGTTGGCAATTATTAGATGTTTAGAGGCATAGAAGTATTTCTTAGAAGATACCAAAAGTTAGTTTGAAATTTGAACTGATTACAAAAACTTGGAATATTTTATGAAAGCTCAGAAGTTGAATCAAAGACAGGCTAGATAAACCTTGTATTTATCAAGATTTGATTTTGTCTTGAAGTATGTAGCTGGCAAGAGTATGAGAAAAGTAGATAGTTTGAGTAAAAGAGTAGATTAGGCAGAAGGAGTAGAAAGAGATAATGAAAATCAGATGATGTTATAAAAAGATTAATAAAGTCAGAAGCAAAGGATGATGAAATAGTAAAGATATGAAGAAGGCAAATGTTAAAGTATTGAGGATTGATGAATTAGTATTAAAGGAGAGAAAGATATATGTTCTGAAGGATGAAAGTTTAAGGTTGGAGATTATTCAGCTTCATCATAATATACCAATACTAGGACATGGAGGACAATAGAAGACAGTAGAACTGGTCACTAGGAATTATTGGTAGCCAGAAGTTACTAAGAAGATAAAGCAATATATAGGAAGATGTGATTGGTGTTAAAAAATGAAGAATAAGATGAAGATATTGGTAGAGAAATTAAGACTAAACATAGTACCAGAGAGACTATGGAAACATATATTAGTAGACTTTATTACAAAGTTACTGGTATTTAGGGGTTATGACCTAATTTTGGTAGTATATGATAGATTTTTGAAAATGTTGCATTTTATAGCAATAACAGAAAAAATTACAGCAGAGAGTTTAGCAAGGTTGTTCAGGAACAATATATGGAAGTTGTATAGGCTGCCAGAGTCAAAATTAAAGATAGCAGACTTGGTTTTTCTATTCTATATTTCTCTTTTATTTTCCTTTTATTTTTGGGTTAGAAGCTAGTATGACATCACAGGTTACAGTCACAACATGTGACTTGGATATCACAAATCACATGACACAAAACATACTATAGAAAGATCTAGAAAGGATAATGTTGTAGCATGTATGAAGTGGCCTTAAGGCTAATACATAGTCATTAGGGTAGGTAAGAGAAGTAGTATACAGACCATTAGCTTTCTGTATATAAGGTAGACAATCCTGTACAGAGCTCTCTATCAAGTTCTCTTGTGTTAACCTAATACAAGATTCATTTGCTTGACCAACTCTAAGGTTTTGAGTGTGTAACAGCCAGAGAGTGTGATTTCAGATAAAGGACTTCAGTTTGTGGCAGGGTTAATAAAGGAGTTAAACAAGATGTTGGAGATAGAAACAAAGCTATTAATGACTTTTAATTCACAGACAGACAGACAGATAGAGAGAACAAATCAAGAGTTAAAATAGTACTTGAGAATGTATATCAACCATGGGCAAAGTAATTAGTTAGAATGGTTAGTAACTGCAGAGTTTATCTTCAACAATAAAGTACATATAGCTACAAAGTCATCACTGTTCAAAGTTAACTATAGAAGAAAACCAAGAATAGACTTTGAGATAAGAAAAAAATAGAAGTATGTGAAAGCAGAAGAGTTTGTAAAAAAATAAAGGAGATGCATAAAGAGACAAAAGCAGTATTCAAAAAATCATAGAAGGGAATAAAAAATATGCAGATAGAAATAAAAAGGAGAAGGTAAAGTATAAGGTTGGAGATAAGGTATTGTTGAGTACAAAGAACTTGATATGGCAGATAAAGAATAAAGAGACAAAGAAGTTGATAGAAAAGTTTGTAGAGCCTTATAAAATAAAGAAAATTATATCAGAAAATGCAGTAGAGTTGAAGTTACCAGCATTAATAAAAATTTACCTGATGGTTAATGTAAGTAGGATAGCATTATATCAGAGATAGATAAAGAGACAGAAGAAAATTCCATTTTCTCTAGTGGTAATAGAGGGAGAAAAAAAATATTGTTGTGGTAACCACTAATCAAAATAATCAATAGTGTTATGACTTAAGTCTTAGAGTAAAGACAAAAGACTATTTTTTGTATTAAGTAACATGAAAAAACTTGATAAAGTTCTAAGTACAAACTAGTCTATCTTATATACTACAGACCTTAGTTAGTACACATATTATCACTAATCTACCCTAAAGTATATATATACTTGTCATACTGTATGATATCATTTGTTTCAGAATCTTTTATAACCTTTTCTGTATTATATGTGACATTATGTCACACTTTCATCTGAGTTCAAAATAAAGAAAAAGAAAAATAGAATAAAATTAAGTCCATTGTTAACAACTATAACATACTAAGAGTAATCTTATAGGCATACTTCTTTCCTTCTACCACTATTTTGTGTAGTTAGCGCTCATAGGAATAGTTGTCATTATATTTTTCTATCCACTTCTAGTTAATACTTGGAGTAAGTAAATCATGAAATTGAAACAAACAAACAGCAAGAAATAGCCATTTACTCCATATACAAATCTTTTCTCTAATCTTAGAGAAAAAGATGACTTGTTGATAGACTGGAGTTCAGAAACTCCAGCTCTTTCTTCATCCATGCCTACACCTTATATTTCTTCAACAGGAGAACATGTGCCCTCATCTCATGTACTGTTATGGGATGTTTGAACACTAATAATTTTTCTTTTTCTTTTCTTTTCTTTTTCTTTTGGATGATGAAAAGGCATGTGATATTACAGTCACATAACATGTCACATGATATGACATCATAGGCCTAGAACATGGTGGAAGAACCTAAAAGATAACATTAGGGCACATATATACAACATGGTGGCCTTGAGGCAAACATGAGGTTATAGTATGGACAATAGAGCAGGCTTAATTATTGGTAGCACAGACCAGGCATGTTTTGTATAAATAGGACTCTAATTTAG
>Ga0157358_1000465_pt1 | contig 16727 bp, 12 predicted proteins | sample AttcapACBM2_FD_111484 | JGI IMG/M metagenome (GOLD analysis project Ga0157358, IMG submission 111484) | Fungus gardens microbial communities from leaf cutter ant in Botucatu, State of São Paulo, Brazil - Atta capiguara ACBM2 | ecosystem: Host-associated > Fungi > Mycelium > Unclassified ... | reverse complement strand
AATTGTGGACGAGATTATTAATACCTTGAAACTTTCAATTCAACAGAACAGTGAGCAAGAAACTGCATTCATCAGAGAGGTCATTTCAGGCATCAAAAACCTAAACACTCTCAACATCAGCAACAAGGAGTGTTTTGAAAATATGGTTGACAATCTCAATTCGCTAATCAACTAAGTGTGGAACAAAAACGTGAAGTGAACAAGAATTACAAGACACTCCAAACAATGGTGGAACAACAAGTGTAAACAAGCCATCAACGAATATAGAGCATCAAGAAGCTTAGAAAGCTGGAAGAAATTCAAGAAAGTCATAAAGGATACCAAAAGGTCATTTTTCAATTCTAAGATCCAAGAAGTTGTGAACAAGAGTCATAGCCCATGGGAATTGATGAATTGGGTTAACAAGCACAAACTTCCCACAACTGAAGCCATCAAATATGAAAGCAATCCATGTATCACTACCGAACACTTTTAGGAAGCTCTCCATGCTATATTCAATTTGGCTCTTCACTGTCAAATAGACACAGAAGTCCTTAATGAGATTGGATCCAAACCCATTTCAACTTGGGTCTCTTTTTCAAATGAAGAATTTCAACAAGCTCTCATCAAATGCAACAACTCCTCAGCTCCGGGCCCTGACAAGCTTATGTGGCATCACCTCAAGACCATTCTAAATCAAGATGCATGTCTTGCCCACATCATCAATATTGCGGACACATGTATCAATTTAAGACATTGGCTGAGTTACTTCAAATGATCCTCCACCGTCATCATTCCAAAGCCAAACAAATAGGTGTACGACAACCCTAAGTCTTTCTGACCCATTGTACTCCTAAACACTTTAGGAAAACTCATTGAGAAAGTCATCACAGAAAGACTTCAGTTCCATGCCATCAAGAATAATTTCATTCATCCTAGTCAATTAGGTGGCCTCAAGTTCAAGTCGACTCTAGATGTGGGAGTCGCACTTACTCATGTCATCTGTTCAGGATGGGTCAAGAATAGGACCACCAGCATCCTAGCTTTCAACATTGCTCAATTCTTTCCATCCCTCAATCATCACCTCCTCACCCTCTCTCTTGAGAAAGCAGGCTTTGATTCTAGAGTCACGTCATTCTTCATGGACTTCCTAGTCCAAAGAAAAACCAATTACTAGTGGAATGAATTCTTCTCCTCTATGTACAAAGTAAATGTGGGAGTTGGCCAAGGGTCTGCTCTTTCTCCTATTTTATCCACACTTTATCTTTCATCTCTTCTATATATTCTAGAAAAGCATTTAAAAATCCTTAACATACCAGTATCTCTTATCTCCTTTGTTGATGATGGTTTATTCATCTCTTAGAACACATCTATTGATATTTCTAACTTCTAACTCTTTTGTAGCTACAATATATTATCAGGTCTCCTTAAAAAGTTTGAACTGAGTATTGAGCACTCAAAAACTGAAATGTTTCACTTTAACAGGTCTCATGGAATGTTTAATCCCTCTCTTCTTGATCTCTTGCCTCTAGGAGAGCCAACCCTCTACCCAAAAAGTACATGGAAATATCTGGGGTTTATATTTGATCGAAAACTCGTATTTCACCAACATATCGACTTTTATTCAAACAAGGCCATCTCTATGGTCAAATGTATAAAGATACTCGGGAATTCAACACAAGGGATCAACCCTATTCAGAAACACCTCCTATACAGGTGTCGCATACTACTGATAGTGCTATATGGGTTCCAATTATGGTTCTACAACAAAGCCCCCCTCTCATACCCTTTGAAAATACTGGAGAAAATGCAGAGAAGAGCCGCCATTTAGATTCTAGGTGCATTCAGAACATCTCCTACCAAAGAACTCGAAGCTATTGCGGGCCTCATCCCTATCAAGCTCTACCTACATAAACTTGCTAGCAGATCTCAACTCTGCTCTGCCACCCTCCCAAAGAATCATATCATCAAGACCCTCATAGAGGACATTCCCACTAAGCCTTCCCCTCATTCAATCAATATGCTTACTGATTGCCAGAAAAATTCTGTCAAAGGACATCTCATAGATTCATACAACAAGTTACATGGAATTTTTCCATCATTCTCCCCTCTTGATTCTGAACTTAATCCAGGTTCTAGAATCATCAACATCTTTCAAGACCAATTTGCGTTTAATTTAGCCAATAAAGCGAAAACAGATTCAGAACGCTCCCAACAACTTGATGATATGACTATCTCATCCTCAATATCTCCATACATGGCAATTGTAGTTACTGATGCTAGCATCAAAAATGACATAGCCACTTCAGTCTTGCACATCCACATACAAGACAAACCTCTAATCAAGACGGTTTATTATGTGGCCTATATCACCAGTACCAAAGCAAAACTTTTCACAATTAGGTGTGGACTTAATCAGGCTTGCAACAAAGAAGATATATCTAAAATCATCGTCATCACCACTCCATCCACGCAGCCAAGAAGATATTTGATACAAAATCACACCTATATCAAATCCATGCTACAGCTGTCCTTAAAGAACTTAGGCAATTCTTCTCCAAGGGCCAAGGAAATCATATCGAATTTTGGGAGTGCCCTAGTTGACTCAAGTGGAACCTCCACAAATCAACTGACAGAGACTCCAAAGAGTTTAACCCCATACCAGTACTCCCAAGCAAAATTTCTTGGGACTTCTGCAAAAAAGACAATAGCAACAACTGTATCAACCTGTGGAAAATGACTTTTCAAGCATCAGATGGAAAAGGCAAACAATTCTATGACCTTGTTGATGACAACTTAGAAATCATTGAACCATCTTACACCAAAGAGGGCCTGTGGCTCCAATCATTTGGACATTCCAATTCATTATGTGCTAGAGCTACAAGAGCCATTACAAGCTATGTGCTGATAGATGAGTATTATTTACAATTTTTCCCTAATGAGGATTTCAAGTGTCCCTGTGGGTATTATCCAATTGAAACAAGAAGACATATTCTTTATGAATGCATAAGACACAATGGGTATTGAAACCCCAGAAAAGATACTCTTAGTCATTTTTTTTGTCATGTTCTTGAGTGCTAACTCTAAAGCTTTCACTTTTATTGACAATGTTCCATCAGTCATTTCGAGGTAACTTTGGAATGATTAGTATCTTAGTCTACTTTTTCTTTTGGTCTGGAATCATTCTCTTTTCGATTAGCTCTTTGTTTCTTTTTCTCAACCTCTTTTCCTATCTGTTCCTTTTCCTTCATGTAGTATGGTCCTTCTGTACATAGTTACAAAGTAGCTATCACGGTCTACCTCCACGTGCCATGTAATCAATTGTTAATTTAAAAAAAAAAAAAAACAAGTAGTCAGCATAGCACATAAGCTAAAGCCAAGGTCATTTGTAAAGTCTACAACTTTATACTTTTTGGATAAGTTTTCATACTTGATCTGAACTCTATTAAATTCTGTAGACTTTTGTTTAAGAATAGTAGCTTTCATAGAGACTATAAGAGAAACTTGACAAGGAATTCTTGCTTTATTGGTATACTATATATATATGGTTTATACTTGTATTAAGTTATCCTACTCTAAACTCCATGTGTTTACTATAAATATACCATATCATATATATTTATTGATATTATTATCATAAATTCTTTTATCTTTTTTTATGTTATATAATTGTAATCACATGTATGGTGACATTATACTATGTGACACATATTTTTTCATTGTTTATATTGAAGAAAATAAACAAAGGAAATAATAAAAACAAAACAAAACAAAATATAAAAACTTAGAATACATTATAATATTGGATCTCAATATACTCTATTTTAATATTTTTTCTAAGCTTGTAAACAATAGCTCTGTTACAGAATACCTCATTTGTTCTAAAGACTATTAGTCCAATAACTTTTCTTATCTTTTTCTCCTTAACAACAGAATTTATCTATTATCTACTAACAATCTCTATATTTAATTTCTCCAATATTACCATAATCATATTTTCACTAGTTACTTTAGATCTATATAAAAGATCAGAAAAGATGAAAAACAATTAAGTTCACTCAGAAAATTTCTAACAATATTAGCATTTAGATTGTATAATTTCTCTTGTCTTTGATATTTTAGTTTCTTTATTTCTTTCTTTGAACTTAGTTAGAAGCATCACATGGTATCATAGGTGACTGTCATAAATATCACAAAGCATAATAGAAAGCATGACATTAGTTATAGTCATAGTCATAGTTATACAGTTATATAACTTGATAAAATATTATAGAAACTACTGGAAGAATTTAGTTATAGCTTTAGAATAGATTAGATACATATAGACCTATCTCTAAAAGTTATCAAGTTCTGTTATCAAGTTTTCTTGTACTACTTAATATTCAAGTATACTTTTGCATTAATACTTGGGCTTAAGTTATAATATTAGAACTTAATAACTTTTCTTAAGACTGCCTAATATAGAGCTCTCTCTCTCTCTTATTCTCTTACTATTCTCAACCAAAGATAGCATAGCTCTTAGTCAAGAAAAAACTAGCTGGACCCTAGGTTTAAGAGATTGGTAGTTGCCACTAAAAGATATACTATAGATGGTATAGACTAAACTCAGACTTCCATTTAGCATACTAATTGTTGAATTAAGTAGTATTCAGTTATATACTTGTATTCTTCTTCTATTAGCTCTATACTGCAGGTTCATTGTGAGCTGTATATGTATAAGAACAACAGATAGTATAATTATCTCTATTCAGTAGAGAAGCAGAATAAGTAGTAGAATTTGTGATGGCCTACAAGTTATATATCAGAATAAGCATGAGGAAGAAGTCAGTAGAGGAGCAAGTGTAGTAAATATTGATATTTTTACAAGAGAGATCAACAGATATATAGAAAGAGAACTTGTTGAAAGAAAAGATAGAGAAAGTTAAGTTTAAATTAGTATAAGACTTTTCAACAGAGTTGAAAAAGAAATTTAGAGAAGGAGATAATGAGTTAGCAAAGATAGCAGAATTGAAGAGGGTAAACTATTCGAGCAAAACAGTAGAGGTATTTGTTTAGGAATTTAAGAGAGCAGTAAGAGATAGCAAGTATAAAGAATGAATATTGGTTGAATTCTTCAACCAAGAAATAAATAGAATAATTAGAAGATGACTTATAGAGGCAGAAAACCCTTCAAGAAAATATATCATTGGTATGAAAAAGTAACAAACTTAGATAAATACTAGAGGAAAAGTAAGAGAGAAGAGAAAAAACTAAGAGAAAGAAAGAAAGATAGAAGTCAAAGATTAAGACAGACTAGAACAATGAACAATGAAGAAAGATTTAGGCCATGACTATCTCTACCTCAAGTTTGGCCAAGAAAACAAGAGGAGTAGTGGGTGCTAGAAAGACCTGCTCCAATGAAGAAAGTTGAAAGAATAAATGCAGTTGTGGTTAGAAATCCAGTTTAAAGACAATAAATAGGATTTATGCTGAGGTGGGATCCTTATATAATAAAGATTGATCAGAGAAAGAACTGTTATAACTGTAGGAGATTTAGATATTTACCAAGATATTGTAGGAACTAGAGAATTATTAAGGAGGTAAAAGAATAGAAATGGTAGAAAATGAACATTTAAAAGAGAAAGAGGATCAGAACCTCAACTGAGTTCTCAGTACAACAGATTTGATATAACTAGTAGAATTATGTATATAAATTTGTCAGATTTAAAGAAATCTAAGAAATAAGAGATACTTAAGAGAAATAACAGTGAATATTGGGTTAGAAAGAATTGATATTTAAGAAAGAGTTACAGTAGAAGTGCTTTTAAACTGTTATCAGTTCAGAGTTTGCAAGGAAGTAGATGTCAGAATCAAAGATAGTAGACTTGTTTCCTTGCATCTCTCTTATTTAAAGTCTTTTTTATTTGACTCTTTTATCTAAAACTTAGTAAAGAGAAAACAAAGTGACATCACAGTAACATGACAGGGCATGACAACTGTCACTGACTGGTCACACATGTCATAGTCATAGTTATAACATTCATGTAACATAGCAAAAGGATAATATCATAAAGAAGAAGAAGACTTTATCTATATAAAACTTATAACATTTAGAATAGGCTAGATATAAGTGTACACAAATCATGTACCAGAGATATATAAAGTAGATATACCTGTACTAAGAACTTTACCAAGTTATTTTGTGCTAAACAATACCAGTTTCTTCTTTTGATTAAATACTTGGTATTAAGTCATAACAGCAGGAATTTAAGCTGAAGAAAATAGAAAGGCCAATCTATGTAAGAAATATAAATAGTATATCTAATAAGAAGGGGCCAATAAAACATACAGTAGAAGTGAATATTTTTTATAAAAAACATAGGGAGAAAACAGAGATCAATGTAATAGAGGAGTAGAAGTGGAATATTATCTTAGACATGCCATAACTTGCTTGCTATAATCCTGAGATTGACTGGAAAATAGGAGAAATGAGAATGATAAGATGCTCAGAGAAGTGTGGAAGGCAATGAAGAGCAGTATAGAAGAGACTAGGATGGGAAAAATGAAAGAAAGAACAAGAAAAAGAAAGAGAAGTAATAGAGCAAAAAAAGTAAAAAACAGGAAAAGGAGAAAGATGAAGAAGATAATAGAAGTAAAAAGACTAGAAAAAGAATAGGAGATTTGGAATGAAGATGTAGAAGCAAAAAAGTCAAACAAAGAGGCTAAGAAACTAGTACTAGAATGATTTCACAAGTAGATTTATGTCTTTAGCAAGAATGCTAGTAAGTACATATCTACTAGGAAAATATGGGACTATGCAATTGACTTAAAGGAGATATTTACATCAAAGAAAGAAAAAGTCTATTCTTTATCTTGAGATGAGAGAGAAAAAGTGAGAGAGTTTAAATCAGAATAGCTATGTAAAGAATATATCAGACTCTCTAAGTCACCTCAGACAGCACTAGTATTCTCTGGTGAAAAAAATGATGGCAATAAACATATGGTATAGGACTATAGATACTTGAATGAATCTACAATAGGGTTATAATAATATATAGATAAAGAAAGAAGATAACTAGAAGGCTGTGTTTACAACACTAGAAGAGTTGTTTGAACCAACAGTGATGTTCTTTGGGTTAACAAACTCACTGGCCACTTTCCAAGACATAATGAATGAAATTCTAAGAGATCTGATCAATATTAGAGAAGTGGCTAGCTTTATTAATAATGTGATAGTGAGAACAGAAGAAGAAGAGGAGAGGTATGATGAAGTAGTGGAAGAGGTAGTGCTAGAGAAAAACAACTTATATATGAAACTAGAGAAGTGTAAATAGAAGATCAAGAAAGTAAGAGTTTCTAGGAGTAGTAATTAGACTAGATAGAATTAAGATGGAAGAAGATAAAAGCAGTTCTGAAATGATTAGCTTCTAAGAGAGTCAAAGATATTTCAAAGTTCCTAAAACTTGCTAATTATTACCAGTGGTTCATAAAAGACTTTTCTAGAATTGTTAGACTGTTACATAAGCTGGTAAGAAAGAAGCAGAAGTGGAGATGGAAGAACAGGTAGGAAAAAGTGTTTAAAGAGTTGAAGAGAAGGTTTACTAAGAAACCAGTGCTAACTACACCAGATTTAGACAAAAAAAAAGAGGATGGAAGTTGATGCATTAGACTACACAATAAGAGGAGTTCTATTAATAGAATGTGAAGATAGAAGATGGAAACTAGTGGCCTATCTCTCAAAGTTGTTGAATGAGACAGAACATAACTATAAGATCTATAACAAAGAGATGCTAGTAGTAATAAGAGGCTTGGAAAATTAGAGATATTTATTAAAGAGTACAAAATTCCAGTTTGAGGTTTGAACTGACCACAAAAATTTGGAATACTTCATAAAGACACAAAAGTTGGATTAACAATAAGCAAGATAAACACTTTACCTATCCAGGTTTGACTTTATCTTGAAGCATGTACTAGAAATAAAAATAAGAAAGATAGATGGACTTAGTAGGACACCAGACTAGAAAGTAGGAATAAAAAATGACAACAAAAATAAAAACTAATAAAGAAAGAATGGATATATAGTTTAGTAGAAGTAGTAGTAAAAGGATTAGAGGTAAAGATATTAGAAGTAGTAGTAGAAGGATTAGAGGTAGAGATATTAGAAAATATAAAGAAAGTAAAAGAAAAAATAAAGTAGTCAGAGTAGTAGTAAAGATGAAAAAAAGTAGGTATTAAGATATTAAGAGAAGATAAATGAGAAATAGATAGTGAAGTAGTCTTAAAGGAAGGAAGAGTTCATGTTCTAAAAGATAAGGCTTTAAGGTTGGAAGTTATATTACAGTTAAATTATGATATACCAGTGGCTAGATATGAAGAAAAGTGGAAGATAACAGAATTAGTAATCAGAAGTGATAAAGAATGTAAGGAGATATATAAAGAGTTGTGACTTATGCTAAAGAATGAAAAACTACACAGAATCTCTAACAGAGAAGCTAATAATAAATAAGGTTCTAGAAAAGCCATAGACACATTTGATAGCTGACTTTATTACCAAGCTGCTACTAGTAGCAGAAAAAGATACAATTCTTATAGTATATGATAGACTATCAAAAATGACATACTTTGTAGGAACAACAGAGAAGACATCAGCAGAAGGGTTGGCTAAGCTGTTTAGAGATCATATGTAGAAACTGTATAAATTTTCAGAAAGCATAATATCTGATAGAGGTCCTCATTTTGCAACAAACTTAATAAGAGAGCTAAACTAAATGCTAGATATTCAGACAAAGTTGTCAATGGCTTTCAATTTCCAGACAAATGGGCAAACAACATGGATTAGAAGTTAGAACAGTACTGCCAGTTCTTTATTAATCACAGATAGAAGGATTGGCCTAAATAGCTTGTTATAACAAAGTTTGCAGTCAATAGTTAAGTTCACACAGCAACTAAGGTCTCACCCTTTACAGCCAACTATGGAAGAGAACTATAAATGAGAGCAGATATCAGAAGGAAGGGAAAAGTTGAGATGGCAACAAAGTTTGTAAAGAGAATGAAAAAAAGTATAAGAGGAGGTAGAAACAGCCTTGAAAAGAGCCTAGAAAGAAATAAAGTGGCAGTAAATAAGGGGTAGAAGTATGGAAGAAAGATGATAAAGTGATGCTGAGCACAAAAAACTTGGTGTTCAAGAAGAGACCTGCTAGAAAACTAACAGAACAATATGATATATTAGACTATACACTATTGAGGAAATAGTATCAACCAATGTAGTTAAGCTCAAATTGCTGGCTTTAATGAGAATTTATCTAGTAGTAAATATAAGTAGAGTAATAAAATATAAAAGACCAATGAAGAGGCAAAAGGTAGAGAAACTAAAACCAATATAGGTAGATGAAGAAGAGGAGTGGGAGGTTGAGAAAATATTTGAGAAAAGAAGATAGACTGAGAGAATACAAAAAACATAGTAGCTGAATTCAAAGGAAGACTGAGTACAGAAGTTAGAAGACAAGAAAAGATAGATAAAGTAGAAGATAAAGATTTTAGAAAAGAAGAACTACCAGAAAAGTATACATCAAAGATATTGTATGAATGGGATGATAAGAAGTTTAAAGTGGAGTATCTAAGAAAGTTGGAGAGGAACTAGCAAAGATAGAAGCTTATTTTTCTAAAGAAGAAATCTTGAAGAGAAGATGATGTTAGAAATCTTTTTTTTAAATCAATAATTTATTATATGGAGCACAGTGGCAGATCATAGTAGTTACAGCATAGCTACATATATAAGAACTAACAAAAAGAAAAAAAAAGAAAAAAGAAAAATAATTAACTAAAGAGAAGCAGAATAAACCATCCTACTAAGTAATGCCTTCATAAAATGAGAAAGCATTCAGATTAAATTCAAGGAAAGCTAAGAGATAACTTAATAAAGTTCTACAAGAATTCCAATATTTGTTATATCTTCTGCATTCATAAAGAATATGTCATCAAATTTTAATTAGATATAATTTACATAGGCAACTAAAGTTCTTTCTTAGGAAAAACATTAGACAGTATTCTCCTATAGGAGTGTGATTTGTGATTGCTTGAGTAGTTTTTGTACATAGAGAGTTTGAATGACTGAACTGTTTAATACAAGAACCCTCTTTGGTGTAAGTAGGTTCAATCATGCAATATTCATTATCTAGAAGTTCTAATAAGTGGTTCTCTTTGAGGTTAGATGCCTGAAATGTCATTTGCTAGGTTCTAATAATATTATCACATTCTTCTTTCTTGTTAAAATCCCATAATGCTTTACAGGATAGAATAGAAATGAGGTTGGATTTTTTTGTCTCTTTATTAACTAACCCATAATAAGACCATTTGGCATTACTTGGACAATCCTAGAAATTATTTGAATTCTGAGCATGTTTATTGAAAAATACTTTGAGATCCTGAGCTATGGCTATCAATTGCAACTAATAAGGGTGAATCATGAAATCAAATATTCTTTTCACAGAATGAATAGTGTCAGTGATAATGATGAGGTGGAACACTTCAGGAATTTGAACAGCTTGGTTTATTATATATCTAATAGCAAATAATTTCATCTTAGTCAATGAAACATTGATGGTATAGTGAATGGTTTTCTTAATACCATTGCCATAAGAATAGATGTGTGAAATAGATGTGGCAATATTGTTTTTAATGCTTGTGTTTGTGTTTGAAACTACAATGACAGAAGTGAGATCCATTGAGGCATTTGTAAAGACTTCATCAAGTTTGTGAAGATAGGTCTCTTTGCTTTTCTTGTCTTTATGTATTGCTTGATGAAAAGAAAAACTACTAGGAAAATTGTCAATTAATCTGAAACCAGAAGAAAATTCATGATTAAGAGGATCAAAAGATGTAAAGATTCTATTAAGATAGTTATTAGTATCAACTATAGAACTCTTGATTTTTTACTGTTGCTTGGTGGTTATATTCTCTAAAGAAAAACAATAGAAGAGAGAGTTCTTAGCATATCTCTTTTCTAATAACATGTTAATTACATGATTTGATAATAGAGATGAGGTTCTAATTTGATGTCTACTGCTAATTTTCTGAAGGTGTAGATGAATAGGAATTAGACCAGCAATAGCCTATGTAGATAATGTTCAAAAGACACTAGTAATCCAGATAGCTGTTTTTATTGTATTTTTTTGAGTTCTTTGAGAGAATGCAAAAGTGGGGCTTTGTTGAAGAACTACAAAGGAAGTTTATAGAGTGTGATAGGAAAAATGCATGTTTTATAGAGAAGTCATTTTTAATAAGAAAGTAGTCCTTACATCAAGTTTTCTGGCATTTTTATATACTTTACAGTTGGTAGAGCCTTGTTGGAGTAAAAGCTAATATGAAAGGACAGCTTCCTATCAAAGATGAAACCAAGGTACCTTCAGGTATCTGTTAAGAACTAAGGTCCTTAGGGTTGGACAATAGGACAACTCTTATATTGAGTAACACAAGAGAACTTGATAGAGATCTCTTTACAAACTAGTCTACCTTTTATACTACTACCAATGGTCTGTGCTCACTACTGTGTACCCTATTCTAAATGACCATGTGTAGAACATGAGGCCAACATGTGGTGTTTATGTTGTATGACATTATTGGTTCTAGATCCTTCTACTTCATTCTCTGTGTCTTGTGACCTAACCCTAACTCTATGTTCTAAAAATAGAAAAATAAGAAAAGAAAATGAAAAGAAAATGAAAATGGAAAATAAAATAAAGAGAAACTAAGTCTACCATTTGTGAACTTGACAGTATCCTTTAGTCATAAGATAAGATCTCCTAATGTACTAAGATTGAGAGAAGAAGAATTGAATTTTCTATGTGGTCTTGAAAAGTAGAAAACCTCAGATTTTCTATATTTAATGACAAGTCTGAACTGATTAAAAATAAAAGAAATAATGTTATAGCTACAAAAGAGAAGAGTATTTGTTTTTTCAAAGAATTTTTCCTATGAAATGAAAAGACTATTATTTACAAAAAAAAGAAATGTGATAGGGATATTGAAATTTTTTATTTTTTTTCAAAAATGTGAAATATGGATAAAATATAGAAAGTGGAAAAAATAGGAAAAAGAGCAAAGCCCTGTTTTACATCTACATTAATACTGAAAAGAGAAGAAATATAATTGTTTCATAAATACTGAGTTTTCCTACCAATTAAATAATTAGAAAAAAAAAAGAGATTCTTGAATCAAAACCAGCTTTGTTCAGGATAAGTGGAAAAAGTTGGTGGTTAAGTGATAGGAAAAACTGGATAATATCAAAAGGTTGCATACTCATTTAAAGATTTTTAATCCAATCTAAATGAATAAGATGTGTAAGAAAAACATCTGCATTAGTAGTTGAGCATTGCTTCAGTTCACCTAATTGACTAGGATAGACAAAATTCATAGAGATTAATTGGAATTGAAATCTTTCACAGATATCCTTTTTAATAAATTTTCCCAAAGTGTTAAAGAGAACAATTGGTTGAAACATTTTGAGAAGATCATAAGCTGTTTTGTTAGGCTTGGGAATAATAATGGAAGAGGATATCTTGAAATGAGATGGCTAGTATTTTATGTTAATACAAGTATTAACAATATTAATAATATCAAAAAGGTATCTATCATCTTCTATGATGACTTTCAGGTATTTCTATGAAACATAGTCTAGCCCAGGAGCAGATGGATTGTTACATTTATTAATAGCACTCTTGAACTCTTTCTTAGAAAAAGATAGCCATTCCATAGTAGGTTTCAATGGAATTTCATTTAACAGGCTGGAATCAATTTGATAGTTTTGTGCTGAGTTAAATATTTGATATAACATCTATTATAGATTATCAATTTTAATATAAGAATATCCAGTATATCATAATACTTCAACTACTGATATTTTATACTTTTTGACTTAATTCATAATGTCCCAAGGCCTTTGGTTTTTTGATGTGATTTCTTGAATTTTGTTATTGAAAAATAAGTGTTTGGTTCTCTTGACAACTTCTTTGAAAATATTTCAATTTTCAATCATCTTGGAGAATCTGTATCTAGTCAGTTTGTTATAACACTTCTCATTCCACCATACTTTAGACTATTTAGTGATATTGACACATTGTAAAAATTCATACCAAGTGAATTCTGAAATTCTTATATACTTCTGAATGATAGATTCAAGAGATTCTTTGTCTGATATGTTTAAAATGTCAATATTCTCTATTACATTCTTGAGTTCTAAAATGAACTTTTCTTCTTTCTTGTTGTTTCTAATGATAGTGTATTATTTATCTTGAATGAACTCTTTTATGATAGAAATGTCAACAATTAAAGAAACATAGTCTAAGAGGTGTCAGATTTCAGGTAAAATGTAATGATTGTTGATTTCAACCAAAATTAGACAAAGAAACATAAGATTAATGACTAAATTTGAGTTGTTAGAGTTATTAGTGGATCAAGTAGAGACTTGATGAATAGGAGAAGATGATTTAAGATCAAAAGAATCAGCAATTTCTAAGAGAGAATCACTATGAGATGAGTGAAATGAATAAGAAGAATTCTATTCCCTATCTCTGATGTTAAAGTCTTCTGCTATAACAAGAATATTATGGATATTAGCCTTAATATCCTTAAGATACTTTAAAGCTACTTGATGGCCATCTGAGTATATGTTGATTATAAAGAAAATATTACCATTATTAGAGAAAAAGAAAGAACTAATGTTCTTATGACCAAAAACGTTCTTTCAAAGAAAGAAACACATATAAGTAAGTTGATCATTAATGTATATTAGTACTCATAGATTTTCATAATCATTGGTTGATGGTCTAAAGAAATTTAACTAGTCTGGATAATTTGGAGCATCTACAACTTTGTCTTCTTCCTTGCTAGAAAAACTTGGAATAGTTTGAATAAAGAACTATAGAGATTCTTGAATAAAAAGAATATCAAATTTTTTTTTATTTTCTAAAATAATATCAGTATGGATTTTGTTTTTTCAAATATTCTATGAAAATAAGTGAAGGTTTTTCAGAATCATAAACTCATCTTGTTCATAGCTAAGCAGATTGATTTGCTTCTATTTTCATAAAGCTCTTGGTATTTCTTGGTATATTACTCTTTATTGAAATAATGTTTCTAGAAGTGACAGTTGACAGAGTCAGCTTGATGATCACCCTGAAAATTAATGCACTTGAAGTTGTGCAGGCAAGATCTGTCTTATTTAGTCTTGAGTTTCAGTAAGTTTGTCTTAAAGTTTACCTTATAGCACTAAGTGAAATGTTGATAATATTCCACTTTATGTGGACCATTGTATTTAATATACTTTGATCCATGAGCATAGCAAGCAAAGATGATGTCCCCCAATTTCCAGCAGTTTTTGTATTAGAAAACTCTCAGATTCATGTTGGTTCTACAAACTATAGTAATATAGCTACCAATATTGAAGTATCTGTTTATTAATCTTTTAGCTTTTGCACCACTTTGAATGTCAGAATTGTGAAAAGTAGACTTTGTTTTATTTTATTTTTATTTTCTATTTTTATTTTTATTTCAATTTATTTTCTAGTTTTGAACTTGGAGTTAAAGTTTAGCATGATATCACAAATTACCATCACAAACTGTCACACTATGATGCTGTCATAGTCACATCATCACATGCTTATGTGAAGAGAGTAGAAGGTTCTGGAATAATGACATCATAACAATGTGTTTAATACATATTGATCTTAAGATTTACACATGATTATTTAGGATAGGCTAAAGTAGTAGAGCATGGACTATGAGTAATTAGTATATAAGGTAGACCATCTTGTACAGAGTTCTCTATTGAGTTATCTTATGTTAACCCTAACATAAGGTTTCTTTACTTTACCTACTCTAAGATCTTGTAATTGTAATATTGGGTATCCTAAATATCAATCTAAATGACTGCCATATCTAATTTAGATAAAGCTTTGATAACATGAGGTTTAGAAGCAAGATACATGTCATTGAAAAATATAAGTGGTTTTGATAATATTTTCAACTATGCTAGAAGTAATGAAAATATTAGTATCTTTAATGAAATATAGAATATTCAAAATCTTGAGATAATATTTTGATTAAGGAAGTTGAAATGACATGATATCTTCAAAATCTATAATATCAATATTTTTGATATGCTTCTCAATAATACTAAGATCCAAGATAGAGGCAACTTTGTTGGTCATAATGATAAGTCCCTATTGATTTGCTTTAATAACATTAGCTATAATATTAGACTTGATGTTTTTTAGAGCTCTGTTGATATTAGCCATGTATTTACCAGATAATACCATGAATTTTGATGTATTAGTTGAGCTTATAGAAACTATAACCTATGAACTATAACCTGTCTTTTTGAAGATCTCTTAGAGATCATGTTGAGCTTTGGTTTATTTTTCCTTAGCTTGTTGATAGTCTTGTGTACTTCCTTGGTTTTATTTCATAAAAAGGCTTGGAAAAATTTCAATTTTTCTAAGACCTTCTTACTAGATCTAAGTGAAATCAGAGGGGAAATTCCAGAGATTTCAGCACTCTTTTTAGGGTTTCTGAATACTTTTTTCTTTTCTAATTTACCTTGTAAATTTCTTTATGTGAATGAGATAAAAATCCAAGCCACTTGGCCAAAACCTATGATAGCAGAGATTTTCTTTTTAGTTTTTTCTTGAAGAGCTCTGCATTGAATATAGTTAGCTATTCAGAGAAGAGATATTGAGATGTTTTTTTATATCAATATCAATGAAATCATTAGTTCTAAAAGGAAAAATTGGAAGAACAGCTTTATCCTATAACCTTGGTTCAGTTGGTTAGTTTTCTACATATAGAATAGAAAAGAAATCAAATCCTTGAGGGGTATACATGTTTATGTTGATATTAATAATACTCTTTTTATGCAGATTAGGTATGTTTGTAGGTTCTGTAGCCTTATTGTTAGTATTGTCATCTCCTATCTTTAAAATCTCCTATCTTTAAACTTACATAGAATAGAGAAAATCCTTATGATTTATTAAATTCATCCACTTGGCCAGCCTAAGAAGGATTATGATTTTGTACTTCCATCCTTTCAACATAGAGAATGAAAGAAATACTTAAGTATGTTGAAGATTCTCTAGAACTGTAAATATTAGTATTGACTGACCTACTCTTATATTGTCCATATCTATATTTATGTTCATATTGTTGTGAGTCATTGGATTAGAAAGTATACTGATATTGAAAGGAAACAATTGTTATAAGATGAAAGTGTGGACAGACTTTGGTAGGGTTAGGGTTAAGATATAGACAGTAGTATCATTATTAGTCTATGACAAGAGAGGGAGAGCATGTGACTGGGAAGTCACATGACATGATGTCATAGGGCTAGAAGAGTCTAGAGAGAGTCTAGGGTTAGGATGATATCAAGGGACATAGGTTCCTTATGGTGTACATATGGTACACACATGTATGATGGAGATTAAAGAGTATAATGTCAGGGTACATGGACATGGCATGGTGGCCTTGAGGTAAATACATGGTAAATGAGTAATGGCCATAAGGACAGGGCATAGACATTAGAGTAGGACAATGCACAGTTGTAGCACAGACCATAGATACTTATATAAATAGTCAGTAGAATACTATTGTGATTCCCTATTGAGTTCTCTTGTAAATACACAACTCGTGTTCTCCACTAGATATCCCTACTGAGAGATTTACTTGTAGTGACGCTATTGAACATTGTGTCTAGTAGTTGCCACAATAACAATGTATTT
>Ga0157358_1000464_pt1 | contig 16732 bp, 12 predicted proteins | sample AttcapACBM2_FD_111484 | JGI IMG/M metagenome (GOLD analysis project Ga0157358, IMG submission 111484) | Fungus gardens microbial communities from leaf cutter ant in Botucatu, State of São Paulo, Brazil - Atta capiguara ACBM2 | ecosystem: Host-associated > Fungi > Mycelium > Unclassified ... | reverse complement strand
CCATTTCGCTATGATGGTCGGTCACCTTATCAGCGTCGCGATCCAGCCAAGACCATGACCGAGCCCCGCAAGATTCTCGTCACCAGCGCCCTGCCCTACGCCAATGGTTCCATCCACCTCGGCCATATGGTCGAGTACATCCAGACCGATATCTGGGCCCGCTTCCAGCGGCTGCGCGGCAACCAGTGCCTCTACGTCTGCGCCGACGACGCCCACGGCTCGGCCATCATGCTGCGCGCCGAGCGCGAAGGCATCACGCCCGAGCAACTGATCGACAACGTCAAGCGCGAGCACAGCGCCGACTTCGCCGACTTCGGCGTGGCCTTCGACAACTTCCACTCTACCCATGCGGAAGAGAATCGCGAGCTGTCGCGCGCCATCTACCTGAAGCTGCGGGAAAATGGTCACATCGCCACCCGCCCGGTCACCCAGTACTTCGACCCGGACAAGCAGATGTTCCTGGCCGACCGCTTCATCAAGGGCACCTGCCCCAAGTGCGGTAGCCCCGACCAGTACGGCGACAACTGCGAGAAGTGCGGCGCTACCTATGCGCCCACCGAATTGAAGGACCCGAAGTCGGCCATCTCCGGTGCGACCCCGGTGCTGCGCGAATCCGAGCACTTCTTCTTCAAGCTCCCCGACTCCACCGAGATGCTCAAGGGCTGGACCCGCAGCGGCGCCTTGCAGGAGTCGGTAGCCAACAAGATCGCCGAGTGGCTGGACGCCGGCCTGCAACAGTGGGACATCTCCCGGGATGCGCCCTACTTCGGCTTCGAGATCCCCGACGCGCCCGGCAAGTACTTCTACGTTTGGCTGGACGCGCCCATCGGCTACATGGCCAGCTTCAAGAATCTCTGCGACCGCCGCGACGACCTGGACTTCGATGCCTACTGGAGCAAGGACAGCAGCGCCGAGCTGTACCACTTCATCGGCAAGGACATCGTCAACTTCCATGCGCTGTTCTGGCCGGCCATGCTCGAAGGCGCCGGCTACCGCAAGCCGACCGCGCTCAACGTCCACGGCTTCCTCACCGTCGACGGCCAGAAGATGTCCAAGTCCCGCGGCACCTTCATCAAGGCGCGCACCTACCTGGATCACCTGAATCCCGAGTACCTGCGCTACTACTTCGCCGCCAAGCTCTCGCGCCACGTCGAGGACATCGACCTGAACCTCGAAGACTTCGTGCAGAAGGTCAATTCCGACCTGGTGGGCAAGGTGGTCAACATCGCCAGCCGCTGCGCCGGCTTCATCCACAAGGGCAACGCCGGCCTGCTGGTGGACGCCCAGGCCGCGCCCGAGCTGGAAGCCACCTTCCGCGCCGCCGCGCCGAGCATCGCCGAGGCCTACGAGACCCGCGACTTCGGCCGCGCCATGCGCGAGATCATGGCCCTGGCCGACCGCGCCAACGCCTGGATCGCCGACCAAGCGCCCTGGAGCCTGGCCAAGCAAGAGGGCAAAGCTGACGAGGTCCAGGCCATCTGCGCCCAGGGCATCGAGCTGTTCCGCCAGTTGGTGATCCTGCTCAAGCCGGTGCTGCCCAAGCTGGCCGCCGACGCCGAGGCCTTCCTCAACGTCGCGCCCCTGACCTGGGCCGACCTCGACACCCGCCTGGCCAACCATCAGCTCAATGCCTTCCAACCCCTGCTCACCCGCATCGAACCCGCCAAGGTGCAGACCATGATCGACGCTTCCAAGGAAGACCTCACCGCCCAGGCCGCGCCCCAACCCGCCGGCAACGGCGAACTGACCAAGGCGCCGCTGGCCGAAACCATCGACTTCGACACCTTCGCCAAGGTTGATCTGCGCATCGCCCTGATCGAGAAGGCCGAATTCGTCGAAGGCGCCGATAAGCTGCTACGCCTGACCCTGGACATCGGTGATGCCAAGCGCAACGTCTTCTCCGGCATCAAGAGCGCCTACCCCGAGCCCAGCAAGCTCGAAGGCCGCCTGACCCTCTACGTCGCCAACCTGGCACCGCGCAAGATGAAGTTCGGCATCTCCGAAGGCATGGTCCTGGCCGCCGGCCCCGGCGGCAGCGAGATCCACCTGCTCAGCCCCGACAGCGGCGCCAAGCCTGGTCAGCGGGTGATGTAATAACGATAGCTAGCGTGCCGGATATATTTGGTCGGTACGCTAGCTTTCTGACCGCCTGACGGATGAACAGCTCACACTCAGCGCCGCGTTAGACAGCGGTGTGCAATCCAGCTTCACAGGCAAGAATTGCTCGATCACCTGGATGTTGCTGTGCAAGTAATCGGTCATGCCCGAGGTGGTGAAATGACCTCCGCCGGCCAGGGCCATCGACAACAGCAACTGATCGGCAAGGTGTTCCGCCACGGCGGCCGAACTCGCCAGCCAGCGACGCAAAGGCCTGATAGCACGATCGGCTACCACCTCCGACGGAACACCGAATTGACCGAAGGCGCAGAATTGCTCCGTCAGGTGCTCGCAGTCGACGGTCAACAGCAAAATATTGCCCGGCCCCTGCTCTTCGCTCAGTTCCTTGTAGCCCAAGGCGGCCTCGGACCAGCCCAATCGCTTCGCAACCTGGGCGAGTTCGCGCTGCGCGACCTGCACAGGTACGCCAGCCAAGAGCACCCGAGCCTCCTGCCGGATCTGCTCACCACGCTCATCGAGAAACAACGGCCGCAACTGACCGGGCTGGATCCAGGCCTCCAGTACGCCACCGCCGGCAGGTGCGAAGCCATGCCGGTGAAGCGCCAATTCGACGGCGGCTCCCATGCGCCTGAGCTGAGGAAGCCAAACACGCTCGATGAAGTCGAAGGACGGCGCAGCGGTATTGTGCGTGCCGCCCTCAATCAACAGTCGACTCGGCTTATCGGCCTGTAGCAGGGCCGGCAACAACGTCTGTAAGACGAGAGTATAGCTACCCGCACTGCCAATGTTGAGACAGTAGTCGCCACCATGGATCGCCCGTGGTCGAAATGCCAATGCCTGTGAGCCAAGCTCAGCACCTTCGACTTCAGCTTCACCAATACGCGCGGCGGCCAGGACGGCGGTGAGATGCTGGCGCAGTAGGCCAGGTCGACTGCGCTTTGCCCGGATAGCGTGCATACGAAATGGCTGTCCCGTGATCAGCGCCAGGCTCAGGGCGCTGCGCAAGACCTACCCGCCCCCAGGGCACCATCGACGTCAAGAAATTCCTTGTCCATTTGCATTCTTCCTTACTCATTCAGAACTGCGGTCGACCGCCCTCAGGCATAGGCGGAAACCATCTCCCTCAGATAATCATCCAAGAGGCGGCTGTTCGCGCGGGTAGGCGCCAACAGCGGCGCGGGATGTGCCAGACTCGCCTCGATGAAGTCATGCAGCAGCAGTCGCCGTGGCCCATAGGACGCTTCTTCCGCACGGCGTTTGAGTAACAGCAACTCCTCCACCTCCACCAACAGGGCCTGATCCTCTACCGTGGTCAACAGTTCGGCGAAGGTCATTGGCGGCCGTCCACGTCCCTGGTCGATCCAGCGCACAGCGAGTAGAGGACGCAACACGTAAAAATATTTCTTGAAGCGCACTTCATCGCCTTGCAGATAACCCCGGAAGTTCTTCTTGGCCATCGACAGGTAATGCGCACGGGCAGCTGGCGTGCTGTAGAACAAGTTCGCCAGTTCACGCAACCGAGCGACTGCCGAGTCCTCCTGGCGATACACCAGGGGCGAATCGAGCCACTCGAGCAGGGTGGGATTGGATTTGCGCAGCAGCCCCAACGCCTTGCGCAACTCCCAGCCGCTTACGTCCAGTTCATCATCCAGAGGACGCTCGAGCACATCCCGCGGAGCATCTATCTGGACGAACCAATCCGGCTTCTCCACGTAGACGAAGCGCACGTCGTAGTCGCTGTTGGCGGAGGCGAATCCCCAGGCCCTACTACCCGACTCACAGGCGTACAGCACCTTGACATCGCGCTCACACTCGATTCGCTTTAGTTCCTCGAACACCCGGACGCGCATGGCGTCACTGAGCGGATGGCGCTCTTGCATGTTCACAGGTGATTCTCCAGTTTCGGTGACAGACGACCATGCGCCAGTTACGTCAAGCGTGTGGCAGAGCCGCTCGGCAAGTCTCCACAGAGCTCCAGATATCGAATGCGATCGACCAGCCGTTCCCGTTCGGAGCGAGACGTGACAGGGTCCGTGATCGCGTACTGCGCCCGGCACCAATCGCCGATCAGCGCTAGCCAGGCATTGCGTTCATCGGAGCAGGCATCCAGCCGACGCAGCAGGTAAGCCAGCTGTTGCCAGCGCGGTCGAACCTGCATGAGAGCCTGGCGCCGCGCTGGCGACAACAGATGCCAATCACGATCAAGGCGAGCGTCAAGGTCAGGGGCGATCTCCATCCAGGCCTGGCCTCGCAATCGCTCCAGCGCCTTGGCGAAGACCTTGTCTGAAGAATCGTCCAACGCCCTAAGCAAGTCGCTCAATTGCTCATCAGCCAAACCCTCTACAATGGCCAGGCGAACACTGCTACAAGGCGAACGCCAAGCCATGGTCTGCCAAGTCGTATCAAGATCGACGCCTAGCTCCCTGGCCAGCCCCAACACACCCAACCACTCCCTCTTGAGCGTTGGTAAGTTCCCCTTCAGTCGCGTATTGAGCACCTCGCGCGCATCGACTCTCCAACGCGGAGCAGCCCAAAGTGCCAGACTGCGTATAGTCGGCGACGCCTCCAGCAGTGCATCACGCAGAAGCTCGCGTGAGTCAGAGAGCAGCGCCAGTAGCCCATGTAATGCCTTAACCCTGACACTTGCTCCCGGCAGGTTCAGTGCTCGCAACAACAGTGGGACAGACTGCTCAGCTGGCAATGCCTGACAGGCCTCCACGGCCAGTTGTCTTACCGTTATCTCGGAATGAGCCAAGGCCTTGGCCAGAAAGGCGGCAGAAGACTCACTAGCCTCCTGCAGAAGAGCGAAGAGAAACCGGGCCACCTGCCCCCGCTGCTTGAGAAAAGTAGCTTCGACCTCGGCCCGCACCTCCACTGTTTGCAATACCGACCGCACGGCGACCAGCATCGGCCCATGGTCGGTACGCTGACGCCTGGCCAGAGCCAGCCAGGCAGGCAAGGCCTGCAACAAGGCTGTCGACTGTTCAGGACGCAGATACTGCCAGACTCCGGCAACCGCCAGCTCCCGCACCTGCGGTACCCAGTCGTTGGCTCGCTCGAGCAGGGCCACCAGTGCCGCCGACGAGGGTTGGTCACTCAGGGCTCGTACTGCCACCTCTCGCACGAAGCCGTTGCGGTCGGTACTGAGGGTAAGCCAGTCGTCTGCGCCGGAGCAGTTGGCCAGGGCTTCTCGCATCTCGTGATGACGCTGGTCCTGGCCTTCATTTCCGCTAGCCGGGCGATGCTTCAGCCGCTCCAGCCAGCTCCTTAAAGAGTTCATCTCGCTACCCCTTGACGCACACCACTTGCCGCAGGGTGTGCACAATTTCCACCAACTCGCGCTGAGCATCCATGACCAGATCGATATCCTTGTAGGCCATCGGGATTTCATCGATCACGTCGGCATCCTTACGGCATTCGACGTGGGCAGTGGCCTTGATTTGGTCCTCGACGGTGAACAGCGTCTTCGCCCGCGTTCGGCTCATGGTCCGCCCAGCGCCGTGACTGCAGGAGCAGAAAGCCTCTTCGTTTCCCAGACCGCGCACAATGAAACTCTTGGCCCCCATGGAACCTGGAATGATCCCCAGCTCGCCCTTCTGCGCCGATACCGCGCCCTTGCGCGTGACCAGCACCTCCTGACCGAAATGAAGCTCCCTTTGCACATAGTTGTGATGACAGTTCACCGCTTCCAGCGCCACCTCGAAGGGCTTGGCAATCACCTGGCGGGCCGCAGCTACCACTGCCTGCATCATCAGCGCCCGGTTTTGCCGGGCGAAATTCTGGGCCCAACCTACCGCCTCCACATAGTCGGCAAAGTGCTGGCTCCCCTCTTCGAAGTAAGCCAGGTCGCGGTCCGGCAGATTAGCCATATGCTGGCGCATGTCGGCCTGGGCCAGCTCGATGAACAGATTGCCAATGGCATTGCCAACGCCCCGCGAGCCACTGTGCAACATGAACCAGACTCGGTCGGCCTCGTCGAGGCAAACCTCGATGAAGTGGTTACCTGTTCCCAGGGTACCCAGGTGCTTGCGGTTGTTGGTCTTCGCCAGCTTGGGGTACTTGGCAGTAATGGTGTCGAACCTCTCGCTCAACGCGGACCAGGCGAGATCAGCCCGCTCCGGTACGTTTTCCCAGGCACCCCGGTCCCGCCCACCACGGGTATTGCTGCGCCCATGCGGCACCGCCTTCTCAATAGCGGCACGCAGGCTGCCCAGGCTGTCCGGCAGATCACTGGCCACCAGCGACGTCCGGGCGGCAATCATGCCGCAGCCGATATCCACGCCCACGGCAGCGGGGATGATGGCTCCCACGGTGGGGATCACGCTGCCGATGGTAGAGCCCTTGCCCAGGTGTACATCCGGCATGACCGCCAGGTGCTTGAAGATAAACGGCATCTTCGCAGTGTTCATGAGCTGCCGTTGGGCTTCGTCCTCGATGGGAACCCCCTGGGTCCACAGCTTGATCGGCTTGCCATCGGCAACTTCAAGCAGGTTGTAAGTCTTGGTCGTCATAAACTTTCACTCATATAGGTAACGGACACACCCGAATTCCAGGTAAACGGCGACAAGGATGGGTGGAACCTGCGCCCCGCTCTGCACTGAATTGAGCTACAGCCTTGCGGCTGGCGGGATTTCTACCCGCATCCTGAGCGTTCTGTAGTTCCACCGGCATTCGCCGGGCCGATCAAAAGGTGGAAGGCCTGGCCTTCCTGCAGCGACGAGAAAACTGGGCACCACTGCTCTATCCACTGAGCTACCCGATACCGAGGCGGGACTCAAACCCGCGACCGATGGAGCACCCAAAGCATTCGCTGCCAGCCCGCCATGCGGGCCTGCACACACCACAAAAAGAGCGACGACAAAGTAGGTGAAACCTTTTCGTGTTCTACCGTTGAACTAAGGCTTGAGCTTCGCGCTCGCGCCCACGGGATTCGAACCCGCATCTCGAGCGTGACAGGCTGTAGTTCCACCAGCATTCGTCGCAAAACGCTTGCTTGAATCAGGGGCACGACAAAAACGTAATGACTGTTGCTGGATTCGAACCAGATAAACCGATGTACAGCCATATTGCATTCGTGCCTTCGAGCGCTCGACAACGTTCGAGGAGACGTCTTGAGAGGTAGTCCCCATAGCATTCGAGCAAGCTCGAAACCTCTCTCACTGGGCTCAGCTCCTCCAAACAGAGCCCTCCGTCATAGCTCCATACGCTCGATGGCGGCGACCCAATGAGCGATCTCGAAGGTGCCATTAACGAACTGGGCCATCACATCGAAGACCGCATCACTGAAACCGCCGACATTCAAGATGTCCGCGCGATCTATCGCCTGGGTCGTGCCGTATGGCTGCAAATCGATGCAGATCAACCGCGCGTGCGGATTGATGAGTTTGATTCGTTCCCATTGCCGAAGCGTTTCGGTCGCCCCATGACGACGATCATCGATCCAGGATTCGTTGTCAGAAACCAGGATCAGCGTATCCACCTTGGCCTTGGCGTCAGCCAGAAGCCGCAAGGGCGCCGAGCAATTCGTACCACCACCAATGGCGGCAAGCTTCTCGGCGTTGGTCATCACGCTATCGCGCGGATTGAGCTGTACCTCCACGACCTTGTTTTCAAAAGGCAACACCTGGGCACGGGGCTGCTTGCGCAGGATCGCCGCCGCTACCAGCGCCGCCACATCGATACAGCGCACCGCCGTCGTCGCCCCCTTGCGATAACCGGTTACCGGGCTCGTCATCGAACCCGATACGTCCGGGCAGATCACCACCTGACCATCGAGCACGGGAACATTGGCCAACGCCAACTCAAGAGCATCCTGCAACGCCTCACGTACCACCTGTGGCACTCCCTCGCCCGTCATCCGGTAGGCCGCCAATACCTGGTACGGATAGACCCGCGCCTTGGCCATGGCGGCCCCATCGGCCAGACGCCTCGCTACCTGCTCGGCACAACCCTCTATATCGAAGGCGCCATGGCGTACCAAGGTATTGAGGTTCATCCGTAGCGCCTGCCAACCCATGCGGCTGGCCAGTTCGGCCCACTGGGCCGGCGTCAGCCTCTCGTTGCCAAGCAGTTGAAAGGGCACGTCGGGCAATACACTGCTGGCACCGCTACGGAACACCAGCAGCGCCTGCGTCAGCGGCGGCAAGGCACTGGCCTCAACCGGCCTCCCGATCAACCAAGCGAAGAAAGCCTCGCGCCAGGCCTCGGATGGCTTCGGGTGAACCATCTTCACCAGGTCCGCCAATGCCGGACGGCTACCCACCGCAGCCTGCAACAGCTGACGCTCGCTGGCGGTATTCAGCCAGGTTTGCACCAGGCGCTTGGGCTGCGTCCCCAGGGACTTACGACCCGTCACGCCACTCCGCAGGATCTGGACAAAGGTGCGTAGCATCTTGCCGTTGTCCACGACCCGTTCGAACAGTGCCGGAACCAGGCTGGAACATTGTGCGGTAAGGGCAGCCAGCAACAGGGCCGGCATATCCTTCATGTGGCTCCGCTCACGGGCATATAGCGCCGCCTTCGCCACATAGCGTGCATCCAGCTCACCGACCAGCCTGAGCACCTCGACCAGTTGCGTTTCGGCTTCGGCATAGAAGGTCCGATTCAGGCATCCGGTGACCGCAAGTTGCGCCAATTGATGCCGCGGCGGATAGGCGTAGGCCAACGCACCAGCCTGGTTGCGAGTGTCGCCAAGAGCCTGTTGGGCGACACCGGTAGTGAAGAGTTCAGCATTGGCCATCGTGGCATCTCCTGCATTTTCCTTGAGTACCCGGAGATTTGCAGAGGCCGTGCCAGCATCGCCACTCACCACAGAAAAAACTCAACCAATTGATTTAAAAGGATTAATTAAAATCCATACCAATCGATACGAAAGGAATCCAAAACCAGCCTTCCAACATAACTATCCATACTTATCAATCATTATCTTATTAGATAAGATCGAACGAGAGACATGGAGACTTTTGATGACTCGTAGACGCATCGTTGCCCTAGGCTTTATCGGTACTACCCTGGACCGAGTTGGCAAGGGAGCCAACCGCTGGAACCACTGGCGTCCGAGCGTGGGTCTTTGCCAACAACCAGACCTCCTGATCGACCGCCTGGAGCTGATCCATGGTCCGGATGCCCGTGATGTCGGCCTGGCCGAGCGGGTACGGGCGGATATCCAACAGGTCTCACCGGAAACCGAAGTCAGACTGCAGTCCATGTCACTACGTAATCCCTGGGATTTCGAGGAGGTCTATGGCGCCCTGCATGACTTCGCCACGAGTTATGCCTTCGATACCGAGCACGAGGATTATCTCGTGCACATCACTACCGGCACCCACGTGGCGCAAATCTGCTGGTTTCTGCTCACTGAGGCTCGCTACCTACCGGCACGCCTGGTACAAACCTCTCCTTCCCGTAGCCGAAACGATGAGAACGTACCCGCTATCGGCACCTACGCACTGATCGATCTGGACCTGTCGCGCTACGACCGCATCGCCTCGCGCTTTCGCCATGAGCGCCTGGAGGGCCTAGCGTTCCTTAAGTCCGGCATCGCCACCCGCAACGCCGACTTCAACCGCTCCATCGAACAGATCGAACGCGTGGCGGTGCGCTCCAGCGCGCCCATATTGCTGATCGGACCGACCGGTGCGGGCAAATCCTTCCTCGCGCGCCGCGTTTACGAACTCAAGCGCAGCCGGCATCTCGCGGATGGCCGCTTCGTCGAAGTCAACTGCGCCACCCTACGCGGCGATGGCGCCATGTCCGCTCTATTCGGTCACGTCAAAGGGGCTTTCACCGGCGCTCAGAACGCCCGCGACGGCCTGCTCCGCGCGGCCGACGGTGGCATGCTGTTTCTAGACGAGATCGGCGAACTGGGATCGGACGAACAAGCCATGCTGCTCAAGGCCATCGAGGAAAAACGCTTCTTCCCGCTCGGCTCGGACAAGGAGGTGACCAGCGACTTCCTGTTGATCGCCGGCACCCATCGAGATCTACGTACCCGAGTCGCCGAAGGCCTGTTTCGTGAAGACCTCTATGCCCGGATAAATCTCTGGACTTTCCAGTTGCCAGGCCTTGCGAAACGGCGCGAGGATATCGAGCCGAACGTTGATTTCGAACTCCAACGCCATGCCCGCGAACAAGGACGGCTGGTACGCTTCAATGTGGAAGCGCGCCAACGCTACCTGGCTTTTGCAAGCTCGAGCGAGGCGGCCTGGCAAGGCAACTTCCGCGAACTCTCAGCCTCCGTCACCCGTATGGCGACCTTGGCTGACAGTGGGCGCATCGACGAATCCCTGGTGCAGGAGGAAATCGAACGCCTTCGCCAAGCCTGGGGCGCCACCGCTCAGGACCAAGCGCTTTCCCTGTTGCTGGGTGATAGCCTGGCAGAACTCGACCTTTTCGATAGACTCCAGCTGAGCGCAGTCCTGAATGTCTGTCGCGAGGCCGATAGCCTGTCCGACGCAGGCCGCCGTCTCTATGATGTCTCACGCCTGTCCAAGGCGCAGGCCAACGATGCAGACCGCTTGCGTAAGTATCTGGCACGCTTCGGGCTCGACTGGCAAACACTGCGCCAGCACTTTTACTAGACATACCGCGCCTCGCCCTCGTTAGAACAGTGCCCCGGATACATCCTGTACCTGGGTCACCGCATCCCGGATAATCAGCGCCCTTATCCAGCCAACGAACCTGGCATGAGTACCCTGCTCCCTACAACCTGCACCCCAGACCGACCATGAGTGCCACTAGCCTGGTCGAACTCATCGACGCCCTGCTGCCCCAGACCCAGTGCGGCAAGTGCGGCCATCCCGGTTGCCAGCCCTATGCGGCGGGCATCGCCGCGGGCGAGGCGCATAACAAATGCCCGCCCGGTGGCGCGGCTACCATCCTCGAGCTGTCCGCCCTGCTGCAGCGCCCGATGCTGCCTTTGGATTCGCCCTATCCGGTCACACCCAGCCAGCGCGCGGTGATCCGCGAGGCCGAGTGCATCGGCTGCACCAAGTGCATCCAGGTCTGCCCGACCGATGCCATCCTCGGCGCGGCCAAGCTGATGCACACGGTGATCGAAAGCGAATGCAGCGGCTGCGAGCTGTGCCTGGCGCCCTGCCCGGTGGACTGCATCGATCTGGTGGCGGTACCCGCACCAGTCGACCGTCAAGCGGAACGGCGACGCGCTCAGTACTATCGGCGCCGTTTCGACGCCCGCCAGGCGCGCCTGCAGCGGGAGCGCGAGCGGCTGGAGGCGGAACGGCAACGGCGGCCAGCACCGGCGCCGGCGGCCACGCCCGTGCCTGTCGCCGCGGAGGCATCGCTCAAACCGCTGAAGATCGCCGCCGCCATGGCCCGCGTCGCCTTGCAGAAGGCCGAGCGGCAGCTGGCCCAGTACGGCACGCCTGCTCTGGAAGCCCAGGTGCAGCAGCTGCGCGAAGCGGCGTCCCAGGCCCAGCAGGCCCTGGACGCGGCGCAAAGGACCACGGAGCCGCTGACGACCGTCGCTGCGGCCAACGCGACACCAGCTGGCCCCGCGGCGCTCAAGCAGGCGCGCATCGCCGCCACCCTGGCCCGCGCCCAGCTGACCAAGGCCGAGCGCGCCTTCGGTGCCACGCCGACGGCCGCGCAAAGCGCCCAACTGGACACCCTGCGCAACGCGGCCCAGCACGCCGCCCACCACCTCGCTGCCCTGGAAGAGCGAACCGCCCCATGAACGCCGCCAAACGCCTGGAGATCTTCCGTCGCCTGCACGAGGACAATCCCGATCCCAAGACGGAGCTGTCCTACGCTTCGCCCTTCGAACTGCTGATCGCCGTGATCCTCTCTGCCCAGGCCACCGACGTCAGCGTCAACAAGGCCACTGCCCGGCTCTATCCGGTGGCCAACACGCCCCAGGCCATCTATGACCTGGGCGTGGCAGGGCTGTCGGAGTACATCAAGACCATCGGCCTCTACAACAGCAAGGCCAAGAACGTCATCGAGACCTGCCGGCTGCTGCTGGAGCGCCATGGCGGCGAGGTGCCCCAGACCCGCGAGGAACTGGAGGCCCTGCCCGGCGTGGGCCGCAAGACCGCCAACGTGGTACTCAACACCGCCTTCCGCCAGATCGCCATGGCGGTGGACACCCATATCTTCCGGGTCAGCAATCGCACCAACCTCGCGCCCGGCAAGAACGTGGTGGAGGTGGAACTCAAGCTGCTCAAGGTAGTGCCCAAGGACTATCTGCTGGACGCCCACCACTGGCTGATCCTGCACGGCCGCTACGTCTGCCAGGCGCGCAAGCCGCGTTGTGGTAGCTGCCGCATCGAAGATCTCTGCGAATACAAGGCGAAAACTTCGGACGATTGAAAAAGGGCGTATCAAGACCCTGCAACGATTGAAAAAATCTTTTTTACCGGCCTCCGCTTTGTCGCTATAAGGTCGGCGAAAAGGTTCGCAGCCCTGTCGATGACTGGCGTGTGACCCTGTCCAGCCTTGCAGGAGTTACCCATGGCCGAAGACAAAAGCGACATCGATGTAGACGAGGATTTCGAGAGCGATGGCGAGGCGCCCGAGGCCGTCGAGCCCATCGTCAGCAAGACCAACCTGACCAAGCGCCGGTTGATCGACAACATGCTCGAAGAGCGGCGCCTGAAGCGGCAGATCTCGGAGTACGACTTCGATCTGTAAGCCATAAAAAACCCCAGCCTAGGCTGGGGTTTTGCGTTGCATCGCGGCCTTTACAGCAGGGTGCGACCCTTGCCTGCGGCAATGCGCATGCGCAGCGCATTGAGCTTGATGAAGCCCGCCGCATCGGCCTGGTTGTAGGCACCGCCGTCTTCTTCGAAGGTGGCGATGTTGGCGTCGAACAGCGACTCGTCGGACTTGCGGCCCACGACGATGACGTTGCCCTTGTACAGCTTCAGGCGTACCACGCCATTCACGCTGGCCTGGGAGGCGTCGATCATCTTCTGCAGCATCAGGCGCTCGGGGCTCCACCAGTAGCCGGTGTAGATCAGGCTGGCGTACTTGGGCATCAGCTCGTCCTTGAGGTGTGCCACCTCACGGTCGAGGGTGATGGACTCGATGGCGCGGTGGGCCTTGAGCATGATGGTGCCGCCGGGAGTCTCGTAGCAGCCACGGGACTTCATGCCCACGTAGCGGTTCTCGACGATGTCCAGGCGACCGATACCGTTCTCGCCGCCGATGCGATTCAGTTCGGCCAACACGGTGGCGGGGCTCAGCTCCTTGCCGTCGATGGCGACGATGTCACCGTTGCGGTAGGTCAGCTCCAGGTAGGTAGGGGTGTCCGGCGCGGCTTCCGGCGACTTGGTCCAGCGCCACATGTCCTCTTCGTGCTCGGTCCAGGTGTCTTCCAGCACGCCGCCCTCGTAGGAGATGTGCAGCAGGTTGGCGTCCATGGAGTACGGCGACTTCTTCTTGCCGTGGCGCTCGATCGGGATCTGGTGCTTCTCGGCGTAGTCCATCAGCTTCTCGCGGGAGAGCAGATCACACTCACGCCAGGGCGCGATCACCTTGACGCCTGGCTTGAGCGCATAGGCGCCCAGTTCGAAACGTACCTGGTCGTTGCCCTTGCCAGTGGCGCCGTGGGAGATGGCGTCGGCGCCGGTCTCGTTGGCGATCTCGATCAGGCGCTTGGCGATCAGCGGACGGGCGATGGAGGTACCCAGCAGGTACTCGCCTTCGTAGACGGTGTTGGCACGGAACATCGGGTAGACGAAGTCACGCACGAATTCTTCGCGCAGGTCGTCGATGTAGATTTCCTTGACGCCCATGGCCTGGGCCTTGGCGCGGGCCGGTTCGACTTCTTCGCCCTGGCCGAGGTCAGCGGTGAAGGTCACCACTTCGCAGTTATAGGTATCCTGCAGCCACTTGAGGATCACCGAGGTGTCCAGGCCGCCGGAATACGCCAGGACCACCTTCTTCACATCCGCCATGCCGTTCGCTCCCGTGCGTTGCGTTGAGTCGGAAAGCGGCAATTCTACTGGTCGTGGCGCACCTTTTATAGGGGTGCGACCCAGTCAGACGTCAGGGCGACATAGCGCCGGCAGCTACTACCCCTTGGGTTTGGCCGGCGGTGCCGGAGTCGGCGCTGGCGGCTCGGCGGGATTGGCGGCGGTGCTGGTGGACCCCGTGGCCGGGGGTTCGGTACTCGGCGGCACCCGCGAGAACACCAGGGTCACCCGCCGATTCAGCGCCCGATTGGCCTTGCTGGTGTTGGGCGCCACCGGATACTGCTCACCGAAGAAGCGCAATTCGATCTGCTCGGCGGGAAAGCCCTTGGTCTTGAGGTATTCCATCACGGCGATGGCGCGCAGCCGCGATTCCTGGCGATTGTCCAGGCGGGTGCCCTGGTTGTCGCTGTAGCCGGAGACGATGACGTGGTTCACCGTCGGATCGGCTTTCAGATAACCATCGATCAGGTCGAGCTTGGCCTTGGCGACGTCGTCCAGGGTATCGCCCCCTCCAGGGAAGTTGACCTGGGAATGGCGGATCTGCTCGAAATTGACCGCCAGCAGCTTCTGGGTACAGGCCTGGAATTGCTGATAGGCCGGCTCGAACCGCACGGGCAGGAGCCGTACCTCGACCCGGTCCTCCAGGGCGCCCGACCGACTCACCTGGGGCATGCGTCCTTCCATCAACCCCGCCAGCAGCCGCTGCGCCTGTTGCGCGCTGGTGGCCAGCGCCTGTTCGCCCTCCACCACCTTGACCGAACCGAGGCTGATGTCGCCGAGCCCCGGCTTCCAGGGCACCGCGGCCGCCTTGAGGTGGGCACTGCCCGCCGGCAGCCACTGGCCATTGGGCCGCAGCTCGAACACCATGGCTTCGCCCGCGCGGCGCAGGAAGCCACCACTGCCGAAGCGCGGGATGGGCTGCAGCAGGCGACAGGCGAAGATATCTCCTTCCACCTTCCACTCCACGCTCTCCAGCCGGCTCTGGAAGGTCGTCCCCCAGGCCGGTACGGCGAGCAGTAGCGTGGTGAGGACGAGGTAGCGCGGGCGCACGGCAGGGCTCCGGGGGTGAACGGGTACTTGGACTTCTTATCGGTCGCTGCGGCGGAAAACTTGAGCGCCAATAGGCCTCACGGGTGCCGGCTATCCGCCTTTTCCGGTAGCATTTCCCTACTTTCCCGCAGCCTGGAATCCCGCATGACCGACCGGATCACCCTTGCCCGTCCCGATGACTGGCACATTCACCTGCGCGACGGCGCCGCCCTGCAGCAGACCGTCGCCGACGCCGCCCGCGAATTCGGTCGCGCCATCGTCATGCCCAACCTCGTGCCGCCGGTGCGCAATGCCGAGCAGGCCGCCGCCTATCGCGAGCGCATTCTGGCAGCACGCCCGGCCGGCAGCCGCTTCGAGCCGCTGATGGTGCTCTACCTCACCGACCGCACCAGCCCGGAAGACGTGCGCGCGGCCAAGGCCAGCGGCTTCGTGCATGCCGCCAAGCTCTATCCCGCCGGCGCCACCACCAACTCCGACTCCGGCGTCACCTCCCTGGACAACCTCTTCCCCACCCTGGAAGCCATGGCCGAGATCGGCCTGCCGCTGCTGGTACACGGCGAAGTCACCCATGCCGAGGTGGACGTCTTCGACCGTGAGAAGAGATTCATCGACGAGCACCTGGTGCGTATCGTCCAGCGCTTCCCCACGCTGAAGGTGGTCTTCGAGCACATCACCACCGGCGACGCCGCCGCCTTCGTGCGCGAGGCCCCGGCCAACGTGGGCGCCACCATCACCGTCCACCACCTGCTGTACAACCGCAACCACATGCTGGTGGGCGGCATCCGGCCGCACTTCTACTGCCTGCCGATCCTCAAGCGCAACACCCACCAGAGCGCCCTGCTGGACGCCGCCACCAGCGGCAATCCCAAGTTCTTCCTCGGCACCGACTCGGCGCCCCATGCCCGTCACGCCAAGGAAGCGGCCTGCGGCTGCGCCGGCTGCTACACCGCCTATGGCGCTCTGGAGCTCTATGCCGAAGCCTTCGAGAGCCGCAACGCCCTGGAACGCCTGGAGGGATTCTCCAGCCACTTCGGCGCGGACTTCTACGGCCTGCCGCGCAACAGCGAGACCGTCACCCTGGTGCGCGAGGACTGGCAGGCGCCGGCGTCCCTGCCCTTCGGCGACCACGAGGTGATTCCCCTGCGGGCGGGCGAGACCCTGCGCTGGCGCCTGGAGGTGGGCGCATGAGCATGGACGAGACCTTCAGCGACGAACTCGACGCCAGCCAACCGATGTCCGACTCGCGCATCCCCATGGCGCGGCGCTTCCGCGGCTACCTGCCGGTGGTGGTAGACGTGGAGACCGGCGGCTTCAACGCCGCCACCGATGCCCTGCTGGAAATCGCCGCCACCACCGTGGCCATGGACGATGAAGGCGTGCTCTATCCGGACCACACCTACTTCTTCCGCGTCGAGCCCTTCGCCGGCGCCAACATCGAGCCGGCCGCGCTGGAATTCACCGGCATCAAGCTGGACCACCCACTGCGCATGGCGGTGGGCGAAGAGCAGGCGCTCAGCGAGATCTTCAAGGGCGTGCGCAAGTCGCTCAAGGCCAGCGGCTGCAAGAGAGCCATCCTGGTCGGCCACAACAGCAGCTTCGACCTCGGCTTCCTCAATGCCGCGGTGCTG
>Ga0157358_1000463_pt1 | contig 16740 bp, 12 predicted proteins | sample AttcapACBM2_FD_111484 | JGI IMG/M metagenome (GOLD analysis project Ga0157358, IMG submission 111484) | Fungus gardens microbial communities from leaf cutter ant in Botucatu, State of São Paulo, Brazil - Atta capiguara ACBM2 | ecosystem: Host-associated > Fungi > Mycelium > Unclassified ... | reverse complement strand
AGCACCGCGTGAGCCGCTGCCACCGCAACCGGATTACCGGCATAGGTACCACCCAACCCGCCAGGCCCCGGCGCGTCCATCACTTCGGCACGGCCGACCACGCCGGAAATCGGGAACCCCCCACCCAGGCTTTTTGCCATGGTGAGCAGGTCCGGCTTCGCATCCGGGTAATATTCGCTGGCAAATACTTTGCCGGTACGCGCAAAGCCCGTCTGGATTTCATCTGCTACCAGCAGAATGCCGTGCTCGTCGCACAGGCGGCGCAGTGCGCTGACAAACTCCGGCGGCGCAACGTTAAATCCCCCCTCGCCCTGAATCGGCTCAAAGAGAATGGCGGCGACTTCCTGCGGTGCGATATCGCAATGAAAGATATCGTCCAGGCTTTTAAGCGCATCTTCCACGCTTACACCGTGCAGCTCGTTGGGATAACGGGCATGGAATACCGAACCGGGGAAAGGCCCGAACCCTGTTTTATAAGGCGCCACCTTGCCGGTCAGCGCCATCGTCATCATGGTGCGGCCGTGAAACGCGCCGGTAAAGGTAATGACGCCAGGACGCCCGGTCGCGGCGCGGGCGATTTTCACCGCGTTTTCAACAGCCTCTGCGCCGGTAGTGAAAAAAGTGGTTTTCGCTTTGCCCGCCACCGGTGCCAGGTCGTTCAGGCGCTCCGCCAGCGAAATGTAATTTTCGTAAGGGATAACCTGGAAAGCCGTATGGGTGAAGCGGGTCAGCTGCTGCTGTACGGCGGCAATCACTTTTGGATGGCGATGGCCGGTATTTAATACGGCAATCCCTGCCGCGAAGTCGATATATTCACGCCCCTGCGTATCAATAAGCGTGGCGTTTTCAGCCTGCTCAACCAGAAAATCACACATTACGCCTACACCGCGCGGTGTGGCGTCCAGACGGCGCTGACGGATAGCCTCGTTCATGTTTTATTCCTCGTGACGGGAAGGCGGGTTGTCTCTGAATTACCTTGAGTTTTAGCGCTGATGGGGTGCTATTATCCAGAGCCAGTTTTGACTATTTTAGGGAGCCACTTTGCGCACACTCGTCGGTGATCTGGTTGCCTGCCAGCTTGGGCAGGCGGCAGCGGGTACGCTGGGCAAGCGTCTTTATGACGCTTTACAGCAATCCATTCAGCGAGGAATGGTGGCGCCCGGTACTCGCCTGCCCGCCTCGCGCGATCTGGCAGCAGAGCTAGGCATATCGCGTAATACGGTGCTGGCTGCGTACGAGCAGCTACAGTCGGAAGGCTACCTGACTGCCCGCGCGGGCAGCGGCACCTTTGTTAGTGCAGAACTGCCGGAAAGCGATCTTTCAGCAGTGGAACGGATCGTTTCCGCCGGGAACACTTCCGAAAAGATCGCGCTTTCACGACGGGGTGAACAGCTGCTGAACCGCGCCGGGGCCAGCCAGCGTCAGTGGGGGGCCTTTATGCCCGGCGTACCGGACGTGCGCCATTTTCCGCATAAAACCTGGCATAAAATTACGCGCCGACTGAACCTGCGGCTTCCGGTAGAAACGCTAAGCTACTCGCAGCACGGCGGCTATGCGCCGCTGCAACATGCGCTGGCGGATTACCTGCGCGTGGCGCGCTCCGTAAAATGCACGCCAGAGCAAATCCTGATCGCTTCCGGGACGCATCAGTCACTGGACCTGCTGGCGAAAATGCTCTGCAATCCCGGCGATCGGGTGTGGGTAGAAGAGCCAGGCTACTGGGGGCATCGCAGCGTGCTGGAGATTAACGGATTAAAAACGGTGCCTGTTACGGTTGACGGCGAAGGCATGACGCTGCCGACAGACGGCGTTCCGCCACGGCTGATTTGCGTGACGCCCTCTCATCAGTACCCAACCGGCGCTGTTATGGGCATGGCCCGTCGTCAGGCGCTGCTTCGTCAGGCGCAGGCCTGGGGCAGCATTATCATTGAGGACGATTACGACAGCGAGTTTCGCTTTGGTGAAAGCCCGGTTCCGGCACTACAGGGGCTGGCGCAGGACGAGAACGTCATTTATCTCGGCACCTTCAGCAAAACGCTTTATCCGGGGCTGCGCACCAGCTATATGGTGGTGCCCCACTCGCTGACGAGCCGTTTGAAGATTGCGCATTCCGAACTTTACCGGGGCGGTTATGGCCTGACCCAGCTGGCGCTGGCGGAGTTTATTCGCGAAGGTCACTATGCGGCACACGTTCGTCGTATGCGTCAGCTTTACAGCCAGCGGCGCGAAGCGCTGGTCGAGGCGATTCGTCGGGAACTGGGCGCGGAATTTATCGGTCAGGACAGCCATGCCGGACTGCATCTGATCCTGGCGCTGCCGCAGGAAATTGACGACGTGGCCCTCGCTTATACGCTGGAGCAGCAAAACCTCTGGACTCGTCCGCTTTCGCTTTACTACAGGGGCGAAGCGAAAAGACGCGGCCTGATCCTGGGCTATGCCTGCGTAGAGGCAGAAGCGATGGCAGAGACCTTTATGCCTGTCGCCCACGCCCTGCTGGCGCTGCTGGATAAATAATTGGCCTGGAGCCGTTTCCCGCCTGAAAAAGCAGACGTCTGACGCACGATACACCCGAGGAGTTAGCAACGCGCCTTTCGGACTTTCTATTGAATGAAGGGCTGGTGCATCAGAAAGCTGACGCATCGGGACTCGCCTACAGCGGAGCAGGCTTTCGCCCACCAGCCTGACTAAATTAACCTACCGACAGCGGGGCGCCGCCACTGCAGACCGCTTTTGTCAGGCGGACGATGGCTTCTTTCGTCTCCTGAAGCCCTGAGGCCGACTGTCAGTTTACCTTTAGCCTTTCAGGCAGTTTTTTCGTAAATCGTGCGTAATTCCGCCTCGCTCAGCACATTTTCATCGGTAAAAAAGGCCAGAAGAGAGGTGCGAAAGGCGGCAAACGACGAGGCTTCCTGTTCCTGCTTTTCCTCCCCGTACAGGGTCAGATGCCGGTTAAACATATTAGTCTGTTGCCCGTTAATTATTTTCGCCATCATCAGATTATGGCGAAATAACGATGTTTTAAAGGTCGCAACAAAATGGCTGGCGACAAGAATATCTGCCTGCTCGCAGGCGTAATCGGCAAACCGGTACATCAGGCGCCATTTCCCACCGCTTTTAACCGACAGCAGCCACTCTTCCGCGCTAAAGCGCTTAAGGAAAAAGCCCTGCTGCTCGCCCTCCTCCAGCCGTAAAGGTGCAGTCAGGCTGACGCCGCCAAATCCTACATCCGCCAGATAGCGCGCGCCATCCAGTGCCACGGTCAACAGCATATGCGTTTGCGGCGTCGCGTCTGGCTTCTCTTGACCCCATACCACGCGCGCAAGATGTGCCGTAACGCTGAAACCTATCTCTTCCAGGATCTGCCGGAACAGCAGATTATGCTCAAAACAGTAGCCGCCACGCTTTCTGCTCAGCAGCTTTTCGGCAATTTGTTCCACATCGATACTGACCGGCCTGCCCAGTAAAACCTCTATATTTTCAAAAGGAATAAGAGAGGGCCAGCGCTGATGCAGCAGGCTAAGCGTGGCGAAATCAGCGCTGGCCGGCGTGGAGAGAGCGGCCAGTTCAGCAAAGCGGGAAAAGTAGTGGCGATTCATACGGGCTTATTCATCACGTTAAAACGCCATGTTAACAGTTTTATTCGGCAAGAAACGACAGGCTACTTTTCTTCGTTAAAGACGATCCCCAGCTGCCTGCGCACTTCATCCATCGTGGTAAGCATTAGCAGTGACGTATCCAGCGAGCGCACTGGCGAATCGGTTATTCCCTGCCCCACGCACCAGGCGAAATGATCCGCCTCATGGTGAAGCTGGGCATAACGGTTATCCGGCTCCTGCCAGCGTAGCATCCTGTTGTCCTGACTGGCGGCCATGACGAAACCGCCCGGTGCGTAAAATTGCCCCTCCAGTACGATCGTTGCTTCACTGCCGGCAGTGACCGCTCGTCCCGGCGTATTGCTGAACAATGTGGTGTTCAGTACGGAATGCATCCCGCTTTTATGCTGTAACAGCATAGAAGCCTGCCCGTTAACGCCGCTTTTCGCCGGCTGACCGCTGGCCTGAATAAACGTCGGCGCGCCGCCGGTCATCATGCTGAAAGCGATAAGATAGCTGCCTAAATCCAGCATCGTGCCGCCTGCCAGACCCGCATTAAAGATGCGGTGATCGGGGGCGAAAAATTCGCCGTGATCGGCAATTAACGTATGCAGCTCGCCCAGCGCACCATCAGCAAGCAGCTGACGCAGTACGCTATATTTTGGCGTAAAGTCACACCACATCGCCTCCATACAGAGCACTTTTTGCCGCCGCGCTTCCGCCTTCAGCTGCGCGCCTTCGACTGCATTAAGTGCCAGCGGCTTTTCGATCAGCACATGCTTGCCCGCCTGTAGCGCCTTCAAGCCATCGGGGAAATGATGGTTATGCGGCGTGGCAATATAAACCGCATCCAAATCCCGTACGGCCAGCAGTTCATCCAGCGAAGTCATGGCCTGCGGAATCGCCCATTTATCGGCAAACGTCCGGGTTTTTTCGCCGTTGCGTCCTGCCACTGCCACCAGTTTTTGCCTGCCGGCCTGCTGCAGCGCTTTAGCAAAATGCGCGGCAATCCAGCCTGGTCCCAAAATCCCCCAGCGCAAAGCCGGTATGGCATCAGGTTCAGGAAGATGAGGGACAGGTAAAGAAGAGGGAAACATGCTGACTCCTTGCGTAATGTAGGTCGTCCGGATAAGAGACGAAAAATGCCGGTTTTCCCGACTTTCTCAACACTATAAGGGGATAAATGACAGGAGGTGGCGACCCGGTTGATGGAAAACCCTCAGCCCTTTTCTTTCTGTCAGCCGGCAACAGCGAAGCGGTTAGCCTGGCGAAAAAGCGCGGGAGGCGGTAAGCTCGCCGCCACCATTCCAGTAAAAAAACCGCTATGAAACGCAAAACTATCGCTATTGTGGCCTTGCTGGCCGCCGCCGTTGGGCTTTACCTGACCTTTTCTTCTCATAAACAGGATCCGCACTACTATGCCGCTGCCTGCGTGGCGATTAAGGATCTGCATGAAACGCCAGATTCGGTGGGATTCCCGGACAAATTGCGCGACGTTATCATCAATGAAAACGCCTCTTATGCGGTAGATAAAGTGGTGTTTGATCAGCATTCGGCGCAGGGAGCAATCCAGCGTTACCATCAGCTGAGCCAACAGGATAAAATCCGGGTTCAACAGAGTATGGGCGACTGTTTAAGCGTGATGTTGCCAAAAGCGAATCCCTGACGCGCGGCGGCTCGTCAATGACGGGCCGTTAGTCACCTAAGGGATGGATTAGCTTTGTTGTAGCATCCTTCACTCGCCATGCCGGATGATGACAAACGTTCGCCCGGGCTTTGGTATACGTTCAGTCGAACTATCCAATTTTTAACGGCCCTGAAGTGATTTCTCGCTTTTTTATGTATGTGGCTGCAGGGGCTTTATTTTCAACCCATTCTGAAGCGGGCCAGGCTCACGTGCAGGGTATTTTGCTACCAAATTAAATCGTGCTTATTAAACGCAGCAGCAAACCGCTACACCGCTAACGCGCTATTAATTAAAATTTGTAAAATAAAAGAACCCTCTCAGACGCTATTAATTAATAATATTTAACTCACTTATTGCGCATTTATCTGTAAATCAACAGGCCGGCGAAATTTCAGATGATTTCGGGGTAAACTAACCTTATTAAAAAAATCATAAAGCTATTTGCTATCTTCTGATAAGAGTGGAAAGGAAAATGCAGGCTGCATACTATTACGTGACTCAACGTTCGGAACAAATGGACTTTCACTTACTCCACCGGCGCGGCTGCCACAAAATGTCCGTAAAAGATAATTTGGCGTTTATTGGCACCTGCTATGCCCCTCTTCAAGCCTTAACCGTTGCCAAAATTCGCTTCGGGCACCGGGTTAAAGCCTGCTATTTTTGCTGCCAGGAATCGCAGGATCGCACAAATTCTTTTACTCCTCCTCATCCATAAATAATGCCTCAAAGCGCTCATGCAGATAGTCAGTAAAACGACGGATCCTTTTTGGCGTCTGCCTGGCCTGGGCATAAACCGCATAAATGTCCGCCGACGGCAGCGAATATGAGGTGAGTACCTGAACCAGTTTCCCGGCCAGGATAGCGTCACGCGCATCCCACCACGAACGCTGGATAAGACCGTGCCCGTCCAATGCCAGACGCATGGCAACCTCACCATCATTGGTCGTCAGGCTTCCCTGCACTTTCTGGCGCTGCTCTTCGCCCGCCTGGCTGAATCGCCATATAGCGGCATCCGATTCATGCTGGCGCAGCACAATACAGTTATGTTGTGCCAAATCTTCAATCTTTCGGGGTACCCCGTGACGTGCCAGATACCCCGGCGAGGCGCATATCACACGACGGTTCGCAGCAATACGACGCGCGATCAGACGAGAGTCCGGCACGCTGCCCACGCGAATATCCACATCAATACCGGCATTAAGAAAGTTCAGAGGCTGACTGGAAAGCTGTAAATTAAGCGATAAAGCCGGATGTTGCGTGGCGAACTGTGAGACCAGCGGCGCAACGTAGCGACGCCCAAACCCAAAAGAAGCATTGATATTTAAGGTGCCATGCAGCGTAGCGCTTTCGCTGCCCAGCTCTTCTTCCAGCTGTGCGAGCTGGCTGAGAATAGGTTCCGCGCCCTCGGCGTACAGGATGCCTTCCGGCGTCAACTCCAGCCGTCGGGTGGTTCTTCTGACCAGCTGTACACCCAGCTTTGCTTCCAGGTGCGTCAGCCGTTTACTGACGGCAGGCAGGCTTAAACCCAGCTCCCGGGCCACCTCCGTCAGGCTTGAAAGCCGGGCAACGCGTATAAAAAAATGCAGGTCTTCACTGGTTGTCGCCAACTCTTTACCTTTAGTTAACATTGCATTGAATTCCAGCCTAATTATTTAAACATAATGCTGCAATAGACTCGGAGCGGAAAGTTAACTTTGCTGGAGAAACGCCATGACAGTAGCAAAATACAACATTGCCGTGATCCCGGGCGACGGAATCGGTAAAGAAGTGATGCCGGAAGGCGTCAAAGTGCTCAGCGCCGCCGCAGAGAAGTTCGGTATCGAGCTGGAGTGGGTCTGGTTTGATTTTGCCAGCGCCGAATATTATCAGCAGCACGGAAAAATGCTGCCGGACGACTGGCTCTCCTTGCTGAAGCCCTTTGACGCTATCTACTTTGGCGCTGTCGGCTGGCCTGAAACCGTGCCGGATCACGTCTCGCTTTGGGGATCCCTAATCCAGTTTCGCCGTCAGTTTGATCAGTATGTTAATTTGCGCCCGGTCAGATTGCTGGCCGGCATCAAATCCCCCCTGGCGGACCGTCAGCCTGGTGACATTGACTTTTATGTGGTGCGTGAAAACACCGAAGGTGAATATTCCAGCGTCGGAGGCGTCATGTTTCCCGACACGGAAAGGGAAATTGTTATTCAGGAAACGGTAATGACCCGTACCGGTGTCGACCGCATTTTAAAATTTGCTTTTGACCTGGCGCAAAAACGCCCGGCCCGCCACCTGACTTCTGCCACCAAGTCCAACGGTATCGCCATTACTATGCCATGGTGGGACAGTCGCGTAGCGGCAATGCAGCAACACTATCCCGATCTGACGGTGGATAAATATCATATTGATATCTTAACGGCGCATTTTGTGCTGCATCCGGACCGGTTTGATGTGGTGGTTGCCAGCAATTTATTCGGTGATATTCTCTCCGATTTAGGGCCAGCCTGTACCGGTACCATTGGGATTGCGCCTTCCGCTAACATCAATCCTGAACGCACCTTTCCCAGCCTGTTCGAACCGGTGCATGGTTCGGCACCGGACATTGCCGGAAAAGGCATCGCGAATCCAATAGGGCAAATCTGGTGCGGCGCGATGATGCTCGAACACCTGGGCCACGACGAGGCGGCGGAAGCGGTAGTAGCGGCAATTGAACGCGTGCTGAGTATAGAAGATAAATTACAGTTAACGCCGGATATCGGTGGCACGGGGAAAACATCGGACGTAGGTAACGCCATCGCTATGGCGCTGTAAATGATAAAGGGGAAAGGCGACTTTCTCCCTTTGCTGAACATCAGCAATTATTCCTCTCGCTGCCCCGGAAAACTCATCTAATAAGAGACTATTCTCATTAGAAAACAAGCTGAACATGTAACAGAAAATATTACCAACTCATTCCTGACTAAGCCTAATCCTGGCTGACAGAGTTGCTGCAAAATGCGGTTCGTAGCCCGGGTATGATAAAAATGAATGACATGTCGCTGGTCTGCTATAAAGAGATTTTGAACCTTTGTTCCGGCTTTAACAGCAGCACTTTGGCGTCGCGGTATCCCCCGTCGTGGCATGCAGCATCGTCTTCTTCACGCCTGTAGTAAAAAGGCAGAAGGTCACCAGACCTTCTGCCAGTCCATTACTCGCTAACGCGATAGCGTTCCAGCCAGTGCGCATACGGCGCAGGCAGCACCCATGAAGGCTGCTCTTTTTTCAGTGCACGTGCGGCCTGATAGGCCCAGTTAGGGTTAGCCAGGTGGGCTTTACCCACCATCACCAGATCGAGCTGCCCTTTTTCAACGGCTTCGTTGGCAATCAGCGGCGCATCAATTCCCCAGGCAGAAGCAACGGGTATCTCCGCTTCATGGCGTACGCGTTCGGCAACAGGCGCCAGAAAAGCGGGTCCCCATGGAATATTGGCGTCCGGTGTGGAAAAACCGATGCTAACGCTGAGCAGATCCAGACCGCTCTCACGGAATTTTTTCGTCAGCGTAATTGCCTCTTCCAGGGTTTCTTCGTCACGGCCATCGTATTCGATTACGCCGAAACGCGCCGTCAGCGGCAGGTTATCAGGCCACTGCTCACGCACGGCGGCCAGCGTTTCCAGCAGGAAGCGGCTGCGTCCTTCCAGATCGCCACCATACTGGTCCTGACGCTGGTTGGCATGCACGGAGAAGAAGCTCTGTGCCAGATAGCCGTGGGCGAAATGCAGTTCCAGCCATTCAAAACCCGCGTCGCGCGCGCGCTTTGCCGCTACCGCGAAATCATTGCGAACCCGGGCAATCTCCTCCAGCGTCATTTCGTGCGGTACCTGCGGCAGATTAGCGCCGAAAGCCGTAGCGGAAGGAGAAAGGGTTTCCCAGCCACGCGCATCGGTTTTCGCAATATGATCGTCGCCTTCCCACGGACGGTTAGCGCTGGCTTTGCGGCCTGCATGGGCAATCTGAATGCCCGGTACCGCACCTGCCGCCTTAATATCACGGGCAATAATTGCCAGTTTCTCAGCCTGCTCGTCGTTCCAGATGCCCAGGCAACCCGGCGTGATACGGCCTTCTGGCGCAACCGCCGTCGCTTCTACAATAACGAGGCCGGCGCCTCCCCGGGCCAGGCTGGCATAATGGACGCGGTGCCATTCGTTGCTCAACCCATCTTCAGCGCTGTACTGGCACATTGGCGGCACAGCAATACGGTTACGTAACGTCACGTCTTTTAAGGTAAAAGGAGAAAATAATCCTGGCATAATAAATCTCTTAATGGATGGCGGTAAAACAGATTGCCTGATAATAACGTCAGGTCAGTCGATTATTACGCCAATACTGACGACTTCACTAAGCGGTTAATGCTGGCACGCTATTCATAGAAAATTGAAAAAAACCCATAGAATCTGCCCGACCCGTTTTACGCTATCCGCGGTCTGCGAATAATGGACGGTAAAAGGAAGCATCCTTTGCGTATCTTTCCAGGCTGATTTGCCCCATTAAAAGCGTGTGTCCTACTGCTCAAGCCGCCCTTGGTGGGGTGACGATTTGTCCAGACAATGCCCGATCCGGCATCCTAAAAAGAGGCTCCCCGATCGATAATCGGACAGACCAGGCCATCAACGTTTACGGTCAGACCAGAACGACTCCAGGCCGCATTGCCAACACCGGCAATCTGTTGGAAATTGACGTTTCTCTTGCAGATAACGTTAAGGAAGAGTTTTTCTGTAGCGATGAGATCGCCACGGCAAAATAATGCAGGAATATAAGCATTATTAATGCGCACACTCTCTTTTCATAAATATCATTCATCAACGCTGCTCCGGCTGCGCCTGAAAAATCAACAGTAATAGAAGGTAATATTGAAAAATCAGCAGATTTATTTCTCCTTTACCGATTTTACTGTTGATATGTCGTTATGCGCGGGGTCTTCGGGGCGTAAAGAATGACCAGCCCCGGTTATTTACTAAAACCTGTCAGAATAAAGGATTCCGCCGGTCGGGACGCTTTTTACACCCATTCGATAAAATTTATTCCTCGAAACCGGGATGTCAAAAGGATTTCATCTCCCCGGCACCTGTCAGATGGGAACTAAAATATACATCCCGACTTTTTATTCATAATAAACATAAAAAACCATTGTTGAATTAGCGGCACCGGGCTGGACACGATCGGCAGTCTGGTAGTAGCGCGCGCTAAAAGGGATCGTCGTTGTGCCTGTCTGGAAGGGATAGCTGATAGCATCCCTGGTGGTATCGATCTTTTGTCCGTTTAACATAAGCTGGATCCCCACACCGGCTGCCGCGCCTTCCTCGTTACTCAGGGCAATTACCCCTTCATTTTTATCTGCGTAACCGTAGCCAGGCTCCAGCCGCATCATGACATTAGTGGCAATGCCATGACAATCTGATAACGTAATAGCAAAAGGCACCTCTGGCCCCTTGCTGCCCTTACCGTGGAATGTTGCGCTTGAAACGGCGCCCATTTGCACATCTTTATTCGTTTCAACTATACAGCCACCTTTGCTTAACTGCACATTGCCCTGAAAATCGATACGGTAAAGATCCCCCAATAAATTATTATCGTCATTCGCTTCCGCCATAAATATAGTCTGTTCTATACGCCCGGTTTTTCCATAATTGCTATCTTTTCCGGTTTTTACTAAATAAAACTTATCGGTAATAGCTACTGTTCCGTTGCTTCTTAATCCGCGCCGCGTCCCCACATTGTTCATACCCGGAAAATAGACGCTCATGCAGCCCCAGGTACCCGACCCGGAATTAAAGTTTGTCCAGACGATACCCAGTCCCAGATCGCTTATTCCCGTACCGGTATCGAGCACCGGACAGCTTAGACCATCCACGTTAACCTTCATACCCGAACGGTTCCAGTTAGCATTGATGACTCTGGCAATCTCTTGATTACGCTTGCCCGTTTTGCAGGTAATATTGAGGGTATTGGAAACCACGTCCAAAATATCGCCCGGCTGCGAGTTTGACGGTACGACTACCGTTTTTAAATCAATAGTGTATTGGTTATTATCTGCCTGACAAATCTGTTCCGCGCTTGCTTGCTGGCAAAAGAATCCCATCCATATCAATAATAATAAAATTAATTTTTGCATTTCAGCTCTGCCATGGTTATTCCGTTATGCGCCGTGTTGTTGCGCAAGTTGAAAGGTATTTTGCATAATGTCTTCCCCGGCAGAGAAATTTCTAATTTAACCTTTTCAGGTAAGCCGGTTAAATAGACCTGCCCTCTTTCATCAGCAATGCCGCTGACGTCACCAGCCCTTACTCGGGTGCCAAGCGGTAAAGGCTTGCCTTGATGCGTAATTTTGAGGAATACCCGATACCCTAATCGGGTATTAAAATCCATCAGAACCAGCGCTCCACGCGTGGGCACTTTCTTTTGTACCGGATCCGTTAAATCGACATTGTTTCCCAACGTTGAGGTATCAAGAGCAACTTCATTTTCCTGATAGGCCGATAGTGAGGGGACGATGGCATAGCCTCTACCATCCGTTTCCAGGCCGTTGTGATTAACTATACCGATCTTACCCGCGCCCGGCGCCCTGATCAGCGCGTAGCTGCCGCCGTCAACCAAAGGCTGCGCCAGCGTCACGCCGTAAGGATGGGCGACGACGGCGCCGCGTGCCGCCCAGGTGACGCGCTGGTTTTGTCCATAATACTGGGTATAGCCCAGGCTAACAGTGGACGTGCCGCCTTGCAGGCTGGCAAACAGGGCTGAACTTTCATTGACCCTGCCGCCATGCTGATTACGCGCCTGGGCCACCGACCAGGAAAGATTGTTATTCTCCAGCGCCGTACCGTAAAGTGTTGTCGTCAGATTGCTACCTGCAGAGGGCGAATAAGCAACACGATTGCTCATGGTCAGCGAGCGGGTCGATTGCGGCGTCAACCATTTGCCCAGCGGCAGCGAAAAGCTGGCCGCAACGATGCTGTCCGTTTTTCCCGTATGCCTACTTTTATTCAGGCTCTGGCTTAGGTTGATCGTGACGCCGTCAAAGTTTTTACTCCAGCTGCTGGTGACGGTGCGCGCTTTAAGGCCCCCATGATGCCAGTAAGCCTGCTGCGATGCGGAAACCGCAACGGCGCCGAGCGTGCCTACGGGCTGACTGAGCGTAAGCTGCGCCCGGTTTTTCAACGAGTGGCGCAGGGCCTGAGAAGATGAATAATAATACTGACTGGCTTCATCAAAGCTATAATAGCCGTCGGTGTCGAAGCGATAGCCAGCCAGCGTCATCGCAGTGCCGGTGCGCTCTATTTGCTTGCTGTAGCGTAGACGCCATGACTGGCCTTTACTGCTGTCGCCGTGATAGAAACGGGTCATCGCCTGCGTCATATCAAGCGATACCGCCCCCAATACGCCCAGGCCCTGTCCAATACCAAACGTGCCCGCCTGATAATCTCGCGCCGCTATCACCCCGCTATACACGGAGGTGGTATTGAGCAGGCCATAAATTGCCTCCAGCTGGGCAAAGCGTCGGGGAGCCGCATCGTTTTCCATACCGGTGCGGTCGCCATGCTCACCAGCACTCAGCGAGTATTTGATTCTTCCCTGTCGTAAGGAAACCGGCGGCGTGGCAAAGGACTGAATGCTTTTACGTACTGAGCCATCTTCTTCGCGAAGGGTGATTTCCAGATCGCCGGACGTGCCGGTCGCGTAAAGATCGTTAATAACGAAGTCGCCGGGTGGGACAAAAGTTTGGTAGAGCAGATTGCCATTTTGCCTGACTTCGACCGTGGCGTTGGTCATAGCGACGCCATGAATAACAGGCGCATAACCTCGCATACTGAAGGGCAGCATTTCATCCTGCGACGTCAGCGCCGCGCCCTGAAAACTGAAGCTATCGAAAACGAGGCCCGGCGTGGCCGTATCGCCGACGAGTAGCCGTGCACGCAGCGCTTTGATATCCCGTTCCACCCAGCTCTGCAAACTTTGCCAGTTGTTTTTTCCCGCTGCCGTCCGGGCATAGTAGCTATAATTACGCAGCCGCCATGCGCCGATATTAATGCCATTACGTAGGTTAAGATATTGCGAGTTTTCCTGGCCACCCCGGTGGTTTTTTACTTTAGCACCTGACAGGCTGTAAGAGGAAAACAGCATCGGCACGCCTTCTTCCCAGCGATCCGGCGAGATATAACCCTGAACCTGGCTGTCTAAGGCCGCCTGAGGGATACGCAGGCTAAGCTGTCGCTTTTCAAAATCAAAATCGGCTACCGTCTGAGGGATATAAGCGGCAATGTTGCTGACCACCGCATCATTTGGCAGCTGCTGCAAGCCCGGTATCGCCGTCGTTTTTATCCCTGACGCTTGCAGCAGGCTGACCGGCAGTTCTGGGCAGAGCTGCTCACCACAGAGAATAAAACGCAACTTTTTTTCGCCCATATCACGCTTATTCACGCTCAAATGAACCTGATATACGCCGGGTAACTGATTAGTAAGATGTGACAGCTGCGCCAGATCCAGCTGCGATTTTTGCTCCTCACTAAGGTGTAAAGCGTCAATATTGAAATAAAGCTCTGCGCGCGCAGGAGAAATTATTAATGCCAACGCAAGGAAAATAACGGCCACACGATCCGAAAAAAATGCCTGTAAACCTGGCCGATAAGCTACTTTCACCGCGGACATATTCCCTGACTCCGCTATCAGAATTTCTCATGATGTTCTGGCGTAAAACCACCAAAATCATTAATTGTGCTAAAAGTGACGGTCGTTATTTTCCCCACCGGCGCCTTCAGCGCGCGTGACGAAAAAGGTTGCAGCGTGCCAGGCTGTTCCAGCGGCTTGTTATTAATTTTCATCCGCGTCAGGGTAACGACATAAGGCGTGGGATTAGCCACCGTAAGGCTGCTTTCGCCGGGCGTGACTTTAAGCTGACGCCAGGCCTCGCCCGCGCCCTTCACGGTTAATCCAGCCGGGCGATAAATCAGCTTGATAATATTTTGCGTGGCAATCGTTAAACGGTTTGAAGAGGCTTCTTTGGATACCGCCGGAACGGCCCGCACATTAAGCAGGAACAGGCTTTCGCGATCGGTTGGCAGTAAATGTGGGCCGCTGCCGGTATAAACCACCCTCACTGTGCCACTGGCCTGACGCCCAAGCTTAAATAAGGGCGGGGTGGTAATAAATGGCACTTCACCTTCTTTTTGATTAAAATCAGTGACCCAGGCCTGAATAAGATAAGGCACGCTACTGCCGATGTTATTTAACGGCACGCTGGCCTCTTTTTTCCCTTCGGAATAAATTAATCGCGTGGCACCCAGGCTCAGGCCATCGGCGTGACTTGCGGGCACGCAGGCAAAAGCCAGCACGGATGCGAGAATAACAAATATAAACGAGCGCATTTACAACCTTTCCAGAGGACATCGCCCCCTGTCAGGCAAGGGGCGTAGAATAAATAAATTACGAATTGGAATAATCGATAACGAAAGTGACATCTGTACCAATATCGCCCACATGACTAGTAGTGTCGTACGCGACCAGGTAGGCATTAAAACGTCCCGTGGCGCTGCTTCCCTCTTTAGCCAGGCCAGTATTAGCCGTCTTAACGCCGGGCGAATAGTAGGTTCCCGCTTTATCGGCATCTTCCAGCTGAATACCGATGCCCGGCACCCGGCTGGTAAAAAGACGGGTGTAATTTGCTGTAGAGACAGCAGTGCCCTTAAAAGTGATACCAGGTGCCGCTGTGCCCGCGCAGTCGGAAAGCTCAATGGTAAAAGGTTTAGCACTGCTGCTGCTGCCGACGCTTTTAAACGTGGCGCTGCTTAGCTGTCCGAAGTCTACGGTGCCAATGGTGGTGCCGGAGCCTGCCACGCTTGAAACCGTACAGGCAGCGGCTGAAATCGTACCGGTAAAACGGATAGTACCGTCATCGGCATGGGCAAGCGTCATGCTGCCCAGGCCAACAGGAATTAACATTACTGCCAGTAGCTTTTTTCTTAACATATTACAATCCTGTAGGTGAAGTTAAAATCCAACGTTGAGTTAATAGTGAGAAATTCATTCTTAGTCATACAATGTACGAGCCATAGCACCGACACACAGCTACCGCGCAGAAAATATATTTCTGCTCTTTTCAGGAAATAATGGAGTCGTTTACAGCTTTATATTTTGCACCAGGCATAAATAAAAGCAAAAAGATAACATCGCCAAAACAGCCAAGAGTTAATAGTCCAAACCTATCAATAAACAAATAAAATAACCCCCGGTAACATAAAGTAAGTTTTGCGCGTTGAGATGTAAACCACTTCACCTTTATGTTATAAAATAGCAAACAGCGACAATAAGAAACATAGCGGAAAGATAAATTCAATTTTATAATAACGAACCATTACCGGAAATTAATAGCACCTTCGTTTAATTACCATTAATTTTTACCAGAAGACCTGGAAATAATGATTCATCATGCGGTGCAGGCGGGTAATAATTATTGACCGTTTAAAATGAGGTGAACAGCCTGTTACAAGTTCAACAAATGTCACACTTTACCCGGCCGGGACGCATTTTTAAGGTCGTGATTTTTCGCGTAATCTTTATTATATAGCGGCTAAATAAAGGGCTACTTGACTGGCAGTGGATGAAATTCAGAGATTTTGTAGAAGAAGAAAAGCTGTTTGTTCGCAGAGCACTGGTGGCCTTTGGTGTGGTGCTGGCGGGCTTTGTCACGCTCGGCATTAATCTCTGGCATCTGCAGATTGAGCAAAATCAGTACTACCAGACCCGCTCCAATCAAAACGATATCAAAATGATCCCTGTCGCACCCACGCGTGGGATTATTTTCGACCGTAACGGTACGCCGTTGGTAAAAAATGTTACCTGGTATGATATCGAAGTCCTGCCTTATAAAATTCATGATATGAAGACGTTACTGGCCGAGCTGACGCCTATCGTCGATCTTTCTGCCGACGATATTGAGACGTTTACCCATAACCTGCGTGGTGCCAGCCGTTACAAACCCGTGGTGTTGAAAACCGAGCTATCCGCAGAAGAAGTTGCCCGTTTTTCTGTTAATCAATTCAAATATACCGGCGTCGACATTAACAGCTACGAAGATCGCCAGTATCCCTACGGCGCGGATCTGGCACACGTGGTGGGGTATGTGTCCAAAATAAACGACAGCAATTATAAAAGGCTGGATAAAGAAGGGATTAGCGAGAACTACGCCGCCGACCATAATATTGGCAAGCAGGGGATCGAAGGGTATTACGAATCCGTACTGCACGGCAAAACCGGCTATCAGGAAGTCGAGGTGGATAACCATGGCCGGGTGATCCGCGTACTCAAAGAGGTGCCGCCCGTTGCCGGAAAAAATATCTACCTGACGCTGGATCTCCCTTTACAGCAGTACGTGGAGACGCAGCTGGTAGGCCAACGCGCCGCCGTCCTGATTGAAAATCCTAAGACCGGCGAAGTGCTGGCGATGGTCTCCAGT
>Ga0157358_1000462_pt1 | contig 16760 bp, 25 predicted proteins | sample AttcapACBM2_FD_111484 | JGI IMG/M metagenome (GOLD analysis project Ga0157358, IMG submission 111484) | Fungus gardens microbial communities from leaf cutter ant in Botucatu, State of São Paulo, Brazil - Atta capiguara ACBM2 | ecosystem: Host-associated > Fungi > Mycelium > Unclassified ... | reverse complement strand
ATATTTTCCATCAACATTGTGGTGGAAAAACCACCTGCACAACAAAGTATAATTCTCATTTTATTCTCCTTTTTCTTTTGCTTCAAAAATATTTACAAGTTCTTCAACCATATCTCGGGCCAATTGCGATGTCATATAATGATCTTGCGCATGTACCATAAGTAAAGACAGTTCTGCTTTATTTTCTCCAGAAATTTCTTGTTGAATGAGCTTGGTTTGGATGTTATGTGCTTCAGTATCTGCTTCTCGCGATGCCTTAAGAAGTTCTTTGGCCTTAACATAATCCCCCTTTCGAATCTCTTTCATGGCTTCAAAGGCTTTTGCTCTACTGTCGCCAGCCGATGAAATGATACCAAATATCATTTGTTCTGTTTCATTCATTGAATTTTTTCTCCTAATATTTACTAATTTGACTTATCCAATTTTTATTACATGTTCTAGAAATGGCTACAATTGCATTTGTAGCATTCTCTGCATCTTTTATGTTCATGATAGAGTATGGAGTATGACAATAACGCAACGGAATTCCAATAACAAGTGAAGGGATACCACTGTTAATCAAATGGGCTTGTGCAGCATCGGTTCCTCCACCTTTGAGCATATCTTTTTGATAAGAAATTTTATTTTCATTGAAAACTTCTTTTACTTGATGTACAAAAGCAGGATTAGGTACCATTGTTTTATCATAATGTACAATCATAGGCCCATGACCAATTTTACGTTTGTTCATAAAACTTCGATCAAGTTCTGGATGATTAGCAACATCCACCGCAAAAAACATATCTGGAGTGACCATTTGAGTAGAAGTTTTTCCACCCCGTGTTCCCACTTCTTCGCTCGATGTAAAAGCAGCAACTACATTGACATCAAGCTCTTCGTTTTGGAGGGTTTTCATAGCTTCTATCAGTGCAAAACAACCAGTACGGTCATCCATAGCTTTGCCGGCAAAAACTCCTTCATTGCCTATTGGTCTAAAGTTTGATGCAAAACAAACCCTATTTCCTACATCAATGCCTATTGCTTCCACTTCTTCAAGAGATTCAAAGCCAAGATCTACATAGACCTGTTCAACATCACCCGATGAAGTTTTGGTAACATTCATAATGCCTTCGAATTTTTCTCCTTCAAAAGTTGTTACACGGACCAATTGATTTTCTTTTGCTTTATCTAGTACGTTTCCCAATGGGCTGAGATAAAGAAAACCAATCTCCGAAATATTACGAACAAGAAAACCAACTTCATCCATGTGCGCCGCAAACATGATAGTTGGTGCATCTGGATTTTTACTTTCTTTTCGTACCAGCAAGCTCCCTAGACCATCGTAGTCAAATGTATTTTGATAACTTCGCAATTCTTCCTTGATAATCGCTCTCACTTCAGATTCTTGTGAGGCAACAGCATCTGCATTTGATAATTTCTCAATTAATTTTGAGTTCATCTTTTTTCCTTCCTGTTAATTTCCAAATTCTTGACACATTTTTTTACAAGATAAATATATCACAAAAGAAAACGTTTTCTATGAAAATCATAAAAAAACACCATTTTTATTCAAAATAAGTGTTTTTTGTGTTATTTTTTACAATAAGCCAGATATAGGGAATGCAATATAATCATGACCGGCGTCTTATCTGTCGTATCATAATCATTTGTTTTCTCATCGAGAGTATAACAGAAAAGCGTAATATCTGATATTTTAGATAAAGTATTATCAGATAGATTGGTTAGACTTATAACTTTATGACCTTTATTTTTTGCATATCGTGCCATTTCAATTACACTATCAGATTCTCCTGTTAAGGATACAAAGAAAAAAATCTCATTGTATCCCAACTCAATCCTTCTTTTTATATCACTCTGATATTCATGAAATCGAAATTTATCGTCATGAGCAAAAAAAGTTTTAGCACTGACCCGCAGCAACAAGCTTGTTTGATCTAATGCATAAAAATTGACCTTTTTTGCGTTACTCATGAAACGAACTGCCTTTTCTTCTCTTTCTGGATCAATCAAATCAAAGTTTTTATTTAAAATATTTTGATAATCATTATTAACTCCCTTTGTCGTTTCATCTTTTAACCTGTGCTTTAATTCACTAAAAGATTCATAATTTAATTTATGGCAGAACCGTGTAATAGTATTAGTCGCTATATCTAGTTCTTCTGCTAAAACAACTATTTTTATCTGGGAAACTTCTTCTTTATGTGTAGTAATGTAATCAACCAATTCCTCTTCGTTAACAGTCATCTGATAACCATAATTTTTTACCCTATCATCAAAACTAAGCATATGTTCTCCTGTTTCTTACTATGATTTCATTTTAACAAAAATTGTAGATTAAACAAATAATACCAAAAAATGATTCAAATCATTTTTCAATAAAAAAAACAAATCATATACTCCTGTGCTTACTAACGCATGTTTTCTGAACGCCAAATCCAATTGTCCCCCGTGCCTCCGTAAACTTGATAACTGCTGTATTTGATAGGTACAGGATTAGAGACCGAAGAGAGGTCATAGCGTACAATGACAGGTGTTTCATCATGGGGCAATTGAAATTTAGTGAGCCAGTCTGGATAGGACGTAGCCTCTCCTTTTCCTGAAGTTTCTGCGACCAAGACAACATTGCCGTTTTTCTTATAACGCTCCACTTCCTTTTGTACGGCTGCTTGATACTCTTGACATTTGGGACAAGTGCGTTTGTAAATCACAATGAATAATGCAATATTTGGCGCCTTGTCCACGGCTTTATGAATCAAAGTCTCCGGGTCTTTGGAACTCTGCCCATCCATGAGTGCTTGATACTTTATATAGGTTTGACGCTCAATACTACTGCCACCTGGAAGACTTCCCTTGCTTGTGAAGAATACACCTATCAATAAGCCAACAAGAATTGCTCCACCTAAAATAATTTTTTTCCAAAATTGATTGTCTTTTTTCATACTGTCTCCTTATAATTTTTATTCTTATAATCACACATTCAACATGTTTCTTCTCAAAATTTATCGCTAATCTCATTGATGTCCTCTGCCGTAATTGTAAGCAAATGTTCATCAGACAACTGCTCGATGTAATTAAAAGTGGATAAACGAACATCTCTGGCTTCAATTAGCTTATTGACAAAGGTGTTGATAAAACTGGCATTCCCAAAATGAGGGAGCGTTTTAGCTGCCGCAATTTTTTCATCCAACACCCGGAAGAAGACTTCTGAAGCATTGTGAGAAAGTAAGGCTTGACGTTGTTGTAGCACATGAAGCGCAATTTCTTTCAATTCTTCTATAGAGTAGTCCTTAAAGTTCACACACGTTGGAAATCGACGTGCAAGCCCTGGGTTTGTTTTATAAATTAATTCTTCCACTTCCTCTTTGTATCCCGCCAATATAACAATGAGCTCCTCACAGTGTTTCTCATCCGTCCAAGTCAAGAGTTCATCGATGATATCTTTGTTGTATTGATCGTCTGTCGTCAAGCTGTAGGCTTCATCAATGAATAGCACACCACCTTTAGCTTTTTCACAGGCTTCTATGATGTTTTCCCCCGACTCTCCAATCACTGTACCTTTGAGTTTGCCTGGTGTCGTTTCATGAACAATATTTCTCTGAATAGCTCCGACATCATACAAAATCTGAGCCATTTTATCCGCCACAGTGGTCTTCCCTGTTCCAGAAGGCCCCGCAAAGACTAGGTTTCTATTTCCCCGCTTTTGTGTAGACATGCCCCGTGCAATACGAATGCCTTTCATTCGCTCCGTTGCCGCAATGCGTTCTATCACCTGCTTAGGCTCTTCAAGACCAATCATCTGTCGCAACTCTTCTAAAGCCTGCGAGTTCTCTCTTTGTTCCGTTTTTTGATGTTCTATTGTCTCAAGAAGGGCACTCATGGAGCGCTCACCACGAATATTAGGTTTTTCAATAATCTTGTACTGTGAATCATCCACTACGTCCTCAAAAACTATCGTACCTTGGCCATTGATGTGGCTCATATAAGGATAAGTGTGAATCTTTCCGTGGTCAATGTGAAGGCTATTGTCGTTCTGGTAATTGAGAAAAGCTTGTGTCACGCGCGTGTCTTTCTGAACCTCAAGAGGGGTAAGCAGGTGTGAAATCTTGATGGTAGCCCCTGCTTGTAACAAGTTCAAGGCAAAGATCTGAGTGATCTTGTCATGCGCCTCCGAATCTTTTTCCAACCTTTTCAACTTTTTTTCTAAGGCTCTGTTTTCCTTGGGCGTAAAAAAGAGAGAACCAAAAGTGAGTCCTTCAATCTGACAATCACTACTGAGCTGTAAGTCTCCCAGACTTGAAAGAGACTGAAATTGTTCTGCCTTGGATGAAGCTAACTCAATGTGAGTGACTTCGCTCTTGTGAAGGGATAAAGACTGAGCATAAAGGCGGCTGCGTTCTACACTTCCCCCTTTGACCGCAAGTAAACCTAACCTGCTGTTTTTCACTGTAATCTGACTAAAGGCCACTTCAAGCTGATCTATTTGACTGTCCACACATTCAAGACTTCCTGTATAGGAGGCGTCAGTCATGAGGAGGGAGTGTCGCTCTCTAAAGTCTATCCCCTTCTGGTAACCTATGCCACTTTTAAGAAAGCGTAATTTGCCTTGATAGTTTTCAAGAACCAAGGCATTGGATTGGCCTGCGACAAGAAGTTTGATATTAGAAAACTCGACAGAGGCGCTCCTTTGAATGTAAAAAACTAGAGTTCCGGTCGGGATGTTTATAGTTACTCCCTTTTCTCCACCCGACAGATAGAGCGTATGCGGAATTTCAATGGTTTGTCTTGGGGTGAGATCTATATTCTTATGAAAAACCAGCGTATCCCCTGCTATAGACATGGCGATAGCCTCATAGATATTTTTTGCACGCTTTTTGAGTGGGTTTTTAGAGCCGATATGAATTTCTACCATTTTTTACCTTCTTTCCGTAAAAATACCTGATTAAAGAATATTATCCCACGCTCTGACACTATCAATTTGACAGCCCTTCTTAATTCTTTGTTTTGTTTGAGAAAACGAGACGCATTACTTACTTTAATTATGAGTTCTTCTTCACTTTTGTTCTCAAGAACAATTTTACTGTTATCCAGATATTCTATGACCGGACACTCTATTTCTTTTAGGAACATTCCTTCATGTACAACGAGAATAATTTTATTTTTACACATAGATTTTTTCCTTTAGTTTGGCTCACTTCTTAAGCTTTATTTTTGTGCCGTGAAACAAGTATTACTGTTGCAATCGCAATATTGACAAAGAGATTAGCTCCTGTTTTAACTAAGGTGGCATAAGAGAAGCTCTCAATAGCCACAATGCTTAGAAAAACGGAACATACTTGAATGGACCACATGGAAAAGGCTTCTTCAAAAGGTTTTCGCCATGCTTTATCAAGTGTAGCAGATACTCCAAAACAACTGGTGAGCACAAGCAGTATAGCAGATAGGTTATTATCCTTCACAAATAACCAGGTGATTAAGGCTGAAATTGCGGTGATAAAGCGGTAAATATCTTTCCTTTGAATGTCTCTTGCTCCCCCATTTTTAAAAGCAAAGTAGATAATAATGGACTTAGGGATGAATACCGTAAGCCAATCAGCGACATAGCACCACCACCGCTAGAAAACATCACAAGCGTAGTGATTGCGCCTGTTAAAGCAGAGACCATCTAGGTCACAGGGTGCGGTCTTGTTTTCCCTTGAGCGGTATGGATGACATAGGGTGTAAAAGCAATGATGGAAAGTACTGAAGCCAATATTCCAGCAACTAATTTGTAGTTCATTTAATATTCTCTTTTTGCGCGTGATTTTTGGAAAGGAAGTTCCACAATTTTAACAGGGGAATAGTCTTTCATCGTCATTTTATATATTTCTGAATAATTGTCTAAACAATAAAAGGGTGAGACATGATGAACATTTTCTCTTTTACTCCCATCTAAGAACAAGAAATCTGCGACATACTCCACCTCCCGATTAAATTCAGGGAGGCCTTGAGCTACACTCTCAACAGCCGACTCTATTTCAACCCGATCAATAAGTAATGCTGGAGCAAGAGAGAGACGTGTCGTATGCTTAAGGCGCTCTATTCCTGAATCAAGCAATTCCTTTGAAAATGCAGGGGTAAAATGAATCCCATAGGGATAGAAAGACAGGTCTATGAGTTCTGCCAAAGGGCGCATGCCCTTTATTTCCATAACTTTACTGGCCAAGCACGTTTCAAATTGCTTCAATTGCGCATCTACTTCCGCAATTTCCCTTTCTTCTTGGCATAAAATATCTTCACTGGTATAATCTCCAAAATCTTCCATTTCAACTCCTTATCTTTGTTTATGAATCATCTTTTTCAAACCTTCTTTATATCTCAAAGCATTGGAGTGAAATAGTGTCCTAATATGTGTAAGGTCCGCTTCATTTCTAGTCACTTCTGATAACTGTGTCATACCCAGCATGCGGCACATTTTCCGACTTCCATCGGTCACACCAACCGCATAAATATCAAACGTGCTTTTCGTTCTCTCTGTTATTTCCTCGATAGCATCCTGAATTGCTTCTGGAACAAGTTTTAAGAGACGGTTATTTTTCTGGTAGTCTTGCTTCACTGCAACAACATCAATATAAACAGGTAAACCAGGTGTCAATTGACTCGTTTTTTTCCATAAGTCCATCCCTTCTAGCCCTGCATGGTGATAAAAATCGTTAAAGAGGAGTTGTGGAGCAGTCTTTTTTAATATTCTGAGTTGAACATACCCCGCTGGGATCTCCTCAAATGTTTCAGGATGTTTTGCCATCAAAAGACGGGAGAAATACCCATAATCCAAGAAATCTTTTGCGAGTGCCGAGGACTCTTCACCGAAATAAGCCCAATTCTCATGATCTGTTTGTTTCACCACCCCCAGTAACAACGCCGCATAGTCTATCCTCTCGCTCGGAAGAGCAACAAAGTATGAAGGCGTAGCTTTAGAATGTGCACGCACATGTTTCTCCTATCTGAATTTGACGATCCCTTTGTGTCGTGCTAAATCAAAGGCCTGCATGAAGAGCTGATAAGTTTCGCCCTCATCAAACATTTTCAAGCCTTGTTCTTCATGTTTCTTGAAAACTTGATAGAGTTTTTCAGAGGTGACTGCCCCTAGATAGCCTTACTCCCACAAGTCATAGAAATCCTCGCTTATAGCATAAAGAGCGTCTCTCCATTTGTTGTACCGGCCATAGCTCCGACCAAAATGTAGCCTGTCATGCGCTTTATCACTTCCTTTTATAAACTCCCCATCTTTGAATTCCTCTGCTCGGCCAGGAAAATTTTGATTTTGTTCTATCAATAATTCGGAACGAATCACAACGTCTACGTTACTGTAATCCACATCGCCATATTCATCACGCTTCACTTGTTCTTCTGGAACGTGTGTGATATTTTTATAGGCACAAATGTCTAAACTCATATTAAACTCCTTCTCTTAGGTGTCACTGTTCTTATTTCCGTGTTGTCTATCTACGGAAAGTTCTTGGGTGTTTTTTTCTATAACCACCCTTAGCGTTCTGGAAATGATCTTGTTTTTCAAATCCGATATTTATGTGAGAAATTTTGGTGAGGAGGTTCATCACTTCTTTTTCTTGTACCTTGTTTAACTGGGGGAAGTTTTCAAAAAATGTTTCAAATTTTTCTCGGTTCTCATAATATAGATTTTGGGCTTGCTTCTTTGATATTCTTTTCGCTATTAATGAGGATTATTTTTTGCTCAACTTCTCGGGGTTGAAATGAAAAAATAAACAACACTGATTTAAAAAGTGAGCGTATTATTTTCCAGAGTATCGTTATAGATTTTTTAATTATTTTTTTCATCAAATTCCTTATCCTCATTGACCCAATGGGGCTTTTTAATAGTGCTTTCCTTATGTTCCTTATCATCACTCACTTCCCTCAAAGCCCACAGCTTTAAGCCGCCATTTTTTCAAATCCTCGACCCATTCTGCTTTAGTCATCCGCGATGGACAAGCTTCAAGTTCTTCAAGTACTTTATGACACACCTCCTCCAGCTCCTCTGTAGCTTGATTTATAATGCTATTTTTTCCCTTTGACAGCTTCTTCATTGTCTGACAATCTCTAAGCATCCCATTGATTGTATTTTTAAGATATCCTTCATGTGTAAGTACCGTCTTTTCTTGATTTAACATATTAACGTTTCCTCGTTCTTTATTTTCTGCTTGCTCAAATACCATGTTATGTTTCCAACTCTAAAAAGGATTGTCGGAGCCAACTGCTTCCAAATTCTCTTGTGTTTCAGAATTTTCTAGCTGATTCTCATTTTTGAAAATCCAATCCCCTAAAGCTACCAGCTCTTGTCGTTCTTTGGGTGTGAGACTCTCATAACGCTCATAGAGTTCATTTTGACGTTCCAATGCTTTTTTGAATTGCTCTTCAGATACATCCTTGGCATATTTTCCCGCAATAAAAGCACCAACAAAACGTGGGGTAAAGGTAATTTCATAGGCATAGACTTTTGAGGTCTTATCCTTTGTTTTAAGAGAGGTCACGTTCAAATTTTCAAAGAAGGGTGCACACTCCTTAAGGAAAGGTTTAAAGACCCGACTCCGCATATTTTGTTGGAGAAGACAACTTTGTGGCAATTCCATCCAAGCCATCAGCTCCTCAACCGTCACACGTACACGTCCAATATTAGCCCACTGGCAACATAATCTATACAAGGCGCGTGCTTTCATGGAATTGATTTGGCGGTATTCATTGAAATCCAGCTTCATCCACTTGTTTTTCTCCATGAGTAAGCTCCGTGCCTCTGCATTAAGGCTTACGGTGAGCATCATTTCAGAAAAGTCTTCCGCCCACTCTGCATCAAAGCCCGTGAAGAGCACCCGAGATTTATAAAAGTTTTTCCCTTGTGCATTTTTCCCGCCGTCTTTGACATCAATAACCTTGATTCTCTCCCAGAATTGGTCTAAATCCTCCGCAAAACCTTTATTACTTCGTAAAGAATAATCAACAAGCTCGATCAACTCTTGTTTGTTCAACGTGATTTCTGAAATGATATCCCCGCCTTTATAAAAACAAGAAAGTAAGCCAAAGAAAATGGTATCTTCTCCTTTGCGCCACTGCGTCGTTCGGACACTGTTTAAATTATTACTTATTGCGATTAAATTTGTTGCATTTGCCATAGAATCTCTTTTTTCGTATCACTTGCAATGGTGTATTGAGTGAAGTCTTTTTCTGTCGCTTCGTACTGGGTGTTTAAAGTCGACTTGCAAAATTGTATTGAGTCACTTGCATTTTTGTATTGAGTCACTTACAAAAATGTATTGAGTGACCTGTTTTTTTGTATCGAGTCACTTGTAAAATTGTATTGAGTGACCTGTATTTTTGTATTGAGTCACTTACAAAAGTGTATTGAGTGACCTCTCGCAATCCCTTTTATATCAATGTGTCACAGCTTTCCTAAATATATAATGCAACCGCCCCCTTAAATACGTTTTGAAATAATTTTTTCTTAAATAACGATTGGAAATAGCTGCGCACTTCCCCCTCTTTCAGAATAAAAGAAAGAAAATTGCGCCGCTTATTTCAACCTGTCATGCACCAAAACCTTTTCCTTGTGTCTGGTGTAGTCTACCTGTCGGAATCGAACCGTAAACCAACCCAATGTTGGCAAGTAGAAAAATAAAGAGAGTTTGTAGGCTCATATAAGCCCTCTCATACTCCAATAATAGGTGTCTATCCCTTTTTATGGCTAGAACTCTAAATGCCCTTCTCTCGCAACATATCAACCAGAAAAGCAAGTGGAATATTTGTCGCAAGAACAAGGACATCTGGAACACCATGAAAAGCTAAAAAGAAATATAGAGCCAATTGAATAATACCCAAACGGATTTGTTTACGGCAAAATAAACCTATTGGCCCAAAGAAAAGCACAATATATGAAAATATGACTTTGTCTTGATGGTGACCCGGTCTAAAATATGCCTTGACTTTATAGCTTCTATTCACTTCTCTTCTTCCTTTCTGATTTTACACAGTATTGATGAATGGTAATAACTAAGGTAATCATCGCATACAATGTATTTGTTATTGCCCCTACATAGTCCCTCAAACTCAGATTGTAAATCGTCCACAACAATAAATTCAAGACTAACCCTAATTTAATGAGTGTGTTATTTTCTGTCCGCATGATTAAGACCGAATAACCAACCGATGCAAGAACTGGTAAGTAGCCGATGACCCCTGCTTTATTTATCAGTGCACCCAAAGCAATTTGCACAACAATAATACTCCCCGCAAACACACCATTAAATTTTCTTCGCGCTTTAGAGATACTTCTGATCGTCCCCAAAGCTTGAACAACAACGCCAGAATAGCCCCCCAGCAAAATGTTCTTTACAATATTCAAAGTACTTTCAACTGAACTTATCACAAAGAGATTCTTATTCTCTTTCTGTAATACACTCCATAAAAATAACAAAGCACTTATTATTGCCAAAAACTGAGAAATTATATATCCCATTCAATGACCTCAAATCTCGTGTCAAATAAAGTCGATGCGTTGAGCATCTTTTGCGTCTTTATCGCTTTTTCTCGCGTGGGAAATTGTCGCGCTTTCCATGAGAAGAGGGCTAAATTGAGAGTTTCAAGCTGTTTCTCTTTTTATTTATCTTGTAGCTCCGGACAAAATAGCCTGTTCTCTTATCTTTAATAAAATATCTTTTCATCTTCTTTCGCTCCTTGGAATTCGTTTACTCATAAAAACGCTCCACTGCTTTGGACACACAGATTTCTTGCTTTGATTTTTCATCAAAGACCCAATTACTCTCTTTTTCAAGCACTTTTAAGACACAGACATCACGTGGTCCTCTTTGAGTTTGTACCTGCGCTTTGGTTACTTTAGGGGTGATAGGATAATCGTACAAATGTGTCGGAATTCTCCAAAGGCGTGGGCGCAGGGCCCGGTCATTAATATGATTGGCCACAATAAATTTCATGTTTTCCTCTTTTGTTTATTTTTTATAAAGGAAACAGTAGCATCGATACCACTGCTAGAAATGTATGCCCATATACATCAACCAAGTCATGCCTCCAAACAGAAGCCAATGCACAACTCTATTTTCACCAACTGCTTGCACAACTTCCTGAAAAACAACGGGGAGCATTAATGGTGTGAGGATTAAAGCGGAAACAAGCGCCAAAATCCTTTTCACTAAGGTATATTTTTTGATTTTCTCTATACAAAGAGAACGTAGTGGAGAGTCAAGTGCATTAACATATTCAATGGCACGTCTCTCTTCCTCATCGCCTTCATCTAATCTCATAGACTTCAGAGCGCCTAGAGGAAGGTGTAGCGTTTCAAGTGCCACAACCCTGAGACTTTCTTTCTCCGGGTTATAAATAGCTTTATTGCGAGTGAGGAAGGCTTCTGCTTGTGTCTGTTCAGAGAAAGCTAAGAGTTGGTCAGTATTTTCTGAGGTGAAATAGATTAAAGCTTGTAAAATTAAGGTGTTCGCTCCTACACAGGTTAATACCTTTTTTACTGTCTCGTCTGTATTTGATATGCAGTACACGCGCTTAGGGTAATGTTTTAAAAGCTCGCAAAAGCGTTCGGAATACTCCTGTACTCTTTGCCTCCTTGCTTTCATGTCTTTGTCTCCGAAAGCGCGTGCTGGATCACTTTGTCCTTCAGATTTTCTGTATTCTCGTGTCATGGGTTCTCCCCTCTCTTAGAGCAGATTCCTATAAGAGAATCTGATTATTTTTTGTTCAGATAATGCGAGAGGCAGGAATTGAACCTGCATTCACCGTTTTCTCTCGCTTAGAAAGACCAACATTAGCCTTTGGGGCTAATGCCAAATCTGTAGTTTAAGCAATTGGTTAATCAAAATATTCTCGGAAGCTCTCCACAAGCAAAACGAGGAAAATGAGCCCAAAAGCATTGAGCCACCAACAGATTGTGCCCGACAAAAACACCGCAGAAAACACATTTGAAAGTAGTCTTAAAATCGCAAATAGAAGGATTAAAAACAGGGAAATGTGTTCAAGTAATTTGCTCATTTATCCCTCATCTTCCCACCAATGTACAATCCAGCAACTAAAAAATTCGTTCACTATTTTTCCGTTGCGATATTCTCTAGTGATCACAGGTATGAGTTCTTCAACCTCTTTATCTTGAATGAAAGCATTGACTTCCTTTTCGGAAAAATTATCAAGAACTCGGACGCGTTTAATTTTCAATTTTGCTGTCTCCTTTGTGCCTTATCTAACGATTAGAGCAATGCATACACCCATAAGACTGACTGCCCCCAAAAGTAAGAAAAAGGCTTTAATCGGTGTGAAGGCACCAGTTTCCTTTTCCCAAAGGCTCTGTTTTTTGATTTGTCTTTTCATTGTCTTGTCCCTCGATAACTGTTCTTTCCTCTCTCCCAAAGCCAAGGCAGCCACTGTAGGACTAACCACACCGCGAAGCAAGGAATAATGACGGGAAGCAAGACGATTTCAAGCACTAACCACAGAATGAGTGTGGGTGCTTTTACTGGGATTTCTGTGTCCATTTTGTTCTCCTCTCTTTTTTTCTTTAAAATTGGATGTTCAAGTCTATACTTATGGGATACACCAATGACCCTGAGTGCGCACGACCGTAACTGGTGGTTATGACATTTGCTATAATGCCCGGTGCTGTCGAAATTCAAGGCGTAATTCAAAACAATAATCCCTTTTTTACCTCCGATGCCCGTACCTGTCACAGAGCCCGAGAATGAATTTCCATTTATCGTAACAGGAGACGTGGGGAGTGCATAGATTTGCCCTTCCCCCATGTATACTGGTCATATGGCTGTATTGCGTTGTCGCAGATACAGAAGCCGCACTTAGGACTTGGGGAACACTCTCTATCAAAAGTGTGCGCTTTATTTAATTCATAGAGCGTGGTCTTCCCTAAACAGGGAAATGCGGAAATAAGCTGTGTCATTTTGAACCTCTTTCTTTAGGGAGATTATTCTTCCTAAGTGTTGTTGTACAAATCGTGAAAACATGATAAGAAAGACAGCTTGAGCCAGAGAATTGGGGAAACTCTATTTCAAATCATCTTTTAATTTTGAATCCTAGAATACATGAGCATTTTGCGTGTCACACAAAACGTAGGAGAATACACATCTTCTAGAGTACAATTCAATGCTTCAATTTTCTTATCATGCTCACACCATTTGTACAATGGTGTCGTCTATCACGCGCTTTATCTTCTAATCCGAGAGATACAATGCATTCAAATCAAACTCAGGGAATTGGCGCTTCAGCTTTGTCAAGAAAAATGGCTTGGAAGTAAGCGGCCAGATTCTATTTTCTGGTAAAGCTGGAGTGAGAATCCTAACTCAGTTGCCATCTCTTCTTGGGACATTGCGCGTGACTCTCGAAAACTGAGAAGTATTTAACTTGTCTGTGTTGTTTCATGAACATTTGTTCGGTTCTCATCTAAGGTGATGTCTAAAGCCTCCGCGAATCTTTAAATAGTAAATTTCTTTGATATAATAATAAATAGAATAAAACAGTTTCCTTATCGTTTTATTCCAATACTCTATTAAAAGGAACTTTATCTATGATGGATTTTTTACCGCTCGTTACTGGAGCTATCGGTGGGGCTACTAGCGCTGGTGTCTTCAAAGGACCACTTCAAACATTAAATGATCTTTGGTTTAATTATTTTGGTCAACAGACTCATGAAAAACGTTTAAAATATGAAGCTCTTATAGAGACGAATACTGAGAAATACAAACAAGAAATCGCTCTAGCAATTTCTAAAATTGATCCTAATAATATTAAAGAACCTGCATTGAACATTCTTGGACCTACACTCGAAGCTTCAAAATTTTATATTAGTGATGAAGAAATTCAGAAAATGTTTGCCAATTTACTCGCATCATCAATGGATAAAACTAAAGATACAATCGTTCATAATTCCTTTGTTGAACTGATTAAACAGCTTTCCCCCCTTGATGCCCAAAATCTTATGCTTTTAAAAATTCATACTCAATTACCTATTGCAGAAGTTCGTGCAAAAACGACCTCTAATCCTGGAGGATACCAAACTTTAATAACCAATTTCTTCCTAGACAACACATCTGTAACGGACATTAACGTTATTGGGTCTTCTGTCGACAATCTAAGAAGATTAGGATTAGTAAATATTACATATACAGAATATCTGGTTTCCCTAAATGATTCCGATGATAGCGAAAATCTTTATTCTAAATTTGAAACTTCAGAAGTTTTCACAAAAATGAAGACCATGATTCAAACTGCCCACTCCACAACTCCCTCAGAAGGAACAACCCCTTTTTTAGATGCTTATGCAGAACTAAGGGAGCCTGAAATTATGCGCGGGATCATAAAATTAACTCCTTTTGGAACAAATTTCTGTAATATTTGTATCTGATCATTTTTTTGATATTTTCTCTATCTCTTCTTTCGTGGCTTCAATATAACTAGTTTTTTGCTCTTCAAGAGCTTTTTTGGTTTGATTTTTTATTTCATAAGACACAATGACTTTTATAAAAATACCCAATTTAGCTATAAAAATAATTATTTTCAGATAATCTATTTTTTCTTCCTCCTTAATTTTTCTTATTCTTCTTCACAATTAGAAGAAAGAGCTTGATTTCCTTGAATTTTTTCTTGTTCTGTATCAAATAGCTGATCCAAATCAAACTCCGGAAACTGCTCTTTGAGCTTGTTCATGAAGAAATAACTTGGAAGTAAGTGGCCAGACTCTACTTTCTGGTAAAGCTGGAGTGAGAATTCTAACTCAGATGCCATCTATTCTTGAGACATTGCGCGTGACTCTTGGAATACGAGAAAAGCTTGATTCGTACTTTTAGCCTCCAAATCATGGATTCGGAATTCATCTAAGCTAATCTCTAGCGCATCCGCAATCTGTTCCACGTGTTCAAACGAAAGTCGTTTCGTATTACCACTTCGTAAGCCATAAAAGCTTCCCTCTCTGATACCTGTCATTTTCGAGAGACGATAATAGCTAAGACCTCGTGTTGTTAATAAATTTTTTAATTCTTCTTTCAAGCTTATCCTTTCTAGCTCCTCGACCTTTTGTCTTGACTATACTTGTAATCGAGCGTATAATTATGCTTGTCAAGATTTCTCCCATTCACTCAAACGATATTTTGGCCAATTTACCTTTAAGTGAATGGTAATTCTGACATTTCAGAAATCAGGAGGTGCTTTTTATGAAAGCCGTTTTGAATTTCTGTGTTTCCTCGTGAAAATCGAGGTTGATAATGGACGTTTGATTGTTTCGCTAAAACATACCGGTTGGTTATTCACGTTAAAATAACCTAGGTAATAGAGCTAGTAACTCTATTATTGAAAATTTGAATAACGAGTTCGCACTCTCACCACACCCTTACCATAAAAGTGCGCCATTACTGCCTTTTCTTTTTATTTCTCATCTCACAGATTTGTGCTCACTTGCCTGCCGAGGCAATAGATGGGAACACCACGCAAAATGGTGGAGGGAAGAAAAACAATACGGATGATAACTCTGTTTTGCGCAGAATTGTTTTTTTATTACCAAAACAAGCTTGATAATGGATCCTTGATTGTTTGAGTAGGACAATCAAGTAGGCTATTTGGTTAAAACCTAAGTAATAGAGCTGATTACTCTATTACTGAAAACTAACAGATTATGATACGAGTTCGCACTCTCACTACCACCAATCACTCATTAAAGGCATGCCTTTTCTCTCCTTCATTCCCCTTCCCGTAGACAAGTGATTTCTTACCTGCCTAGGCATTAGAGAGGAATATACGCAAAATAATGGAGAGAAGAAAAATAATACAGATGATAACTCTGGTTTGCGCAGAGTTATTTTTTATTATCAAGACATTCTTGATAATTGATTCCTGATTGTTTGAGTAGAACAATCAGATTGGTTATTCCTGTTAACATAACCTAAGAAATAGAATTGGAGACTTCTAATTCCGAAAACTTACAAATGAATAAACGAGTTCACACTCTCACCACTAAAAATTACCCATTAAAAATATGACCTTTTATGCTTCCCGTGCATTAGACAACAAGAAGTACTCAACTTGATGAAAATCTGCCCTTGGGGGGTTGTTGCTGTTCATGAGTTGACGCACCGAGTTCTGGCGCAGCCTCTGCTTTTTGTTTCATCACCTGTGGCGCGTGACCTTTTGATTGAGAAGCAGTTTTAGTAGCTACAGGGTGATCGCGTGACCTATTTGTCGGGACTTGTTCTTTCACATTAAACATTGAAGCCATTTGCGCCTGCAATGCCTTGAATTGCGCCAACATGGCTTTGTGCTCCTCTAACTCAGTCTGACTATCTGCCAGCTGCTCTTGGAGGTCTTCTTGTTCTTGACGCATTCTCTCGTAAGTTTCTTCCAAGACCTGGTATTTCTCACGTTCTTGTCGTAAACGCCGACGTGTTTCTTTCTGAGACTGTTCCAATTCTTCGTTTTCTTTTTTGAGTCGTGTGAGGTCTTGAAGCACTTCTTGATCAAAACTCTCTTTGATGCGCTTCATTTGTTCTTGTTGGGCCTCCATACTTGAGAGAAGCTCTGTGATTTGAAGCGAAGCCCCACCACCTGCTTCACGTGCCTTTTGAAGTTGTTTTTCTAGTTCTTCATTTTGAAGAATTAACGCATGATTGGCTTCTTCTTTGGCCATAGCCAATTGATAAGTCTCTTCTGCGTACTCTTGTGACGCTTGTAAATCTTTCTGAAGGGTCACAAGTGTCTCTGTT
>Ga0157358_1000461_pt1 | contig 16763 bp, 6 predicted proteins | sample AttcapACBM2_FD_111484 | JGI IMG/M metagenome (GOLD analysis project Ga0157358, IMG submission 111484) | Fungus gardens microbial communities from leaf cutter ant in Botucatu, State of São Paulo, Brazil - Atta capiguara ACBM2 | ecosystem: Host-associated > Fungi > Mycelium > Unclassified ... | reverse complement strand
TTATTTTCTGATTTTAGACTTAGAGTTAGGATTATAGTATGATATTATATGTGACTGTTATATATATTATGGTCATGGTTCTACAATCATATATTACATAATGTTATGATCTTAAGCTTAGCTTAGGTTGCAACTCAGGTAAAGACTTGAGTAAGGATAGAAGGGTTGATCAATTGGTAAAGTGTAAGGATACAAGAGTATATTTACAACTATATATATCAAAAGACCAGGAGTCAATTGTATGGTTTACATGAGGAATGATATCATAATCTATGAGGAGACAAAGAGAAAACAATAAGTAAAAGATGAGAAAACAATGCCCACTACATGAGGCGCTGGTTGATATCTTCTGTGGTACAGCTAATCATTGCATTAAACCCTGAACCCTCTGAATAAGTTGAAGTCATGCTGAAGACATGAGGAGGTGATCATAATATATAGAAGAATATAGAAGATTCTAAAGGATATTATATAATATATTAATGACATGTTGACCTCATATATTATATATGACCTTTAAGGTAGGTTAGTAATAGTCTTATACAAACCAACTAGCTAGTATATTTAAGGTAGACACTCTATAATAGGAACTTTATTAAGTTTTCTTGTATAAATCTATCATGACTTAAGACTTAGTGACCAGTCAAAAGAAGAATCTTGTATAGGATTTATGTAAAAGAACTCAATAGAGTTTCTAGTATAATATATCTATCTTATATATTATTCTTCTGGAATGTTCAACATTCTTTTATGTGTCATATAATTGTATAACTGTGATTTGTGTGATATGTAATATCTTTTGTCATAGTGTATAATATTTATAACAGTTATATATGATATCATGCTAACCTCTAATTCTAAGTTCTAAAATAAGAAAATAAATAGAAAAAAATAGAAAAATGAAATGAAAAGACATAAATAAAGTCCACCATCTTTAACTCTGATATTACCCTCCCTTTAAGGTTTCTTTTCCAAAAAACTAACTTTTATTTCCACCAGTTTCTCTCCAACTTCCTCAAGTATTCTTCCTCAAACTTCCCATTATTCTATCCATACAACATTCTTGCTGTGTACTTCTCTAGTAACTCTCTCCTTCTAAAGTTCTGTCCTGTCCTAAGTCCAAGTTCTTTTATCATCTTACTTTTGCACTCAACCTCCCATCAAACTTTGCTACTTTTTTTTTGTATTTTCCAAGTCATCCCCTCTTTCCCAAGTATTGTTTTCTGCTATAAACCCCTTCCATCACACCAAATACTTTACAACTCCCCTTATTTTATTTTGTTTTTTTCATTCTTTAACTTCATCTATCTCTACTAGTTTTACTTCTTCTATCTTTTGCCTTTCTACTTGTTCTCTATATTATACTACTTGACTTACATTCACTACTAGATGAATCCTTATTGAAGTTGACAATCATAATCTAATTGTATTAGTAGGAACTACTTCATTAATAATATATGGACTGATATATTAATCCATTAATTTCTTTGCCAGTTGTTTCTTGAACATTAGATCTTTCATCCTAAACATCACCTTATCTCCCTTCTTTCACTCCTCAACTTCTTTTCTTCTTCTATCTACTTATCTTTTTATCTCCTTCTGAGCTTTCCTTAATACTACTCCTGCTTTCTCTTATACTTTCTTTATTCTTTCTGCAAACTCTGTTGCTTTCTCTATCTTTTCTTTTTTCCTAATGTTTGTGCCCATCCTCAATTCTCTACCATAATTTTCTATAAATAGAGACACTTTTTTGCTGAATGTGTCTTGTTGTTTAATGCAAACTCTGCTGTTACTAACTACTCTAGCCAATCATTTTGCCTATGATCAACAAAGAATCAAAGATATTGTTCCAACTTCTAGTTCATTCATTTAGTTTGACCATCTGTCTGTAGGTAGAATAATGTTAACAACTTTGTTTCAATGTCCAACATTCTATTCAACTTCTTAGTTAACTCCACTGCAAACTATGGTTTCCTATCCAATATCACACTCTCTGGCAACCCATGCAATTTTCACACATTATTTCTGAACAGTCTTGCCAATCCTTCTACTGTTATTTCTTCCGTAATTGCCACAAAATGCATTATTTTTGACAATCTATCAAATATTACTAGTATTGCATTCTTTATAGCTACTAATAGCAACTTCATGATGAAGTCTACCATTAGATGTGTCCACAGTCTCTCCAGTACTTTATTTATTATCAACTTCTCTACTAATGCCTCTGTCTAATTCTTCATTCTCTAATACATACCACATCTGTCCATATATTTTCCAACATCTTTCATTACTTCTGACCACCAGCGATTCCTCATCACCAACTCTGTCATTTTCCATCTTTCTCTATATCCTGTTATCAGTATATCATGGTATAACTGGATTATCTCTACTCTTAATTTCTCATCCTTTGATGACAAGAATCAAGCAGAAAAGAGGTTATGCTAGGGTTCAACAAAAACTATGCAATACTAGCCCTTAACTGCATACTAAAGAATTCAAAGTAGATGATATCAGCTTTATAAATCAAGAGAAGATGTAGAAACAATAGTATATTAAAAGAAATATACAAGTAATATCCACTTACAAATATTTTCTCTTGATAACATACTTCCAAATAGTAAACCTTATACTGTGTAACAAGTTTCATTGGAAAGTCTAGTGAATAGATTGCAAAGCTTCTTTAGAGCCTCCTATCAGAGTTGTAAATGATAAATTCTATTTTATTTTTATTTTTTTCTTTTCATTCTATATTTCTTTTCTTTTCTTTTAATGTTAGGATTTAGCATAATATCACACATCTGTTACATGTGACATGACACTGTCACAAGTTACTATCACATAATCACATGTCATAGAAAGATATAGAAGGTTTTGGAATAATGACATTATACTACATGTCAATGGCATGTAATATGTATAGTCTTTAGAATAGACTAAAACTCATGTAGCATAGACTATTAATCTAGTGTATATAAGGTAGACCAGTTGTACTTAGGAACTTTATTGAGCTTTCTTATATTATCCAATATAAAGATAATTCTTTTGTTCTAACCCTTGAGTCTAAGTTTTAATATATAGTCCTTTCTTTATTTGCAACCCAAATTTAGCCTAATACCCCTTTTCCTACTCATGAATGCCAATTCTTTCCTTTTCTAGGATTTATACTAGTTGCTTCTACTTATGGGTGCATTCCTGACTCTTATAGCTTCCAATTAGTTGTGTTTCTATCTTATTTTACCATCTAAATATTCATGACTATGTTGATTGTACTCTCAAGTGTCTGTTCCTTATAGATAGTCTTTTTTGAGTGAAAAATATCACTTTCTAGTATAGTTATAGTGTTTCTATTCTATTCACAAGTAAGTAACATCACTTTCTCCATATATTTCTAGAGAACAGTATCATGGCATGTTTCTGGCATCACCAAGTAGCCTCTGTATACATACAAGCTGGAGTAGCAGATAACTAGATATTTTACAATACTCTGCTAAATTTATTCTAATAGGTTTCAAGTCTGAAGTCTAGGTTTTTTAATGGCTACCATACTATGTCTCAAGTAGATATTAACTTGAGAGAGCCTAAGGTATTATCTAGGAGTATAAAGTCTTCTTGCTAATATCTTCAAAGAAGTCTTATATACTTAAAAACCATATAAGAGTATGTTCTTTTGCAAAAAAGCATTTTCCAGCATAACATTGGTATGCACACTTTTTCCTTCTTCAATACCAAATTTCCTTCCACCTGTCATTCATCATCTTTCAATTTATATCTACCCCAGGTTCTTTTATTACTACTTCTACTAAACTATGAATCTATTCTTCTTTAATTAGTTTTTAATTTTTGTTGTTCTTTTCTACTCCTACTTTCTAGTCCAGTCTTTTTATAAGTCCATCTATCTTTCCCATCTTTGTTCTTAATACATACTTTGAGGTGAAATCAAATCTTAACAAATATAAGGTCTAACAGGCTTGTCTTCTGTTCAAATTTTGTACTTTCATGAAGTACTCTAAAAGTTTTTGTGATCTATCCAGACCTCAAACTTGAATTTTGTGCTCCCTAATAAATGTCTCTAATTTTCCAATCTTTTTATTACTACCAATATCTCTTCATAATGAATCTCATAGTTTCTCTTTGTCTCATTGAGAGATTTTGATATTCTACTTGATTGGTATGGAAGGTTTAGATACTTAGAGTAATTATCTGTTAGAATTGAAGACAGTTCTAAGTGGAATTCAGTCAATACCAATGAGACTCTGAGGCACTTCTGGCACCATTTCATTAAAAATATTCTGAGTGAACTTGGTTATTTTCTATTTTTCTTTTCTTTTATAGTGTAGTTTTCTTATTTTCTTCTTTAGACTTAGTAAAGAAATATGATGTGATATCACAAAGCATGATGAAAGTGTGACAGATGTCATATATGTGTAACAGTCACACAGTCATGTGACTTGATAGAACATCATATGAACTACTAGAAAAACTTAATCATAGCTTTAGAGTAAGCTAGATATGTATAAATCAACTTTTAGAGATATATGAAGTAGACTACTCTATGGTAGGAACTCTATCAAGTTTTCTTGTGTCACTTAATACACAAGTACACTTTTGCCTTAACACTTAGACTTAAGTCATAACATATTTACAAGAAATGATCAAGTGCCAGTGTGCTTCAAAAATCTCAACACTAATAATATTCTTGTATTAGACACAGTTTATACCTTATTATCTGAGACCTGTTAGTAAGCTCTTCAAAGTCAGATTGGCAAGCAGGTATTATTTAAATATATGGAATACAGATATTGAAACAATCTTTGGCTTTAGCTTATGTGTTATAATATAACTTAGACTCAAGGGTGAAAGAGGAATCTTGTATTGGTTAATACAAGAGAACTTAGTAGAGTTTCTAGTACAGATATATCTTCTCTGGTACATGGTCTGTGCATACTTTATATCTAGCCTATCTTAAATGTTATAAGTTATGTAGAGCAGAGTTATCATCTTATATGATATACATTGTGACAGTGACAGTGATAGAAAATAAGAAAGACTTAGAGAAGAGAAGAGAAACAAAAAAGAGATGAGTTTACTGTTCTTGAATCTGATGTACCTCTACTAGTTGTACTGGTTATATATTTTTAAAGAGCCACTTAAAAATAACTAGAGAACAAGTCTGTCAGAAAGTAGTAAGATCTGTCAGTAGTAAGATATGTTGTTGTCAATACTGGAAGATAGTACCATTTTTGGTCAATTTTTAAAATAAGTATAACTACAAGCTTATATAATACCTAGGGTAGTTATCTAGAAATAAAAACTGTAAGTGAGTTACTCTAGTTTTGGATGGTTCTTAGATATTGGAGTGGAGATCTATAGAGTTGTCAAGAAGTCTAGTAAGGATGTCTAAGATAGTATAGAAAGAGTAATCCACACTAGAAGAAGTCTGGATGTGTAGATGAGTTAAGAAGCATTATCTATAGGTTGGGATAGGTGTGACTAGATTAGGATATAATATCTTGCCAATCTCATAAGCCAGTTCTATAATCTGCAAACTATAGTATCAAATTCTATCTCTATACTTATAGGTGTACTCTCTTTTTCAGCATTCAGACCCTCTTTCTTTCCTGGTATCTCTGCATCTAGAAACCTTCCTCACTGTTTCTGACTTAACCTTTCACTTTCATAGGATTTCAGTAGTGATTGACAAGTAGAAAGAGCTATTACAAAATGAACTACTCACTTGTTTGTGATATCTGAACCTTGGATATACTCTTAGAGATTTAGGAGTGATTCAGAAGTTTAATAATGATAACAATAATGATCAAGATCAATATAGATGTCAATAATGAAAAGATGAAAATTGATATTGTTAAGTCTAAGATCTAATCCTCAGATATAAAAGTATTTATATAAAATAGTGATGGTCTGTGCACAAGCTATTTTTATCATATGATTAAAACTCATATCTAGTGGGGTTGTTATCTGTTATAGCAGATGTCAGACTAATTTTAGAAGATAACTAATTATATTACTATATTGATATGCTTGTATTTCTATTAATACTGATCTTTATATGATGTATGATATATTATTTAATGAGCACTTTCCAATGCAACTTTGATTGTGGAAATCTATTCAGTTATTTCTAAGATAAAACTTGTAGTTACTGATGGTCTGATATTTCAGTAATATGTTGTTACTTTTATACATCCCATATATGTGCAAATAGCTCTTATTTGGGGCTTTCTAGTGCAACTTTGTTTGTGAGAATTGGTCTACTAGTTGTGGAGATATAAGTTGAATAAAGTTTGTAACAAGAGTTTTTTTCAGCTTTTACATCTAACTATCTACAGACCAGTTAACTTGTGATTAGGACATGAATTTTTAAGCCCTGTCTTTCTTTATAAGTATTTGTATTTCTAAACAGTCTGAAACCATTTTTTGCCAAGAGTTAGACATAGGGATTTCTTTTATTGCATTATGGCCAGAGTTTAAGAAGTTTTTTAGAGATAACTTCCTATCTATTAATGTTGTAGCCAAAGAAGTTAACAAGCTAGAAGGGACTTATTATTCCTAGGGCAGCAATGCTGTTAAGGAATATTTGGATAAGTTTCAAGTCTTAATTTCAGAGGCCAAAATTCTCATACAATAGTGGTCAAATTTCACTATAGCCTTAGAATATCCATTTAAAATTAGATAGTAATTTTATTTCTTGTTTTTATTTAATTTTAATTTTAATTTTTTTAACAATTTATTATATAGGATATGGTGGCAGACCATGGTAGCTACAATATAACTACTTATATAGGAAAAAGAAAGAAAAAAAGAAAAGAGAGTAAAGAAAAGAAGTATACTACAATATAATAGTAATAGAAAGGCTATTAATAAGTAATACCTTCATGAAAGGAAAATGCTCTAGAATTAAACTCAAAAAAGGCAATGAAGTGACTAAACAATTCTCTGTCAGAATTCCAATATTTATTATATTTTTTACACTCATAATGAATATAGTATCTAGATTGAATTGGATAGTTTCTATATAGACAATTGAAATTTTATTTGGGAAAAAACCTTAGTTGATATTCTCCTATTGGCATATAATTTATGATTACTCTTGTTACTCTCATGCACAAAGAGTTTGAATAGCCTATTAACTTTAGTCAAAAACCACTCTTCATAAAAGTAGGTTTAATAGAAAGATGATCATCATTAAGTAAATTAAGAAAGTGATTTCCCTTGAAGTCAGATGCTTGAGATGTCATCTGTTACTTGTGAATAATCACATTACTTTCTTCTTTCATGCTGAAATCCCATAATAATTTACATGGGAAAAGAGGTTTGAGGTTGAATTATTTATTTTTATCAATAATTACATGATGTATCTATTTGGCTTTGCCAGAGCAGTTCCAAAAGTCAATCAAATTGTCAAAATTCTTTGAAAGAACTCACTAAAATCGTGTACTATAACAATAAACTACATTTGGTAAGAATGAGTTAATAAGTTGGATATCTTCTTGGCTACATGGATAGTATCAGTTACTACTATGATGTATGATGTATTAGTGGTGTGGATTGCTTGGTTGATTTCATATCTGATAACAAATGATTTAGCCTCTGTCATAGTAATGTTATTAGCTACAATATTGTAACCATAGTAAATATACAAAATTAACATAGTGACATTGTTTTTGATGCTTGCATCTGATATGATAATAACTATTTTGAAATCTTGTAGAGAATCTTCAAAGACTTTATCAAGTTTGCAGAAATGGATGTACTTGACTTTATTGTTTTTCAATCTACAGAGTAAAAAGAAAATCTTGAAAAATATCTACTAGACAAAAGCTAGGAGACAATTCTTTATGTAAAGAGTTGAAGAAAGAAAGAATACTATTAAGACAATTATTAGCATGTACAATAGACCTCTTGATTTTGAGTCTTTGAAAGTTACTTTATCTAATAAAAGATGATGCATGGTATTTGAACAATAACTTGATAGTATAATTAGAAGGTAGGGATGCTGTTCTTATCTAATGACAACCACTAAGCTTGTCCAAATGTTAATGAATAAAAATAAGGCCAGCAATAGCCTTAATTTTCTAGATGAGAGAAGTATAAAAAGTATTAGTAATCTATAAAGTAGCTTTTTATTGCATTTTTCCAAGTTCTTTGAGTGAGTAGGATAAAGAGACACTTTTGAAGTACTTCAGAGAAGAGCTGTAAAGTATGATAAGTAAAATACAAGTACAATACAAGAGTCATTTATAGAATGTCAACAAACCCCTTATAGAATTGTCTAGTATTTTCATATCTTTGATTGTAGAAAGGGCTTTGTAAGAATAAGTACAGATATGTTGACAAAAGGAAAATATTTTATCAAAGATAAAGCTAAGGTATTTTCAAGTATTTTTTAGTTGAAGAATAGAGTTATCTAAATGAGTAAGATCCAAAGGAAGGGGTTGAAGTTTCTAGTCAATGCGAAAAAGTAAAAAATTTCCAACTTTCCATGCTCAACTATAAGTTCAACTTGATCAAAGAAAGAAGTAATGATGTTATAACTACAAAAAAGAATGATATTTGATCTTTCAAAAGATTTTTCCTATGAAATAAAAAGACCATTATCCACAAAAGATAGAAATGAAATAGCCAAATTTTGAAAGAGATTCTTTGATCTTTTTTTGAAGATGTGAAAGATAGAAGCAATATATAAAGTAGATAAAATGAGAAAGAGAGTAGACTCTTGTCTTATATCTATATCTATTCTGAAGAAAGGTAATACAAGATTGTTCCACATATACTGTGTTTTTCTATCCATTAAATAGTTAGAAAAGAAAGACAAACTTCTAGAGTTGAAACTAGCTTTGTCCAGAATTAAAGGAAGAATTTGGTGATTTAGCAAAGGGAAAAATTGGACTATATTAAAAGCCAGAGTACTAGTTTGAAGGCCTTTGACCTAGTCTAAATAGATAAGATGAGTATTGAAGTCTTTCACTAATGACTTTTTCAATAGGTTTTCCTAGTATATTGAGGAGAACAATCAGCCAAAACATCTTGGGAGAGTCATATGACACTTTATTAGATTTTGGAATGATAATTGAGTTAGACAACTTGTGCAAAGGTCAATAACCAGGATCAATGCTTGTATTAGTGATATTAATAATATTAGATAGATATTTATCATTGTTTAGAATAACTTTAAGATATCTTCAAGAGATCTAGTTAGGACATAGAGTAGAAGAATTGTTGCATTTTTTTATGATATTTCTAAATTCTTCTTTGGGAAAACTAGATTATTTCAATAAGGGTTTCAATGGAATTTTGTTTAGTAATCATATGTTCATTTGATAATTTTATGCCAAATTAAAAGTCTTATAAAGTGCTTGTTATAGATCTTCAAGCCCAGTACAAGACCACCTATTGTACTGGAGGGCTTTGGTGGCCAGGAGTTTATAATTTTTGATCCAGTTCATGAGATCCCAGGGTCTCTTATTTTTTAATATGATTTCTTGGATTCTGTTATTAAAGAAACTATATTTGGTTTTCTTGACAAACCTCTTGAATTTTTTCCAATTCTCTAGTGACTTTGAGAATTGATAAGTGTTTAATTTGATACTACAATAATCATTCTACCATGCTTTAGAATACTTAGTAATATTAACATTCTTGGAGAATTTATACCAAGAAGAGTTTAAAATTCTTATGTATTCTTAAACTGTGTTTTCCAATAATTTAATACTTGATATATCTGTTGTATCAATGTTACTTAAAGTGTTAGCAAGCTCAGTGACAAATATTTCTTCCTCTTGGCTGTTCCTAATAATGGTTCTTTGCTTTTCTTAGATAAACTTTTCACTGATAGATATATCAATAGTTAAAGGAGTATGATCTAAGAGATACCAGGATTCAGATAGTATGAGATGGTTGTCAACTTTGACTGAACCCAGTTGAAGAAATATGAGATCAATAATAGAGTTAGAATTGTTAGAATTGTCTGTATATCTCATTAGGGCCTAGTGAACTAGAAAAGATAATTAAAAGAATCAACAATATCTGTAAGGATATTGCTATAAACTGAATGATGTGGATAAGAATAGATTCCAATCTTTAGCTCTAATATTAAAATCCCCTGTTATAATAAGATCATTATAAATATTGACCTCAGTATTCTTAAAATACTCTAAGGCTGATTATTGTTTGTTCAAATAGACATTGATTATAGAATAAATTCTAGTGTTATTAAAGAATAAAAAACAATTAATGTCTTTGTGATCAAAAATGTCTCTTCTAAAAGAGAAGTGCAAATAAGTGATTTGAACATTAATATATATTATTATCCTTGGATGTTCATTATTATTAGGCAATTACCTAGAAAATATAACTTAGGATGGTTTAGATAAAAGACTATGATAGTTCTTGGATAAAAAGAATATCAAACTCTTTTTTGTTTTTCATAATTATCTCAGTGAGTATTCTGTTCTTTCAAATATTTTGTAAAAATGATTTCAGATTTTTTAAAACCATAAGCTCATCTTACCTACAACTAAGTAAATTTATTTGCCTCTATTTTTATGAAACTCTTGATACTTGTTTATATGCCACTTCTTATTAAACCTATGCCTCCAAAAAAGGCATATATTACTGTCTGTTTGGTAATTGTTCTTGTAGTTAATACATTTGAAACTGTGTGAACATAGTTTGTCTTGCTTAGTCTTTAGCCTTGGTAGATTTGTCTTGAAGTTACCTTTGTAGTATTATACTATATATTGATGGTATTCTAATTTGTGAGGACTATTATACTTGACACATTTTAATTCATAAGCATGACAAGGAAAGGTTATATAATCCCATTTTCAACAATTGTTATATTGTAGCACTTCTAGATTTATATTTGTTTCTTGAATTGTAGTGATGTGGTTTCCCATGTTAAAGTATGTATTTAATAAGCTCTTAGTCTTAGATCCACTTTGGACATTCCAAATATCTATCTAGATAACTGCCATATCTAACTTGGGTGAGACTTTGATAACTCATAGTTTAGAGATAAGTATAATATTGTTGAAAATATGGGTGGACTTTAAAACCCTCTCAACTACATTTACATTGATAGAAATATTACTGTCTTTGATAAGATATAGAATACTTAGAATCTTGAGGTAAGACTTGGACTGAGAGAGTCTTGGAATTATAGTTTTATTAGAGTCAATAATATCAATGTTCTTAATGTATTTTTCAATGGTAGTAAGATCTAAGATAGTTATAACTTTGTTGGTGGTGATAGTAAAGCCTTGTTAATCAGCTTGAATGAAATTGGCCAAGATGTTAGACTTGATATCTTTAAGGGCCCTATTAATGTTAAATATATGTAAACTAGACTATAAATTTGGTTGAACTTGCTAAACTCATAGAAACTAATACTTGTCTTCTTGAGAGTTCTTTAACAGTCATATTAAACCTTAATTTTTCTTTTTTGGATTCATTTATTATTCTTTATACTTCAATTTTCTTAGATAAGAGGTTTGAAAAATTCTTCTTGATTTTTATGATATTTTTGATGTTAGTCAAAGATGCTTAAGTATATGACTGTTCATTCTAAACATAAACCTGTTTGTTAGTAATCTTTCCTTTCTCTTTGTAGAATTTCAATTTTTTAAAGATTTTCTTACTTAGCCTCAGTAGTATGGAAGGAGGAATCTTAGAAATTTCAGTCTTCTTATCCTTGTTATTTGTATTCCTTTTCTTGATTTTATTGTATTTTGGCTTGTTTGGCTTGAATTTAGCTAAAACACATTGTTAAAAAGCTATATTGCAGTTGCTAACTATTAACTTATCCCATCCTACATTATTAATAGATGAAATAAGGACTTATGCTACTTGATCAAACCCTACAATGTGAGAAATATTTTTTTTGGTTTTACTATCAAGTTCTCTGTTTTTAATAAAGAAACCAATACTATAAAGCAATGTAGAAATATTATTAGTATCAAATTTTATGAATTTATTTGTTCCAAAAATAGAGATGGGATACATAGCATCATTCTAAAAGTTTGAATTGGCTAGTTAGTTAACCAAATATAGAATAGAAGAGGTTTTGAAACCTTATAGTTGATATGTATATATATCAGGTCTATTAATACACTCTTCATGAGGTTTGGGAGTATTTGAAGTTGTTATAACCTTGTTAGCAATATTAGAGCTTCTTATCTTAAATGATATATAGAACAAAGAAATTCTTTGAGATTTGTCATTTTTGATGTTATAAGACAAAAGTGTGGACAGACTTTGGTAGGGTTAGGGTTAGGACAGATATAGGACAGTAGTATTATTATTAGTCTACAACAAGAAAAGGACACGTGACCTGGAAGTCATGTGAGATGATGTCATAGGCCTAGAATGGTCTAGAAGAGTCTATAAGGCTAGAAGAGCCTAGACGATGATGTCAGAGAGTATGTACACCACATTGCTACCACATGTAGGACACATGGACATTAGGGCAGGATGTATAGTCTTGCACAGTCACTGCGGAGTAGACATGAGGTAGACACATTATTGTAGCACGGACCACTTGTAACTTATATAAATAGAATAGCAATGCAGTGAGGGCTCCTTGTAGAGTTCTCTTGTGATCCCCACTACTAGATAGCCTACTGAGAGCTTTGCTAAAGTCAGCATACTACAAGTGCCATTCCGGCAAGTGGTTGCTACAACAGTGGAGTTTAAAGAAGATAATCAGGCAATAAAAACAGATAAAGATGACCATGAATTTTGACTCAAATAAAGCCAAATAACTGTGGAAATTTGATGGAATTAAGTCTATTATAAAGTACCAAACCACTGATGGAGTTTTGAACACAAATAAAGCCAAATAACCATGGGAATCCAATGATATTATGATATTTTGGACACTCTAAATAACTCATATGATATTGAGGATTTTTCATAGAGAGACTAGCAAATTATGTGTTCTAACTGCTTGTAAATAAGTTTACTTTTTATAGAAGAATATTAAAGAAATAATATTCCTTTAGATATACTTATGCCTCTATTTTACAACTACAAGAGTTTAACTGTTTGTTGTCTCAAATAGAAAAAGGAACTTTTTTGGTATTCTACTATCAATTTTTTTGATATTTACAAAACTTTCTTATATTTCTATTTTTCTTGAAACTACTAATACTGCTAGTATATATCTTAGTAGACTCTAGAGCTACAGAAATCTTTATAAACCAAAACTTTGCAAAAAATCACTACTTGAATACTTGTAAAATTTCCAAGTTCATGCTTATTTATATTGTTAATGGAACCTCTAACAAAGATGGACAGATTTTAGAAGTGGTGGATATCATACTTTACTATAAGATACATTCTAAGTAGACTTTGCTTGTAGTATCCTAACTAGATAAGCAAGATCTCATACTTGGTTTCATATAGCTTAAGAAACATAACTTTAAGATGAACTGAAATAAAAAAGAAGTGGTCATAACATAGTGTCTTATACACTACTCTAGTTGTCAAAACATCTATAAGGCTAAGTGATAGTAAATAAGCACTCTTAATGCATATAAATCTGGCCTATTTTCTACTTTAACTAATAATTTTGAGGATATGACACAACCTTTGCAGACTTTGTAAGTATCAGACTTGAAGACAGTAAACTTGTTCTTCTTTTATTTTTCTTCTATTACTTAAGTTTCTCTTATTTTTCTATTTGAAATCCTCTTTATTTTTGATCTATTTTGAATTTAGTAAAAGAGGAATAGTGTGATGTCACAACAGTCACAATATCATGTAATACATAGAAGAAAGAATGATGTCATACATCATATAATATGATGACTCTTATATATGACTTATAATATTTAGAATAAATGTAAAGTATATACAAACTATGTACTAGAGATATATAAAGTGAGCTCACCCATACTAGGAACTTGACTAATTTTTCTTGTGTTAAACAATATAAGTTTTTTCTTGTGTCCAAACTCTAGAACTTAAGTCATAACAGTAAGAAAACTTGTTATTCTGCTAAAATTTGAGTCTGAAATACTAGAGTATTATAAAATGAACTACTTACTTGTTTGTGATATCTGAACCTTGGGTACACTCTCAGAGGTTTAGAAGTGATTCAGAAGTCCAATAATGATGAAAATGATAATTAATTAAGATCAATACAGATAATAAAGGATAAAGATTGATGATAATTGATATTGTTAAGTCTAAGGTCTAATCCTCAGACACAGAAGTATATATACAAAAGAGTGATGGTCCATGCACAAGCTGTTGCCATCACATGATCAAAATTTGTACCTGATGGGAGCTGTCATCTGTCATAGCAGATATCAGGCTAATTTTAGAAGGTAACTAATTATATCACTATATTGATATGCTTGTATCTCTACCAATACTTATTGCTTTGAGACACATCATATATCGTTGTAAACAGATTGATGAGCACTTTCCAACACAAGTTCAATTGTGCGAAAATGTTTAGCCATTCATGAGATATTAGCAGACAAAGCTTTTATAGCTACTGATGGCCTGATATCTCAGTCATTTGTTGTCACTTTTGTACATTCTGCACATATGCGGGTAGCCCTTATTTGGGGCTTTCCAGCACAACTTAGTTCATGAAAATCGGTCTACTGGTTGTGGAGATACAAGCTAAATGAAGTTTGTGACACTGAGATTCTTAGTCAACCTCTCAAATTTCTATTTCCTCAAGTCTTCAACCAAAACCCTAATGCAACCATGTTAGACTCCTACTTGCTTTTCTTTTCTCTACTGCAATATTACAAACTTTTACTCTTACTTGTTTTCTTCTGGTTATTGATATACTTTTGCTAGCTATTGACCAATAAGCTACTACTGTCTAGCAATGTTTGAGATTACTGTATCAAGGTTTATGACTACCTAACTCTATCAATTTGTAGTTAGATTATTCAATATTTTGTCTGATATTCTGCTTGTCAGAGTTGAAGACAACAAACTTGGCATCACTTCTTTCCTTCTTACTACATCTCATATGATAACACCCAAAGAAATTTCAGCAAATACATTGTTTTATTTTGACTTAAACTCTTGTAATATTCCACAAAAGCCTTCTATAGATATTCCAATAGATATAGAAGTTGACATTCCAAGAGGTCAGTTATCATTTTCCAATACTAATAGTTCTAGAGAAACCTCAGTACTTTCTAATGCATTATCTACAGTGTATATGGATTGTGTCCAGGTATTGGCTAATAATTCAACTTGGACAGAACAAGTTGAGCAAGAAAAAATTAAAGAACCTGCACTCTCTTATGTGACCTTAAAAGAAAGGGAAACAAACTCTGTTCACCAGACAAATGCAACTGAGCTTATATTGGATCCTCATAGGACAGTAATTAATAACACATGTCTCTCTCAAGGTTTTGAAACTTTAGCTATTTCATATTTAATCAATCAACTTGCTGACTCACAATTGTGAGATAGTAACTTCTGTCTAGTTTCTATCTTTGAAGTTAATGAATACTTGAAAGGTGATGCTAAGAATATTGTCTGTTCACTTTACAGAATAGCAGTACTTGTTAGGCAATAAAGACTGAAAGATAAAACAGCTGATGATATACCTCAAATTTTAGAATTTGTGTTTGCTACTTGAGACTTCCTCTTGTTTATATATGAATCAGAATGAGATAAATTAAAGACTAATAGGGATAATAGATCATTTAGACAATGTATTACTTTCCAGTTCAGTACAAAAGTTCCAAAGAACTAGTCAAATGGAAAACAATCTACTATAGATAAAAGTAAACAGGCTAATATCTCAAAGGTTTCTCCTCCAATTCTGTCTAGGCCAAGTAAAAGTGTATTGGCAAAATCCAAATACTATAAGGCTAAAAGTTTTATTGTAATCTCCATGAAATACTTTGCCTTTAAGTTTACTTAAGTGGTCTATTAGTTGTCTTGACTAGTAGTTGCCACAACAATAATGTTTGTGTGTCATATTCATAGAGTGAATGGTCAGAAGTGTAATAGGTCATATAAGCTAGAATATCACAGAGATATAGCATGATGCTGTAAGGCTAATTTCAAAATAAATCCTCTTAGGTTAGAAACAAAGAAAGATGAACCATATACTCACTTTTTCAAGTATGTCAACTGCAAGAGAGAACATTAGGCAGACAACAACTTGTGTCTATTCTGGAAGCACAGGTTCAATAGGAAATAGCATAGTAAAAAATTGCAAAAGCTCCAAGAAATCAGAGCCAATTTAATTCACTCAGCTATGAGCAGGGATAAACAATGATTTTGAAATCCCTCAACTGTTTTTCACAGAATTTTTGTAAGAACAGACTACTGACCAAAACCATTCTAAAAAATAACAAAAAATTCAATATCTTATTTATTCAAGAAACATCTTAGTCTATTATTCAACAAATTCCAAGTTCCTTAACTGAAGAAGAATAAGATTTTATCAGTGCTCCTTTACCACCTGTTTTAGATCACATTTGCAAGATCTTTTATCAATAACAATGATTATCTAAGAGTCATCACATATATCAAGGCCAGATTAATAGGCCTACAATTTTCATTAAGAAGAGACATTATCAATCATCAAGACATCAATCTAATTTCCTTTTTCAACTATGATATTATGTGCTTTATTATCAATATCTATTCAGATAAGCAACTAAATATCTTAAAGTATCTGAAGAATACTGAGGTAAATCTGAACAATGTCCTAGTCATGACAAAAGACTTTAATATTAGAGACAATGATTGGGATT
>Ga0157358_1000460_pt1 | contig 16776 bp, 7 predicted proteins | sample AttcapACBM2_FD_111484 | JGI IMG/M metagenome (GOLD analysis project Ga0157358, IMG submission 111484) | Fungus gardens microbial communities from leaf cutter ant in Botucatu, State of São Paulo, Brazil - Atta capiguara ACBM2 | ecosystem: Host-associated > Fungi > Mycelium > Unclassified ... | reverse complement strand
TTTTCTATATGGGCTAGTAAATATATGGAGAGATAGCAATATAATACAGACTAGATGTATCTAACAGATTACTATTCTCAGTGTATTTTTTTACAAGTAGTATAGTAAATCTGATATTTAGTGGCTAGGGTATATATATTGATAGTCACTCTATACAAAATTCTTTTTAATAATACTCTCATTGAAATCTTCAAGCTCCACAAATTTTAGCTACTATATTACTTAATATCTTAATATTTGTCAAGTTCTCTATTAAGTTCTTTTATTGCTCAGTAGTTAATTGCAAAACATCTAGTCTTACTAGACATTCCCTAACCACATAGCTCAGATCTTCATATTGGTGGCAACCTTGGGTTGGCATAGGATAGGATTTTTGAGTGGTATTGTGAGAGTAACTAGATAAATATGACTTATCTTCAGAAAAATCCTAGGATAACAGAATAGAGATAATAGCTATTCTAAATACCCAAGAGTTCATTCCAATCAAGCAGGACATCAGGTGAAACATTTAGTAATATAACTATAGAATGATGAAGCTGTATAATCAGGAATCTCAATGGAATATTGCCAGACAGTGAGAGTTTATTAGTCAGTGGCTGAAAAAAGTGAGTCAATAGTTATAAAGAGGTAAATAGATATTTTTGGTGGTACTGTAGTGGTTAAGAGTATCCAACAGAGTTGCAGCAGGATATTAGTATAGGATTTAAGAGACAAGATATCTGTAGGGTTAGCTAAGGCTTTGGCAGTATCAAATACTACAGACTTAAATTTAGATAAAACAGAGTATTCTCTTACAATTGGAATACTGAGAGAAAGTACTAAAAGTAGCTAGTATGAGGGAAGTAATGAAGTGTGAGGCTATTGTCTAGGTATAGAAATGATTGAAGAATCTCATAGTATTTGGAGGTTGAGGGTAAATACCAGAATATTATACCAGGTTAAATAAAATACTTTGTTTGTTTTTCAAGCCTAATATATTCTGCATGCTGCTTCAAAATAAGTGTAGAGGTCAGTATATTTAGGCCTCTCCACTACCAAGATTGAAATCTAATTCTAGATTATTATTTAAAGTCTACAGTAGAACTTGACTACTATAGTATATAGGTTAGTATAATTAGCTTTTGAGATTGAGGTTTAGAACTTATTGAAGTAGTCCTCTATAACACAGCTCTTTTGGTAATATATTATTTCTTCTAGTTTGTTAATGGCTTTGTGTTACAAACTTAAGGCTAAAGAGTTAGTTGAGAGAAAAAACATTATATAGAGTTTATACAAGAAAACTCAATGGAGTTTCAAGTATAAAACTGTCTACTTTATATATGCCAGACTACTGGTCCATACTACACTAATCTTAGACTATCTTAAAAGTTTCCTTAAGGTTAACATATGTAAAACATACTATATGACATTATTTTATTCTAAGACTTCCTATAATGTTTTATTGTGATATGTGATCATATGACATGTGACTGATGTGTGATACCAAGTCACTTCTTATGATATCATGCTAATCCCTAACTTTAAGTCCAAAAATAAAATAAAATAGAAAAGGAAAATAACAAAAGTAAAGTTTATTATCTTTAACTCTGATACTACTCCATCTTCAAGGTTTTTTCTCTAGAGAAACTAACTCCTATTTGTGCTAGTTCCTTTCCAAGTTCTTTAAATATTCCACTTCAAATTCTCTATTGTCTCATCTATATAACATCTTTGTTGTATATTTTCCAGGTAATTTTCCCTTCTAAAATCTCTTTCTTCTGTCAAGTCTAACTTCTCTTGTTGTCTTACTTCTATAATTAGCCTTCCCTTACACTAAGCTACTGCTTCCTTTATATTTTCTAAATCTTCCTCTCTCTCCCATATGTTGTGTTCCACTGTAAATCTCTCTCTTTTTTTTTTTTCAAGTCAACAATTTATTACATGGAGTGTAAAGGCAGACTATGGTAGCTACTTTGTAACTATGTACAAAACAACCTGGACTATATAGAGAAGAAAAAATAGAAAGAACAAGAGAAAAAGGAAATAAAAGTAGAGAAAAAGAAAAGAAAGAAAGTGTGGGATGCAAACTAGATTACATTGACTATGTAATGGTATTTCCAAATGCAAATGCACTATTGTTAAATTTTAAGAAGAGAATAAAGTGACTTATCATATCTCTCCTCAGATTCTAATATTCATTAAACCTTCTACACTTACAAAGAATATGATGTTTTGATTCAAGTGGGTAAAATTCACATGGACAACTGAAATATTCCCTAGGGAAACATTTGAACTAATATTCTCTAATAGGAACATGATTGATGATAGTTCTCATCGCTTTTGCAGACAAAGAGTTAGAATATCCAAAATATTTGAGCTACAATCCACTATTTGTATAAAAAGGTTTGATAGGATTATTGTCATCATCAACAAGATCAAGGAATTGACATTCCCTCAAATCCAAAGCTTGGAAAGTCATTTTCCAATTACTAATGATATTGTCACATTTACTCTTCTTACTGAAGTCCTATGAAGACTTGCATGAATATCAAGGTATGAGGTGGAATTGTTTGGTTTCTCTATTAACTATTTTGTGAAGTGGCCAGTTACAGTAACTTGGGCATTCCCAAAATTCCATTGAGTTGTTGGTACTGAGGAGGAAAAATTTTCTGAGTTTATTTGGAAAGGATGAAAAGAAGAATCAAACATTCTTCTAGCAGTATGAATAGAATCTGTGATAACAATGATTTTAGAAATCCCAGAAATATTGGTAGCTTGGTTAATGCCACATCTAATGGAAAATAGTTCAGCCTCAATCAAAGTAATATTCACTGTATGATGTAGAGTTTTGATAATAGGTTTGTCACAGATATGAATATAAGCAATAGAAGTTGTCATATTGTTTTTGATACCAGTATCAGTAACAACAAAAGTGTACGAATGATCTAATGAAGATGCAATGGCTAAATTATTGAGTTGGTGTGTGCAAGATTTGAGGTTAACATCACTATGCTTGTTGTAAGGATGAAAAGAAAAGTGACTAGAAAAGATGCAAAAACTAGGAGAGAATTCCTTATTCTTATTAAGAGGATTGAATGAGAAACACTTCATTGAATCTGTTGTCTATGTCAACAATAGAACCTTTAATAATTTCTCTCTGACAGCTAGATAGCAGATCCAGGGATAAGCAATAGAAGTTATGATGGTGTAAATCCCTTCTATCACACTAAGTACTTCACTACTTCTCTTATTTTTATTTTATTTAATATTTTTTCCACCTCTTATTCTTTAACTTCTTCTATCTTTACTAGTTTTACTTCTTCTACTTTTTGCCTCTTTACTTGTTCTTTGTATTGAACTATCCAACTAACATTCACAATGTCATGATATGCTTGAACTTTGATATTTTCTTTTCTTTTTATCTATTTTTCTTGATTTGATTTTTCTTTTCTTTTTCTTTTTTGGACAATGAAGAGGTATGTGACTACAGTCACATGATGTATCATATAATATGATTTTATAAGTTTAAAACATAGTAGAAAAAACTAAAACAATGATATCAAAGGTATAGTTATAATATGTTTACCTTGTAGCAACAGTATGGTAGACTCATGAATGATACATGTACTTTAGGGTATGGTTATTTATTAATAGAATGGACCATGTATATATTGTATAAATGGTGTAGAAATGTATTAGAGACTTTTTGTCAAGTTCTCTTGTCATCCTCATAAGATACTTTATTTATAAGTTTACTTAAGTGGTTTATTAGTCATCTTGACTAGTGGTTGCCACAACACACAACCAGATGAATTCTCATTGAAGTGAGCAGTCATATTTGACCACATTTGTAGATATTACCTTATCAATAAAATATGAACTCATACATTGGTCTACTAGTTTTTTTTCCAGTCTTTCTTTGAACATCAAGTTCTTTATACTCAAAATTACTCTATTTCCTTTCTTCTATTACTCTGCTTTTTTATTTTCTCTGTCTGTTTGTCATTTTATCCCTTTCTAAGCCTTTCTTAATGCTGCTACAGCCTTCTCTTGTACTTTCTTCATTCTATTAACAGATTTTGTTTCCTTTTCTACTTTCTTCTATAGTTTTCTATAAATAGAGATACTTTGGTTGCCAAATGTACTTTGTTGTTGACCATGAATTCTGCCAATACTAGTCATTCTAGTCAATTTTTTTGCCTGTAATTTTTTTGCCTGTAATCAACAAAGAATTGTAAATATTGTTAAAGTTCTTGGTTTATTCTCTCTATTTGACTATCTGTTTGAGAATAAAATAATGTCAACAACCTTGTCTCAATTCCCAACATTCTATTCAACTCCTTTGTCAACTCTTCTACAAACTATAGTTCCCTATCTGACATCACACTCTCTAGTAATCCATGTAATTTCCATATATTATTTTCAAATAGTCTTACTAATCCTTTTGCTAATATTCCTTCTATTGTTGCTATAAAATATGTCATCTTGGACAATCTATTGCACACTACTAGAATTGCATCTTTCTATGCTACTGATAGCAACTTGATAATCAAGTCCACTGTCAAATATGTTTAGGACTTCTCTAGTATCTTACTCAGCTTCAACTTTCCCACTGGTACTTCCATCCTATTTTTCATTTCCTAGCATATGTCACATCTTTCTCTATATTTCTTGTTACTCTCAGTCACCAATAGTTTCTTATTACTAACTTTGTCATCTTCTATCTTTCTTTATATCCTACTACTGGTACATCATGATGCAACCAGATTATTTCTATCCTTAACTCTTCATCTTTTAGTACATAAAATTTTTCTTTCTTCAATATCAAATCTCCTCCAATCTGCCATTTGTTCTCTTGTAATACTTTTACTTCTGCCTTCTTCAGTTCTTTTACTATGATAACAACTTCTTCATCCTTACTTCTAGCTATTTTTTTCTATTATATCTTTTTTAGGTCACTCTATTACTACTTTCATTAAAATACAAATCCATTGTTCTTCTTTAATTAAGGTCTTATTATTATTGTTGTTTTCTATACCTAATTCCAGTTTAGTCTCCTATTAAGTCTATCCACTTTTTCTATTTTTGTTTCTAGAACATGTTTCAGAGTAAAGTCAGATCTTGATGGGTATATGTTGTAGCAATGACTTAGTACAATGACCAAATAGTGTCACTTTTAGTAAATCTCTTGAAAATGTAGATATCTCATAGAGATTACAAGAGAACTTGATAAGAAGTCCTCAATGTATTGCTACTCTATTTATACAATAGACATATGGTCCATATTAACAATGAATAACTCTACCCTAATGTCTATATGTTGTCCATGAGTATATTATATATACACTATGAAGTGAACATGCTATTAACATACATCTTAATATCATTTTTAGCCCCTTCTCTCAAAGTCTAGGCCTATAATCTCATATCATGTGGCATTATATGTGATTACAGTCATATGCTTCTTCATTGTCAAAGAAAAAGATCAGGAAATCAAAAAAAAGAAATATTAAATCAAGAAAAATAGATAAAAGAAAAGAGAAATGTTAGTGTTCAAGCACATCATAATAGTATAGTGCCCAGTGAGCTTGTCTTCTGTTTAACTTTTACCCTTTTATAAAATATTCTAGGTTTTTGTAATTGGTCCAAATCTCAAACTTATACTTGTTGCTTTCTAACAAATATCTCTAGTTTTTTAATTATATAATTACCACCAGCCTCTCCTTATTATAAATCTCATAATTTCTTTTTGTCTCATTTAAAGATTTTAAAAGAAATACCACTAATCTCCATCTTTTATCTTCATACTCCATCAATAGTATTTTACCTATCATATAATCTAATACATTTACTTCCATCCTCATTTTTTAAATCTAGATCTAGTGTTGCTAGCACCAATTCTTTTATAAATCTCTCTTTCAACTCTCTAAACACCTCTTTCTATTTTTCCATTCAATCCCACTTATGATTTTTTTCATCAGATTATATAACAGTCTAGCTATTGCTATAAAGTTCTTGATAAACCACTGATACTTTTATTGTTGGCATTCTCTTACTTGCTTTCTTTCTGGAGATATGGATCTATTTATAGAACATTGGAGAAACCAATTTCTTGACCTCTTTCTCTGACTTCTTTTTCTTCATCTCAGATCTCCTACTTCTCTACTATATTCTTTATCTCCATTGTTTTTTGGTTTTGTCTTCCTTTTATTTTTTCTCTTTATTCTACTCCTTCTCTTTTTATTCTTTTTCTTTCTTTTTTTCTTCTTCTTCCTTCTATTTTTGCTACTCTAGTTTTTGTAGCTTTGGTCTCCACTGTTTTTCATATTCTTCTGGACACCTTATCATCTTTACCTCTCCTATCCTTCAGTCAATCTCAGGATTATGGCATGCAAGCTATAGCATTCCTAGAATTACACTCTACTTCTATTCTCCAATCACATTAAATTCTGTTCTCTCTCTATGCCCCTGATAATAGATATTTACTTCTACTGTATACTTAATAGATTCTTTCTTGTTGAAAAAACTATCTATGTTTCTCACATATATAGGTCTTTCTATTTTCTTCAACTTAATCCCTTGTTTTCTAGCAAATTCTGAACTTATAACTAGCCTTATTACTCTACTATCTAGCAATACCTCTACTATCACTCTCTTCTGAGTATCAATCCTTTTTAATCCAATTGTTACCATTACTTCTCTCAACATGTTCCTATTGTCTAGATTGCAGCAGAATAGGGGTTAGTATGATGTCACAAACTGTCATACATAGGTCACATATTACAATAGAACATTGTAAAAGGTTCTGAAACAAAACAATATTATATAGCATGTTTTACACATGTTAATCTTAAGAAAAATATATGATTTTTTTGGATAGGCTAAAGTTAGTATAGTATGGACTAGTAGTCTGGCATATATAAGGTAGACAATTTTGTACTTAGAGCTCTATCAATTTTTCTTATATAATCCCTATATAAGGTTCTTTTCATTTTATAATTCTTGAGTTTAAATTGTAATATTATTGTCCATTACTCTAAAGAGCATTGCAAACATACTGTACTTTACCATTTAAATTACTTTGTTCATTTTTCTTATAATCAATCCTTCTTGTTGTAATTCAAAAATCTTAGGGTAGATCAATAAATAAAATATTGTATTAGGATTAATACAAGAGAACTCAATAAAGGACTCTGTATAGGATCATCTACCTTATATATATAAGACTACTGGTTGAAACTCTACTACTTTTAGCCTACTCTAAATAATCATGTGTCTGTCTTAAAGTTAACATATATATAACATATTGTATGATATTATTTCTTCTAGAACCTTCTACTGTTTTCTATTGTGACATATGATTATGTAAAAGTGACATGTGATGTTATGCTAAAACCTAGCCCTAGTTCACAAATAGAAAATAGAAAGTAAATCAAAAAGTAAAAAAATGAGAAAGAAAATAAAATAAAGTCCTATATTTACAGTTCTGATACTTCTTTCTTACCCTACTATTCTCTGATTCCTACAGTTTCTTTCCAAATGTCCAAAATTCCCATAACTATAGCAATTCCTTTTCATGTCTATATTTATGACATATAAATTATGCTTTAATATAAATCCTGCTATTGACTTGGATTCATCATGATTGCATTTGTTTTTTCCACTCCTTTTATTAGAGCAAGCCCTACCAGTATCCACTGTTGAGAAATCTCTTATCTTCTAGACCAAACTTGAGACTGTAGCAACTTTTGCCATTGTGCTTCACTAGTGTTCATTTTTTGAGCCAGAGCTCCTGATCTATCTCTTAATATTTTTAGGTTGGTATTCTAACTTCATAAGTCTTTGCCAAATGATTCTATTTATTTTTTATTTGAACTCCTCAATTAAAGACTTTTTCTTATAGCCACTTTCTCTTGCTACTTTTCTAAATTCCTGAACAAATTTCTCTATTGTCTTATTTTCTTGTTCTATTCTCTTCAACTCTGCTACCTTTACTGCTTCTTTGTTTCCTCTTCCAAGTTCCTTCTTTATATCTGCCAAAAACTCCTCTACTGTTTTGTATTCCAAGTTTCCTAATTTTGATTCTTCTTAAATATTTATCACAAAATAAACTACTCACTTATTTGTGATATCTAAATCTTGAGTGCACTCTCAGAGGTTTAGAAGTGATTCAGAAGTTCAATAATGAGGACAATAATGATGAATATCAATACAGATATCAATAATGAAAACTAATGAAGATTAATATTATTAAGTCTGAGGTCTAATCTTTAGATACAGAAGTATTTATACAAAAGAGTAATGGGGTGCTGATTGCTTAAGCTTGTATAGAAAGAGCAAGAGCAGGAGTAGTAGTAGTAGTCCCTAGACCCAATATTGGGTTCAATGTAAAAGTGGCTAAACTACAAATATTCAATAGAGCTGTAGGAAAGATATTAATGGCATGTAAACTGTTTATAAAAATAAAAATGAGAGAGGCAGCAGTGAAAGAACAAATTCAGTAGATACTATTATATGTATAAGAGGGATTGGTGAATATTTGAAAGGAGAATATTGTCACAAACTTCATTCAGCTTGTATTTCCACAACCAGTGAACCAATTTTTCACAAACTAAGTTGTACTAGAAAGTCCCAAATAGAGGCTATCTGTACATATGTAAGATATACAAAAGCAACAACAAACAACTGGTATATCAGGCTATCAGTAATGTCAAAAGCTTTGTTTGCTAATATCTCATAAATAGCTAGATGGATTCATATGATTGAACTTGCATTAGAAAGTACTCATCAAACTATTCCTAATGATATATAATATATTTCATAGCAATAAGTATTGATAGAAATACAAACATCAATATAGTGATATAATTAGTTACCTTTTAAAATTAGCCTGACAGCTGCTATGACAGATGATAGCTCCTATCAGATATAAGTTTTGATCATGTAATGAAAAAAACTTGCATACAGACTATCACTATTTTGTATATGGATCTCTGTATTTGAAGATTAGATCTCAGACTTAACAATATTAATCTTCATTAGTTTTCATTATTGACATCTGTATTGATATTCATCATTATTGTCCTTATTATTGAACTTCTGAATCACTTCTAAACCTCTGAGAGTGCATGTTGTGGCAACCACTTATCATAATGACAAATAATAACACAAGTGAGTAAATCTCAAAGTGGATATAATGTGGGAAGTTCACAAGAGAACTCAACAAGGAGTCTCTGCTAAATTAAAGTCCTATATATACAAAACATGCCTGGTCCATGCTACCAATAATTAAACCTGCTCTATTGTCCATACTACAACCTCATGTCTGCCTCAAGGCTATCATATTGTATACATATACCCTGACATCATCTTCCAGATCCTTCCACCATGTTCTAGGCCTATGACATCACATCATGTGACTTTGGTGTCACATGCCTCTTCATTGTCCAAAAGAAAAAGAAAAAGAAAACAAATATAAAATCAATATAAAATCAGAAAAATAAAAGAAAATAAAATAAAAATTGTTAGTGTTCAAGCGTCCCATAACAGTGCACCCAAAATTTAAATATCACAAATAAGTGAGTAGTTCATTTTATGATACTTATGTCATAGTAAAAGGATGAGAAATCAATTGGTATGGGTGATAATAATTGTAGTAGTAAGATAGAAGGTGATAATGTATAAAGAGGTAAGGCAGAGCCAATGCTGGTCTTTTCCTCTGATTTGTATTCTAAGCTAGACTCAATCTCTGTAAGTGCTAGTAAGCCTTCTTTGAGTCCCATCTCACACTATCTACTAACTATCTCAATTACTAACTACTACTCTAATGAATTTGTGCATGAATATCTCTAAGAAGAGAATGTCTACTCTAAATAAGGCTATAAAAGTTCCTACTACTTCTTTATATGGACTGATCACAAGTAGACTAATAGTACAAGGCTACTATATGAAAAAAAAAACTATCTAGCACATCCACAAAAGGTAATATATCTGATATACATCAGTAGGCTTTTGTGCAAACAAATAGCTAGACTTTCTCTATCTGACTAGTATACTCCTTATATCTAGAGCCTAGTGATTTTTCTTTACTAAAAAGCAGTGTTACCTCTTAGTCAAAAATAAATAGAGAGTAAAGAAAAAATGATGAGAAGATCCTATACTAGACAGTTTCAGAATAAAAGAATTAAGTTCTAATGTTACAAACTTAAGACCAAAGAGTTAGTTAAAAGAAAAAACCTTGTATAGAGTTTATACAAGAAAACTCAATATAGTTCCAAGTACAAAACTATCTACCTTATATATGCCAGACTACTAGTCTATATTACACTAACCTTAGTCTATTCTAAAAAGCTATGTATTTTCCTTAAGATTAACATATATAAAACATACTGTATAATATCATTTTGTTCCAGGGTCTTTTTCAATGCTTTATTGTGACATGTGATTGATGTGTGACATGTGATTGATGTGTGACATTGAGTTAGATCATGTGATATCATACCATCCCCTAATATTAAGTCCAAAAATAAAAGAAAAAGAAAAAATTAAATAAAATAGAAAATAAAAATGTAAAATATAAAGTCTTCAACTCTGATACTTTGGCAGTAACATTAATGTCAGGCATGGTTCACACTGGAGTGGAAGTCTGCAGAATGGACTTGGAGATGAGTAGACTTGTGGAATAACCTTGGCTTTAACTTATGTGCTGTGCCATCTGTCTGCTCTGTAGACACAACTTCAGATAATAGAAAGAAGTCCAAGATGAGAGTGAGTGCTGATTGGTGTGTTGCTATTAAATACCAGAGATCAAGTTCAATAAGAGTTATCTTTGTTGATTATCAGACTAGCAAATTACAGTGTAACTACTAGTCTTATATACAAATAGATAGTATAAGAGATGCTCAAGATTTCAGTAGTAAAACTCCTATTTCCCTGAGCAGATGTTTCAGTGTTAAAACACTGACAGGAGTAACTCTGTTATGGAAGACCAAGTTGAATAGAAGTATCTTCACCATGGAAGATGGAATACCTGGATGGTTGCAGTACTGCCATAAGACATGTTGCAAGAAAGGTAGCTATTATGAACTAAGGTCCTTAGGGTTGGACAATAGAACAACTCTTGTATTGAGTAACACAAGAGAACTTGATAAAGATTCCTTTACAAACTAGTCTATCTTATATACTACTACTGATGGTCCATGCTAACTACTGTGCACCCTACCCTAAACAACTATGTGTAGTACATGAGGTCAACATATAGTATCTATGTTGTATGATGTCACTTGTTCTAGAACCTTCTATGACTTTTTCTTAAGTCCTGTGATCAATTTTGTGACCATACCATCAAATGTGACTGATGTGATTGATCACTTCTAACCCTCAGAGTTCTAAAAATAGAAAAGATGAAAAAAAATTAAAAATAAAAATAAAAATGAGAAAGAAAATAATAAAAACTAAGTCTACTTTCTGTCATCTTGACAGTAGCCACTGTGGAAGGCAGGCTTGTATGTTTTGGAGATGATTTCACCATGGGGATATTATTTCTAAATGGGTGGATTTGCATATGACACATTAATTGGAAAGAAAAAGTATGAAAGAGCTCCTTAAACTCTGGCCATATAGAAATAGGGAAGACTTTTGTGTTGAAATCTTCTCAAAACAGTCTTTCAGACTACTTTTGTCAGCCATAGTCTATATTAGAAGGCAAAAGCTTATAGAATTAGCTTGGAAATGTACAGAGTGTGAGAACTCTGTATAAGAAGCTTAGTAATGTGGACTTGTCGAAATGATCTTGGCTTCAGCTTATACACTGCACTGTCTGTCTGCTATGTGGTCACAACTTCAGATAACTTAATAAAGTCCAAAAAGAAATTGAGTACTAATAGTAATGTATTACTATTAAATGCCAGAGATTGAGTTCAATAGAGTTCTTTTTTGATTATCAGACTAGCAAATTACAATATAACTACTAGTCTTATATACAAGTTTGATATTTAGGAAATGCTTAAAGGTTTCAGTATATGGCTCTAAGTGGAGGTTTCAATTGTAAAATACCAAAAGAAATTGGATAAGAGAACTCTTTTATAAAAAACCAAGTTCAATAAGAGTATTTCTATTATAAAAAACTGACTACTCAAAGGATTATATTACTGCTGCAGAAATATGTTCCAGAAAAGATAGCTGTCATGAAAGATGGGCTTATATCAGACATGTTGGAAAATATTGCTGTTATAGAGATATATTTTCAGAATAGGTGGACTTAGCATATAACAACTTTATAGCTTGGCCACTTCTAAAAAAAGATAGAACCTATAAAATCTTGTTCTGATCACATGTGAACTATTTTGTGAACAGATGAATATAGAGAGAGCAAGAGCTGAGAAAAGCTTTTTCTATTTATTGATCACTACCAAAGTCTAGCAGATATAAAACATAGAATTAGAAGAGAGATTTTTAAATATGGAAGTGTTAGTCATGGAAGAGAGTCTTGTTATAGAGGAAGAGTATATTTACAGATGTAGAAATAGTTGTTATAACTTAAGTCTCAAGTTAAGACAAAAGATACACTCTTATATTGAATAACACAAGAAAATTCAATAGAGTTTCCATTACAAACTAATTGATCTTATATACTACAGACTGTGGTCTGTGTGCACACTATAACTAACATACTATAAAGTCCATATACTCTCTATAAGGTCAACATACTGTTGCTATGCTATATAATGTTATTTATTTCAAAATCTTCTACAATTTTCTCTCTGTATTACATAATCATGTGACCACCATGTCACAAGTTTCATACCTTCATCATACTTTGTAACATGTGTGACCATCATATGTAATACCATATTCTAAGTCCAAAATAAATGAATATAAATATAAATATAAATATAAAATAAAACAAAAACTAAGTCTATTATTTACAACTCTGATAGCAGTGTTAGTATTGAGGCTTATGAATATCTAAGCTAAATTATAAGACTAGTAAGAATACTATTAATATTATATTTTGAGGTCTACTAATGCTGAGCTACTTCTCTTAGATGGTACTGAAGAAGTTCTAGAGCTTTGTTAATGTTGATAAAAATTATGAGATAGTTTCTAGAGATAGACATTGGTTAAGAAGTAAGAAATAATAAGGAAGTTAAAATATAAGAGTAAATAATTCTAGACTACCAGACTGATTAATATGCTGAGGTTGTAAGAGAAGAAATTCTGTCTTGCTGTTAAAGTGACTGAACAAAGTCTATAGTATTTTGTCAAGTTTATATCTTCAGAAAAAACCTAAGTATATTATTTATAGAAAAAATACAATAAAGTATATCTTTTAAAGAAATCTAAAAGACAGAATAAGATCTTCTAAAGATAGTAACTACTATGAGTACTTTTTGCAGTTTATTCCAATCTAGCAGAATAGTGCTAAGATAAGTAGAAAATAATATTAACTAGATAGCTAAAAACTATAATAAAAATATATAAAATATTATCTAGAATGGCAAAAAGTATAAAATAACAATAATAAAGTGATTGTAAGTATAGCTTGGAATAGTAATACTGTAGGCTTATGGCAGAGTTCTTGTCAGTTGGTAAATATCATGAGTTTTCTATTATAATTTAAGTCTTAATAATAAATAAAAGATATACTCTTATATTAGGTAATACAAGAAAACTTAATTCCAATATAAGCTAGTCTATTTTATATACTATAGACTGTAGTCCATGTGCACACTATGACTAATCTATTCTAAAATCCATATACTTTCTATAAGACCAACATGTTATTGTTATACTATATAATATTGCTTATTCTAAAATCTTTTAGAATTTTCTCTGTATTATGTGATCATGTGACCTGTGACTGTGACATAAGTCACACATAATATCACATCACATTTCTTTATCTAACTTCAAAATAATAAAAATAAAACTAAAATAAAAATAAAATAAAGTTAAGTTCATTGTTTATAACTTGAATACTTTCTACAGACTCCAAATTAAACTGCAAATGTTATAAACCTTCTATAAATTTCTGAGCTGGTTGTAAAAAAAGTCAAGTTTGTAAAAAGACTTACTCTTTTATTTGCTTCTTTACTTTTAATATTACTACCAAAGTTCATAGAATTCAAAACCTTAGGCCAAATACTGCTGTTAAATTCTGTAATACTTGTTTTTTCAATCTCACTATCTTCTACTACTATTCCCTGAGCTTAGCCTCTCATCTGTCATTAATAGTAATTCCTTTTTCTCTTCTAGGCTGATATTTTAGATGATTTTATTAGAAATGTCTCTAATCATGCTGTTTTTATCATTCTTTCTCAAATAAGCTAATCTAAGAGTTTAAAATATAACTCTTAGCTATATAGAATGTTTGTCATCTCTAGAAATCTTTCTTTATTCTATTAGGTTTTCTTAAAAATGAGTAGTATACTTATTAGTACTATATCAATCAATACTTAGATTATTCTAAGAGTTATAAAAGTTTATAAAACTTTGTAGACTATCTATTTATTCTAATAACAGAATAGAATCTTTCTCTGAGAATTTTAAAACATTACAAGTTTGATAGTTCTAGATTACTTACTTTATATCTTGACTTTCTTCTCTTGTTTTTATCTCTCAACAGATACTTGTTTCTAGTAATCATCTTATAATCTCTATTAATACTGATAAGGTTTTAGAACTCTTCCAGCATTATCTACAAAAGATAGCTAAGTGCTAGTATGTTTTAGAATACATATTGACAGTATTCTTGCTAGTCTTATGAACCAGTTCTAAGATTTGCATACTTTAGTATTTAATTCTATCTATATATCTGCAGGTATATACTCTTCACTTATCACAAGATTTCCTTTCCCAAATAACACTTCTATACCTAAAAACTCTTCTCATTATTCTTATTCCCACATACCACTTTTACTAGACTTTAGTAATAATAGACTAGTAGAATCTTTATAAGCTTTTATTCTTTATATATCTGCTTATCTACCAAATAGTTTACTTCTAATTAAGATAAGATTCTGTGAATCCTGTTTTTTTAGGAGTAGTCATGCTTCTAAATAGTCAAAAGAAATCTTTCATAAAAGTCAACTACCAGTATCTTTCCTATTACTATCTGGCTCAAGTTCAAATAGAATACTTTTTTTCTATTAATGTCACTGCAAAGACTATCAACAAGCTTGAGAAAAATACATATTATCAACTATACATTATAGTTGTCAAATTCTACTATAAGCTCTGATCAGTGATTTAGAATCAAATCACAACCTTACTAGTAGAAAGACCAGATGATACAGATCTCTTCACTTGATATAACACTACCTAACATATAGATCAATCTTACCAAACAAATAAAGCATTCTAATTGACTCAATATATAACTTCTGTAGCCCTCTTCAACTTCCAATCTCTGTGAAATTCTTTAGTCATTCCTATTACTTAACAGCTCTCTCTTATCCCTTTAGTATATATATATCAACTATCACTAGTGCTTTCTTCTGGTATTTTCATAAATATAGATGCTATAAGAAAACCCTGATCTATGCTGACCCAAGACTATTACTGCTGTGGAATTCTGGACCATATAGTCTGGGAATGCCTAGTAAGATTAGATGGTATTATGTTTCTGAGCTTGGCTTAGATTTCAACTTAGGTAAAGACTTGAGTAAGAATAAGAGAGATAGTCAATTGGTAAAGCATAAAGATACAGGACTATATCTACTACTATATATACCTATATACTATGAGGAAAGCATACAATATCTATAAGTACAACATAAAGAAAATATAAGAAGGAAATGAGGAATACATAATGTATGTATACTCCAGCTACTCAATAATAAGTTTACTGTATTGTTCATAGAAGAGTATAGTGAGAACAATGACCTTATAAATACATGTGAAAATTCCAACTTCACAAATTCACTATCTCTTCTCTGCTATTCTAGATGGAAAAAAAGCTTGCTAAGTATTCTACTATTAGCATTCTTGATATCCATAAGACATTTCTCTATATTCTTATCATTCTGAAGATTATTAACACCTTTGAGACTTTTTCTATGCAAGCTTTTGTTGACTCTGGAATGACCAGAATCTTTGTAAACCAAAATTTTGTCAATAAGTACTAACTGAAGATCTATAAACTCTCCTACCCTATTTCAGTCTACAATATTAATAGCATGCCTAATAAAAATGGACAAATCAACAAAGTAGTAGATATAGTACTCTATTACAAAACTTATTTAGAACAGACCTTGCTCATAGTATTAAGCCTTAGCAAACAAGATCTTAGACTAGGCTTTACCTTGATCAAGCAGTATAATCCTAAAGTTAACTGGCAAAAAGAAGGAATAGTTATAACAAGATACCTTGTATGCTGTTCTAATTGTTAAGATCTCTACAAGGCTAAAAAATACTGGTTTCATGCTCTAACTATTTGTTACTCTAGTCTTATCCTTTTCTTGGTTGAAAACTCAGAGAACTTGCTTATAAAACTATAGATAGCTGATAACTATGTATAGGAGTTAGAAGACCATTATTACATAACCTAACTAATCCCAGAATCCTCTGTCTTGAATATTAGAGCTATAATAACCCAATCTTAATATCTCTCAGAAGCTTTTTGTAGAAGCTAATCTACAAACTATATATTTCTTCTTCTTTTACATGTTTATCATTTCAAATTGATCTTTGCCAAGACTTTGATACTTTCCCAGATCACCATAAATGAAACCACACTATTATTTCTATAATATCTTTCTAGTTGTCTCTTATACTACTATTTCTCTAGCTACAGTC
>Ga0157358_1000458_pt1 | contig 16786 bp, 10 predicted proteins | sample AttcapACBM2_FD_111484 | JGI IMG/M metagenome (GOLD analysis project Ga0157358, IMG submission 111484) | Fungus gardens microbial communities from leaf cutter ant in Botucatu, State of São Paulo, Brazil - Atta capiguara ACBM2 | ecosystem: Host-associated > Fungi > Mycelium > Unclassified ... | reverse complement strand
TTTGGTGGAATTAAGTCTATTATAAAGTACCAGACTACTGATGGAGTTTTGGGCACAAATAAGACCAAATAACCATGGGTATTTGATGTCATATTGAAGTCAAACATATCTCAGACATGTTTCAGAGTTTGGGATATGACACTTGAGAGATCTATAAGGCTTGTGATATTGTGGCTTAGATTGTATATAAGTGATATAAGACTTACAGAATTGTTATACATCAGCACAGAGACTTGGCTAGGAATATTCATGGCAAATGAGTTCTAGTGTTTTGTTTTGACCAAAGTTGCCAGCTAAAATGTGATTATAATTATACTGGAGAATGCTTGTGCAGAGATTACCAACAGATGGTACATAAATTCTATCATTAAGGTGAAGGAGACTATTGGGGTCTGTAGACTATTGGCCATCTGCAGGGATGTGTTTTGTAGTAGTTAGATCACTAGAAAGGGCTAAAAGGATGTCTCAGTGCAAAGTATTAAGATCAACAACTGTAGTTGCATGAAGAGAATGAAAGAGGAGGATAGTAGCTCATATGGAGGCTGCAAGTTGTTCTTGAGTGAAGATTGGTTTGAAGTTGTGAGAGTTGACTGTGGTGTAGCCAATATTCTCCTATTTAGGATAGACATCTCACTGTCTAGTGAGAGTGTTTGGTTTGATGCTAAGATGACTAGGATGGAACCTAATGACAAGGTTGAACTGAGAGAGGTACCTGGACCACTGTGCTTGTTTCTGGGTCAACATCTTGGTAGTAGAAAATAACTCAAGGTTTTTATGATCTGTAATAATGTCAATAGAAGAGACTGGACCTTCTAAGTAATGTTGCCAGATTTTGAAGACTTCAAAAATGGCTAGTAATTTCTTGTTATATGTGTTATAATTCAACTTTGCTGCTGTAAAAGTACAGAAGTGGAAAGTGACTGGATGAACTTCATTTTCTTCATTCATGATAGAAAGGATTATAGTGAGAGCATAGCCCAAAGCATTAGTTTCCACAATGAGTTGAGCATCAGAAATCTAGTGAGTGAGAATGGGAGCAGAGGTGAATGCCTTCTTAAGGGAGTTGAAAGCATTATGACAAGAGCAATTGAACTTCCAGAAAATGTCCTTCCAGATGAGGTATGTCAATGGAATGACAATGTCCAAGTAGTTGAAGATGAACCAGTAATAAAAGTTAGTGAAACCTAAGAAGGATTGAATATCCTTGACTTTCTTGGGCTCCAACCAGTCTTGAATAATCTTTACTTTGTTGTTGGACATAGTAAGGCCAAAAGAAGAAAAGAAGTATTCTCAATACTTTACTGACTCAGAGTGAAATTTGTATTTCTCTGCTTTGACATAAAGACTAGTCTTGTGGAGGCATTTGAGTACTTTTTTTACATACCAGTGATGTTTGGACATGTTGTTCGAGTAGATGAGTATATCATCCAGATAGATCATGACACAGACATATAAAAAATCAGAGAAGAGATTATTCATGAATCACTAAAAGGCTGTAGAAGTATTGGTAAGACTAAAGGATATTATAGACTACTCAAATGATCTATAACATGTTCTAAAAGCAGTCTTTTATTTATCATTGTCAGCTATGCATATCAAGTGGTAAGCATGGCAAAGATTTATCTTTGTATATATTTGAGCTTTGTGAGGTGAGTCCAGTAGATCAGAGATGAGCAGAAGTGGATAGCAATCCTTTTTAGAGATACAGTTAAGACTACAGAAGTCAATGCAGAGGTGTAGTGAACTATATTTCTTCTTGACAAATAAGACTGGCACATCATGTGGTGATGAGATTAGTTGGATAAAACCTGTGTTGAGGTTTTCCTCAATGAATTTCTTTAGAGCCTCTTGTTTAGATACTGAAAGAGAATATATAGGCTTACTGGAGATTGAGCACCCTCTTCCAAGTTGATTTGAAGGTCATAAGAACAATGAGGAGTGAGGACTTTAGCCTTGGTTTTGCTGAAAACATCAGAAAATTAGTGATATTTGGAAGAAACATTGAAAAGGTCAGAAGCCTCTCCAAGTTTTGTGGAGTTGGCCTAAATGTCTGAAGAGCAAAGATAGAGTTGAAACTTACTAGAGCCCAGAAATTTTGATGCATGCAAGAATGCCATAACACCAATAATAGTAATGTTAGGTTACTCAGAAGTAGACATAGAGGTCTCAGATACAAGTATAAAAACCACAGAATCCAATGGTTGCAGAGAGGTATCAGGAAATAACAGAGATGCCAATGGTATGTTGGCTACAATGTAAGAGGAGGGCAAGATTTTCTCACAAAGATAAACAGAAGTTTATTGACCCATTTACCCAGTTAATCAGTGGTTTGTGTCAGGTGGGCCAGTTATATCCAAGGATCAAAGAGCAGGAAGAATCAAGTAGAGTGATATAGAAGTCCAGATTCATATAATCACCAGTGGGGAAAATTATAGGAAAGTTAGCAATTTTGGAGATGTTGTTATTTGATGAACCATCAAATAAGTAGAGAGCAATCAGAGGAATTGCAGATGTCTTCAAGTGGTGAGTATCCACAAATTTAGAGTCTACAAAACAATGAGTAGACCTGGAGTCAACCAGGGCTTAGAATGGAATTTTATTAAAGTGATTCTAACCAAAAATCAAGAGAGAAGTAAGAAAGACAAAGAGGGAGTGAGAATCAAAAAAAGTAGATATGTTGAGTTGGATAGGACTCATTGCTGTACAGAGAAGTTCAACATAGCCCTCAGTCTATATAGAGTCTTAAGGGTTACTTTCTATTTTTCTGAGGGTTTCTCAAAAGCAGCTACTGAAGTACTATGGTCTTTGAGAGTGACTATGATCTGCTTCTTAAAGCAGAAGTCTAGCTTGTGGTCTCTTACATCATAATAGAAACACAGGTTGTTTTTGAGATACTTCTTGCACTCATTGCTAGCCAACTTGCCATTGTTGGCCAACTTAGAAGAGAAGTCCACCTATGGAGAATTAGATTGTTTCTCAGAAGTAGGAGAGAATATGTTTGAAGATGATGATTTGGTAGATATACCAGAGTAAGGTTATTGTTGAAACATGAAATTGTATTAAAAGATGTTCCAAGTGGTAGAACTAGAGTTGACCCTTAATAAGTTAAAGAGTTACAGCAAGAGAAAGCTATTAGACTTTGAAGTATGAAAAAGATTTTTTAGCAGACAGAACTGCTTAGAAGCAATAGCAGACTTGGAAGTCTGATAATACTATCAGGCATAGTTCACACCAGGATGCAAAAGTTCATGAAATTAGCTTAGAAATACATAGAGTATAGAAACTCCATGTAATGAGCTCGATGATGCAGACTTGTCAGATTGACCTTAGCTTCAGCTTATATGCTATACCATTTATCTGCTATGTGATCACAACTCCAGATAAGTGGATGAAGTCTGAGATAGAAGTGAGTACTGATTTGGTATATTGCCATTGAATACTAGAGATTAAGTTCAATAAAAGCTTATCTTCATTGATTATCAAACTAGTGAGTTACAGTGTAACTACTAGTCTTATATACAAGTCAGATTTATAAGAGATGCTAAGAGGTTTCAGTACATAGCCCTAAGTAAAGGTTTCAGTGATGAAAAGAGTCAGATAGGAAAACACTGCTATGAAAGACTGAATTTACTAGGAGTATTTCTGTTATAGAAGACCAGATACACAAATTATTGCATTATTGCCATGGGAATATATTTTCAGAATGGGTAGATTTGATATATAATATAGAATTAAAAATGATAGACTCTATTTATTTTTATTTTTATTGCTTTTCTATTTTCTTTTCATTTATTTTTTCATTTGGAACTTAGAGTTAGAGGTTATCATAACATCACATATCTGTTACAAATCACAGTCACACAATCATGTGTTATATAAAAGGACATAAAAGGTTCTGGAACAATGATATCATTCTATATGTTAACAGTATGTAATATACATAGCCTTTAGAGTAGGCTAAGGTTAGTGTAGTATGAACCAGTAGTCTAGCATATATAAGGTAGACACTTTATACTGAAAACTCAATGGAGTTCTCTTGTATAATCCTTATACAAGATTCTTTTTTTGACTTAACTCTGAATTTTAAGTTGTAACATATATCTCTTTACAACTTATGAGCAAATAGAATTATTGAAAGACTGTACTGTGATCTGCAATAGATGCTGTACAAAGTAACCAGAGAAGATATCAAGAAATAGTACTAGTTTCTATATCATATAATATGAGTGAACAAGATAACTATTAGAAAGAGAATGGACTATTCACCATACTTTATGGTAACAGGAGCACAGCTTACTATGCCATTAGATATAGTGATGACTTGGTTAGTAATTTATCTGAGTAGAGTTATCTTGCAAATAAAATCAAGAAGTTTGTACTAAAGTCAAAGAGTCTAGTTCTAGTGAAAAACTTAGCCATAGAATTATTAGTAGATAAAAAAATAAAACCTTGATACCTAGATCCTATTGTAGTAGTCAGATAGCTACAAAAAGGTATTTTTATTCTGATAGAATTAGATAACTTAGTATAGCAGAATAAAGTAGTGGCTTTTAGAGTAATTTCCTACTTGGTGTATAAAAAGATAATATTCAGAAACAAAGTATAAGCTCTATTGGATACACCAGAAATGAGTTTGGATGATTTGGAAAAAAGCTTAGTCAAGATATTCAATAAGGGTACTTTATAGATAATGCAGATTAGAGTCACTTATAAACAGAGCAAAACAAAATAAAAAAAGAAGTATAGACTTCTAGAGTGCATTGGATATTATTTAAGAAATAAAAAGCTGAGTAGCTACTACTTCTGATGAGTTTTTACATTCTTGGTCTTCTAGACCTAGAACATCCAATTGTACTTATTAGTAGCATTCTTATACTTGTAAGTGACATACTTGAGGTTGTTGATGGCCTATAAGATATGAGTAGAAGTCTGGAACAAAATATACTCTATAATCTATTCATTGAAAGTAGTAGTAATATCACACTGGAAGATGATATCTTGTTGGAAAAAGAACAAAGTAGTATCAAACAAGATCTAAGCTATGAGAAAGCAAAAGGTTAGGTTCTTGTGAAAAATAGATAATAAAACATTTATTATCATCAAAGAGGTCCAATTCTGACATGGATGGAATAAGCTAAAGGAAAAATATGGAGAGGTTAGACTAGAAAAGTGCTTACAAGAAGATCACTTGAGAAGGATCTGATCCTACTAAAATAAAGATTGTAATAAGTAGGAGAAACTCCATAAGAATAAGAGGCTCACTATAGACAGAGAATTGTGAGAAAAGAGTAGAAAAGGGCTATCCATATTGTTTATCTATATAAGAACCTAAGAAGGATCCTTGAGAATGAGAAGAAGGCAGTAAATAAGAAGGTATGAACAGAGGTCTGTAAATAAAGATCTTTAGGAATGTGATTATAAAGAGCTAGTGAGCTAGTGCAATGATCTTTATCTCATCACTGTTAGACTGTTTACTACTAAGAGTACTAGTTACCAGAAGGGAATATTCTCTTTGATATAGTAGTGCTGAATAGAATAGACAAGAAAAAGAAAACTATTAAGAAATAGTAAGATATAGAAAGAAAGACCTGTATCTTGTTCTGAATGATTGCTAAAGGCTGGCTAGTAGAAGCCAAAGCTTGGTAGCTAAAAGAGGTAGTGGCCAAAAGAGCAGCAAGATGCAATATTTTGGAAGACCAAAAGGTCTTATCATATTAAAATAAAAATTGGGATATCTATTTAAAAACAGCTGGAAAATAAAATATGAGGTTATGTTCTTTTTTAAACCTCTTGTAGGTATATTTGATCTTGAAGAGTTACTTGACATATAGAAGAAAATAAAAAGCTTATTCAAGAATACTTACAGTGGGCTTAGTAAGAGCATTAATAGATATACAAAGAGAGTTCAATGTAGTCTTCTTTTAAGAGAGGCATTGACTGTAATAGATGATATTGGACAACATATCCATGAGTTCAAGATAAGTATTGATGATTCTCCTGTGAGTTCACTAAATATAAATAAAGAATTAATATAGTAGAAAACAACTTGAAGAGACTTTCATAAGAAGCAAACTTACTTATGTATGTCTTGAGAGGATTGCCTCTAAATTGATTATACTGGATGGTCTGTAATAGAAATAGACATTCAGAAGCATAAGATAAGAGATGTTTTGTTACATCCTGTTCTAGCCATCTACCTGTTTTAGCCATCTATCTTATAACTATGGATAACACTTACTTCCTCATCCACACTTCTCAAACTCTTCTAATATGGATCACCTCTCTCCATTTCCTCTCAGATATTCTTACTAGTCCTTAGCCAACTCCATAAACTTTTATTTCTGGTATCCAAGGACTACTAGTAAACCATGGTAACTCACTTAACAGTCTTTATTTCAGATAACTACCCTAGGTAGTATACCTAGTATATAAACCAGTATTTTACACTGTATTAACCTTATTCTGAAAATCGACCAAAACTAACACACTCTTTTAATATTGGCAATGATATACCTTGCCATTCTCTGGTAGTCCTAATCCACTAAGTTCACTAAGCCCACTTCCAAAATATGCAACCAGTGTAACTAGTAGAGATACAGTATATAAGCTAAAGCCAAAGATCATTCTAACTCTATTTTCTATGTTCTTAGATAATATACAAATGACTTAATTTAGACTTCTGAGATGCCCTATCAGATCTCAAATAGTGAGGTGTGAACTACATCTAACATGTTCAAAGAATCAACTTCTCTTACAAGTAGAAACCATAATTTGGCTATCTAGAAAAATAATAAAAAGTCTTACTTGGAGATATCTAACTTGATGACTGATATAGAAGGAACCTGATTACAAGTAGAATGTAAGAATACATACTATTTATAGAGAGAGGGATAATGGAGAAATACATAAAAAAATTGTAACTTGCAGGTAGAAAAGAAGAGTATATGAGTAGAAGACAGATCTAAACAGAGAGTAAGATGTTATAACTTAAGATAGCAAAAATAGACTTAGGTTTACACAAAAAATAGTAGAGAGACTTATATTAGAAGTAATTTAAGTTTACAAGAAAAAGCAAAGATGAATTTAGTTTATACCAGAAATAGTTTTAGTTTTATACTAGAGACAGGACTCAAATCACACAATAGAAAAGAGACATAGTATAGAAAGAGATCATTATTAGACAGTAGACATACAGAATAGATAAAAGAATATTAGAAAAAGAACATCTTTTCTACTTGGCTGACTTTGCTAACTTCTTGACATAAGAGAAGATACTGGCTAAATAAGAAGGAGAAGGATAATAATGGTACTAACCTAAGGTCTTAGAAAAAGAGCCATCATAGTCTACAGAAGTAAGAGTGGTTTTGAAAAAATAGACATATGATTGAAAAAAACTGGTATAGCCTCAAGAGAGAGAAGGCTATCTGGATCAGAAACAGTGGTATAGGTAGTGTTAAAAGCCTTATTTTGAGTAGCATGATCAGCTATAAGGCTACTGTCAACTCAGAAGAAAGAGTTTTGGGAATTACTAACTAGAAGTGGATAGTATAAGCTATAATAGCAGAAGTCTTGAGAAGAAAAGGCAAGGAGTATAATGTTTGGATTTTAAATTGATGCATGAAAGGCATTTGAGCTCCCCAGTAGAACTCTAGAAAAGACATTAGAAAGAAAAGTAAAAATAAACTGGAATATATACTATGTCTTCAACTAGAAAGCACAAAAAAGACTAGGAACAAGTACTAGGAGAGAATCTCTAGTAGAGAGGCTATAAAGATATATCAGATTGTGGCTTATAATAAGAAAGGCAATAACAAAGCAGATACAAGAAGAACTATCATAGTACACTTAGACTCTTATATTTTATTTTGATTTTTATTTATTTTTCTTGATTTAGTTTTACTTTACTTTTTCTTTTCTTTGATTTCTTGGACAATAAAGAGACACATGACATTATGCCATAGGCCTAGAACATAAGAGAAGGGGCTAGAAAGATGATATTAAGATATATGTTTATAGCATGTTTACCTTATAGTATATACATGGTACACTTATGGCTAATACATGGACATTAGAGTAGGACTATTTTTATTGTTAGCACAGACCATATACTAGTAGTATAAATAGGGTAGTAATGCATTGGAAACTTAAGTAGTGGTTGATACAACAAGAACTGGCTTACTTGATGGAATAAAAGCCAGAAACTTAGCTTTTTTATAATGAATATGACTAGTAAATTTAGAAGGAGAATCAACAGAAGGAGAAGGAGACACTAGTAAAAACATAAGAGTAAAATAATATAGCTATAGTCTGGAACATCAAGAAACTAGAGAAGAAATTGGGAGAGGAGCTGAAGTTTAATCTAAGATAGAGTTAGAAATGGGATTTAGCAAATATTAGACAAAGAGGCAGTCTGAGTGAAAGAAAAAAAATTAGAACAAACAATGTGAGAGAAATAGGAGCAGAAGAGTTCAAAGACTTTATTAAAAGATCTGGGTTAGCTAGAGCTATAAAGTCATCAGATTCACTAGACTCAGTAATATTGCTGAAATCAATATTAAAAAACAAGAATTCTACACTCATACTAAATAAAGTACAGTTCAGAGTAGCTTTGCTTCAAATTAGCTAGAAGAGAATTGGTAGCAAGAGCTTTAATTAGAGATCTAGTAGAAAGTTTATCAGTGGCATATAAGAAAGTAGAAATCAGATGAATTTTAGCAAGAACACTGACCATCAGTTTATTCCACTTCTCAAAAAGAGAATATTACAACAAGTCTTCCATACAGTATTGCAAGACAGCTAAATGCCAGGTATGACATACATGTTCAACTGGCTTGTCAAAGTATAATATATCTGTGTCATCACTTCCAAGTCACTTAGACCTACCAATGCAAATTGGTATATACAGCTGGATATGATTGACAGATGTACATGAGTAGAAAGTTTTTTCTTTAGTAAATTTTCCTCTTCTTCTTGTATATAATGCATGACTCTTGTATGCTGAAGTCTAACTTTTCATGTTGGACTTCAGGCCTAATTGAGATGAGTTCATTATCATTGTTCTGTCTATTACTTGCATATTGACTATTATAATCTTTATAAGAAAAATATAGGCTAGAAGCTATAAAGGCTTTAACCAGAGAAAAAAAAATTAGATCAATAGGAAGAGAAAGCTGTTAGAGCAACATAGAAAAACTGAATATAAATATAGTACTTATGAGATGGTAAGAAGTTTTGGAGAAGACTGAGAACAGTTATTTATAGTAAGAAAGAGATATTATACTAGAAGTATTGAAATACTTTTTGACAAAAAAAATATACTCTTATAAGGTTTTTAAGTCAGTGTCTACTCAAGAAACAGTGTAGTAGCTGTTAAACAAACTAAATCTCAAATATAAGATCTTTAGTGACAAAAAATACTATAAAACTTACAAGAAATTAGTGACAAAGAATAAATACTTAAAAGTATAACTAGAATCTTTATAGATATCTAGATGGGAAAATAAGATAGAAATCTAAGTAATTAAAAATAAGAGGCTTCAGTGTGAGTAGGAACAGCTGGTAGAAACAACCAAAAAAAAAGAGAATCAGCACTCATGAGTAGGGAAAGACTATTAGGCCAATATTAGGTTAAGAATAGAGAAAAGACTATATGCTTCTAAAATCTCAGAAGGCATTATCACTGTTTTAGTTTTCATTCTCTATTTCCATTCTCTCTTTTTTCTTTTTCTTCATGAGCAGTTTAATTGTTATTTCTTGAATGTATAATGTTAGTACTAAGCTTTTACTTTTGGACAAGTTTTAGTATCAGAGTTGAAGATGGTGGACTTGAATTATTTTCATTTTCATTTGTCATTTCTATTTCTATTTTCATTTATTTCTTATTTTAAACTTAGGGTTAAGAGTTAGCATGATGTTATATATAATTGTCACAAACTGTTACATGACATGACATTGTGTCACACATCACATGTTACAAGTCACAGTCACAGTTAAACAATCATATGTTATACAGAAGGATATAGAAGGTTCTAGAACAATGATATTATACCATATGTTAATGGTATGTAATATATATAGCTTTTAGGATAGGCTAAAACTTATGTAGTACATTAGTCTAGCATATATAAAGTAGATACATTGTACCAGGAGCTTCATCAAGTTTTCTTGTGTAAACTCTATACAAAGTTCTTTTTCTAACTTAACTCTGAGTCTTGAATTGTAATATTTAAAGAGTTCTAGCAGTCTAGAAAAGGTTAGCAAGATAAATATTAGTTGATATCATCGGTCATAAGATTCAACTTGAGAGATGTCTTTAAAGTGCATTATCTAGAATAGATAGTATTGTTATAAGCTCTTAAGGAGTTATGTAATCTATTTACTAGATTTTCCAAGAGAACTTGCTACACAATGTAAGGTTTACTATTTAGGAGTGTGTTAGCAAGAGAATGTGTTTGTGAGTGGATATTCTTCATATATTCTTTTTAACATTCATTCTATTGGTATTCTTTTGTATTTATAAGTGTCTTATTAAAGGATTTATATATTCTTTTCTTTATTTATCTTTGCTACAGATTAATGATACTAATATCATTCTATTTGAAATTTTCAGCATGCAGTTAAGAGTTAGTATTGCATAGTTCTTGTTGTACCCTAGTAATATCCTCTTTCCTGCTTGACTACTATTACTCAATATCACTGAGTCATGTAAAAGTAGTCATTTAACTTCTTCTAATACTTTTATATGTATTAAGAGCATATTCCCAGTATCTTTCAACCTTTCAAATATTTTGGTGGCCAGTATAGTATATAGGGTACTATGTCATGACTACTTCTCACTTTTGCTAATTGATCTTGGAGTCATAATTTTTTGGCCATGTGAAACTGAGAATGAGATCTTGCTTTCTTAGACTAAAAACTACAAGTAAAGCCTATCTAAAGTAGGATTGGTAATACAAAACTATATTTATCATCTTAAATATCTATCTATCCTTATTAGAAATACCATCAACATTATAGACTGATATGGGTTTCAAGAGCCTATAGATGTTTATATAGTGCTTTTCTATGAAGCTTCAGTTAATAAAAATCTCTATAGCTTTAGAGTTTACTAATGCTTAAACAGAAAATGTTTTAGAGGTATCTATAGTTTCAAAAGTAATAGGAATATATAAGAAGGTTCTATAAGTATTGAAAGTATTGATTGTAGACTTCAGAGATGACTTTTATCAGAGGCATCTGACAAAAGTTGAAAGGTTGGACTAGAGTAAGCAAATAGGTGTATCTAATAGATTACTATCCTTGGGATTATATCTTTCTATCTTAAGTACATCAAACCTATTTACTAGCAGTTGGAGTATACAAATCACCAACTTCTTTATGCAAAATTCTTGTCTATAGTGTTATCAAAATTATTCTGGTCTATAGGCTCTAACTACTATATGATCTCCATGTTCTTTAATACATGTAATTCTTCTATTAATTCTTTCTATTACTTAGCAGTTAGTTGCCAGATATCCAATCTTACTAGGCATTCACACACTATATAGTTTAGATTCTCAAAGTAATAACATTCTTTGACCAGGGTAAAATAGGATTTTTGTGCAATATCTATATCTATAGAGATATTTTCAGGAAATATCAGCAGTAGTTGTTATGGAGATAAGAATGAGATAGAGAGTGGTTACTTAGAGATAGAAATAACTGAAAAATCTTGTGATATTTGGGAGTGATATACTAGGTCAATTAAAATACTTTATTTGCTTGTTAGGCCTAGTTAATCCTGTATATAGCTTCAAACTAAGTAGTAAGGTCTGTGTTTTCAGATCTTCCAACTAGTAAGATTTCAATCTGGTTCTGGATTACCAATTAAAGTCTATAGTAGAATTTGATGACTATAGTATATGAGTTGATGTAGTTAGCTTTTGAGATCAAGGTTTAGAACTTATCTAAACAATTCTCTATGATATAGCTCTCTTGATAGTAGATTATTTCTTCTAACTTGTTGATAGCTTCTGTAGTGGCATTGATGGAGGAAAAGTAGATATAGAAAACTTCTACAAACTTTAGCTAGATGATAACAGAAAAGAAATTTATACTGGACTCTTCTCTAAACAAGTCTTTTAACTATTTTGTAGCATAGCCACCCCTGAGAAAAAGAAAGCCCAGAATATTTTGTCTTGACTATAAGTAAACTAGTTAGTAGACAAGCAAATATATAGAGAGCAAGAGCTTAAAAAAGCCTATCCTACTTGTCAATTACTACTGAAGTCTGGAGATAAGGAAATATGGGGTTCAGATTGGCAGGGGAAATTTTTAGATATAGGAGCATCAGTTGGTAAAGGGGGTCTCATTGTAGGAGAAAAGAGTATATCTACAAAGATAGTAGTGGAGTTGGACATGAGAGAACACAGATCTTGGAGTTAATTCACAAGGCTGGCTAGAATGTTGTTAATGTTATATTCTGAAGCCTGCTGATACTTTGCTACTTCTTTTAGATAGTGCTGAAGAAGCTCTAAGGTTGTTTTGGTATTAACAGAGGTCATAGGATAGTTACTAGGAGCAAGCACTAGTTAGGAGATAAGAAAAGATAAGGAATGTTGAGACATGAGGGTGGGCAGTCCTAGACTGCTAAACTAATTAATGTGTTGAGATTCCAGAGGGAAAGATTCTGTTCTGCTATTAAGACAACCAGACAAAGACCACAAGGTTATAGTAAAGTTTACAACTCCAGGAAAATCATAAGTAATATTGTTCAATAGTGTTATATATGCAACTCATCTCCAGAGAAATCCTAAGAGAACAAAATAGAATTTCTTAGAGATAACAGCTACTCTAAGTATCTAGGAGTCTATTCTAATCAAGTGTAACATTAGGTGGAATATTTGGTAACATAACTATAGAATAATGAAGCTGTATAGTCAAAAACCTTAGTGGAATATTGCTAGATAGTAGGGGCTCATTGATTGGTGGGCAAGATGGAACAAGCAGACATCTGTGGAGATGCTGTAGGGTTAAGAGGGTCTGACAGTATTATAACAGAGTATTAGTATAGAACTTTGGGGACAAGAGAACTGTGGTGTTGACTCAGACTTTGGCAGATGTTGTAAACCTGACTTTAGGTAAAGCAAGTTCTCTTACAATTATTCTCTTACAAGACCCCATACATAACCTGTCTTCTACAATAGTGTTATTTACTTATATATATTCATTTATAACCTATCTTCTATAGTAGTGTTATCCTTCTATCAAATTTCACAAGTATTTAGTCTCTCTTAAACTCTGCTTTACCTCTCTCAAGTTGTGATTATATGTCAAGTAAATGGCACAGCACATAAGCTAAAGGCAAGGTTATTTTGAAAAGCCTACAACTCTTTGTTTCTTGGACAAGTTTCTATATTTTGCTTAAACCTTATACAACTCTGTAGACTTTTACTTCTAAGTATGAACTATATCTGACACCTAGGTTACTTATTAGTAGATGCAATTTTAGCAATCTTGTTGTTAAAAAAGTATTGTTTAGCCTATCTAGTTGCAAAGAGAGAACTAGTCAGAGTACTCTCTAGTTTATTTGTGAGTTTCTAGTATAATTTTACACTCATTATTCCACCACTCCTTAGACCAAGTAGTGACTGTAATTATCTTTATATAAGTAGCCCAGCAGTCAGCAAAGAGCTCAGAAATTGACTCAAAGAGTGAGTTGAGATTAGCAACAGAGTTGAGTGTATAAAAGTTAAGTTGAGAGTGTTTTTTTACTTGCAGAGAGCAAAAAGGCTACTTTCTCTCTACTGTCATGTTTTGGAACCATTCTGCACATACAAATGTTCTCTGGAGTGATAAAAAGATCAACTATAAGAAAGATATAGTCTGAAGGCTATCTGAGATTAGGCTTAATATAATAGGAAACTTGAGCACAACTCATGCCTAAGAAAATAAAGTCAATTACTGTATTAACATAAATGTCCAAATAATGAGTAGAGACAGAAAGCACTGAAATAGAGCACACAAGACTGTAAGAGTCTACCAAGTCTCTTAAAGTCTAGCTAGCTACAAGATGTGAAGAAATAAATAGGTCCTATTTAACCTCTCTGATATTAAAGTCTCTTCTCATATACAATAAGTTGGAGATGTTCAGAGCTTTATTGGACAAGAAGTCCACAGCAGTATGAAGACTGTTAGAGTAGACATTTATAAAGAATTGGCATTTGCCTATATCTCTATAGTCAACTATGTCTCTTCTGAGAGTGAAACAAAGTCTGGGTAGTCTTGAATGAACAAAACACATAACTCTATGTATTTACTCAGAGTTCTGTGGAAACCAAACTACCTAAGTCCAATTAGGATGAATAAGAGTACCAAAAACTTCATCTTCTTTAGGTACTGTAGTAAATGGTACAAAGTGAATAAAGTTTTAGAGAGGTTCCTAAATAAAGAGAATATTCTACAAGTCCTTCTATATTTTAAGAAGGCTATCTACTAGTACATAGTTTTTGCAAACACCTTGTGAATAAATACAGAGCATGTTATGTACTAGACATACTAACTGACTACCTCTACTGTGGCCAGTTATAATACTATAGTTGGCTTGTCAAGAACATATCTCAGCAGTCTTGTTAATATACTATTGCTTGTTAAAGTAATAGTGCTAGAATAAACACTTATTGTTGTCAGCAGCATAATTCTCTTTGTAGTTTAAACACTTGAAAGTGTGAGGACAAGGTGCACCAGCTGCAGTAGCCTCTCTATGAGGGTTAGACTTGTAATTGGCCTTGTAACATTAAGCTAAGAGTCTGTGGTTTTCCACTTTGTGTGAACTACCATACTTCTGACATTTAGTGCCTTGAGTATGACAAGTATGTGTTAAGTATTCCCAGTATTCAAAATCATGACACTAAGCAACCCCAGAGTGCATAGTAGTTTCCCAGACTATAGAAGTATGTTGTTCAAAGTTAAAAAGAGTCTTGTCTTCAGAGCCTCTCTGGAAGTTTTAGATATCAATCTAGATTACTGACACATTAGAGCTGGAAGATGCCTTTATAATACAAAGCATAAATACTAATATGATTTTCTTAAAGAGAGAAGAGCTAGAAGATAAAAGAGCTGTTGTTATCTGGACAGAAGTAATTGACAAAGAAATGTCAGAGTTCTGGTAGGCAGAGTTCTGGTAGGAAACACCTGAAACCTTCAAAAAAGATTTAGACTGAGACAAGTGAGGCTCCACCTTAGTGGTCTCACTGAGATTAGCAGTTTTCTTTAGTTACTACTTAATTACTTCCAGCTCTGCTGCTAAAGTAACAGAGTTGATAGATATGGACACACTATCCCATGTCTTGCAAACAAATTCTATTCTGAGTTTGGAGCAAGCCTCAACCAAGCCCTTATTACAGAACTCAACTGTAGGAGCAGTATTGGCTACAATAATCTCTGTAGTGGAAGAATCAAGTGTAATTAGGACCTGCCATTTAGTAGGCTTATGAGTCATCATTTTAAGTACCCTTGAGATCCTAGGATAACTGGCACTTCCTTGAGAAGCACCTACACTGTATAAGCTAGCCTGGTGCATAGAAATAATTTATAGTTTGAAAGAGGTTAGATTAAGCTATAACAAGTGTAGAAAGCCCTTATATGATGAGACAGGAATAAACCTTGAAGCTTGTTGAGTAATGTTAGCTTTTACAGCCTAAGTAAATGATTTAACCTTGGGATTAGATTTGGAGGCCAAGAGAACAGAAGAAGATGTTATTTGGGGCTTGATAGTCTTAGAGGTTGTTATAGCTAGACTAGGTGTCATAGCTGAACTAGGACAAGATATCATGGGTTTTGAGACTAAACAAGTTGTTACAGCCTTAGAAAGAGATAAAGTATGTAAAATAAGCAATGTTTTGCTCCTAGAGTTAAAAAAAGATATAAAAGGAAGAGAAGAGATTTTGCTCTTTCCCTTGTACTTTTTGTTAGCAACCAGAGTAAAAGCAACTTCTTCAGCCTCTGGTACATTAACAACTATCTTAACATCAGAAAAATGTATTAGAAAAACCATAAATAGTTCTCATAACTTCCACAAAAGTAGGAGTATTAGATTGAGATGAAAATTTAAAGTAATCCTATTCAGCTTCAGAAATTGTCTGGAGTAGGTTCTGGACATAAGAGCCAATTCTCAATATAGTAGAGAATTGGTCAACAGAATATCTTCCAAGAGGATGTTTTTATAAAGTGTGTAAGATACTCAAGGAATAAAGAGAGTATCTTAGCATTAGTCTCAAGGTGCTCAGAATAACCAAACAGTGACAGCACATAGTAGTTATTATTCCACAAGTTATTTCCACAGCTCAGTATCATAAGTAATATTACTATTTCTCAATTGGGAGGATAACTCAGCTGATTCATAGATTAGATTGGATGGTCCAAGTATAAAGGATTAAGGTCTTTGAGTATTTTTGAAGGTAGTTTCTGCTTTAGAAACCAAGTCTCTGCTCTCCTTGGCAAATTACTGGTCATCTTAGCTTATATTATATGCTTTTTCTTTAAGAATTGAGGTAGGAAAAGCAGCAGAGAGCTTAAGAGAAGGCACTTTCTTAGAGAAGAGTCTGCCTGTAGTTACTCTTGAAGCAGTAGGTATTTTAGAGTTTAAATCTATGTTCTTTTCTTCACTTTCTTCTGAATAAGATAGAGGTAAGACCTCAGGAGTAGCATTCTTGCAAATAGAAGAAACAGAAATGCTTCTTGAAAAGTGCCTTGCAATATAATGAGTTTGAGATCTCCCCTTTGAATACACTCATTTGTTAGCTTTAAA
>Ga0157358_1000457_pt1 | contig 16794 bp, 8 predicted proteins | sample AttcapACBM2_FD_111484 | JGI IMG/M metagenome (GOLD analysis project Ga0157358, IMG submission 111484) | Fungus gardens microbial communities from leaf cutter ant in Botucatu, State of São Paulo, Brazil - Atta capiguara ACBM2 | ecosystem: Host-associated > Fungi > Mycelium > Unclassified ... | reverse complement strand
TTATATCGAGTGCGATTACAATCGCTGGCGTCGTCACAGTGCCTGTGGCGGTCTTAGCCCGGAACAGTTTGAAAACCAAAACCTCGCTTAGGGCCGTGTCCACATTACGTGGGTAGGATCAATCAACTTCGCTACAAAAGCCCATGCCAGGACATCCGTATTCACCTTCGTACTCAGACTGCCTGAGCCTCGTGATACAGGCGACAGTATTGCCTGTGCCCCTGATCTGAGTTCAGGATTGATGGAACGAGTAACTGGGGCGCTGAGAGCCCGTATCACAGCCCATCAGAAACGACGTAAGAGGGAAGGACATCAGGTTTGTCCAACGGATCTGAGACACATCTGGGTACGTGAGGTGGGAACAAGCGGCAAATCTCATTACCACATGGCGATATTCGTCAACAAAGATACGTTCAATGGATTAGGAAATTATTCGAAAGAAGACCATAACCTGGGGAGTTACATCTGCGAGGCATGGCTAAGTGCACTGGGGCTGCTCGAATTCCCTGAGTACAGGACGCTGGTTAACCTCAACAATACGCCGCACTATCTGGAGCGTCTTCGGGTGGACCGCTTTGGGCAACAGATACTGAAGTTACGGAGCCACCTGGAATACTTTGCCAAAGAACACACCAAGTCCTACAACAATGAAGAACGCTCATTCGGGGGAAGTGTCAGATAAGCTAGTACAATACAGGAAGCGACTTTCCCCTAGTTGCGGAAGCAGAAGTAATCCTTTGTCAGCCTCGAAACTGACGGTCAATTTATTATCGTACTGTCAGCCACTAAATACCCGATAACCCTTTCTGCAGTCATATATCCACGTTTCCCCTGCCTTTCTGCCCTGCTCGGGATGGAGTGCGCCTGCGCGGTATCTGGCTGCAATGGAGAAAAAGAATATGAGAACACCCACGCTTACAGGCGGCCAAAAACCGCCATCGTTTTTACCTGTGCTCTGCCTGCTCGTGATCCTTGCGGTGTGTTTAAGGAGACAGGTATGCGAATGATGAAATGATATCTCGCAAGTGACAGTAACAGACATTATATCACTGCTGACGAAGCCACAACCGGTGAACCGGGACCGCTGACCTGCCCCTCATGCGGCTGTGTTCTCTACGTTCAGCCCGGAAATGCAGACGAAAAACCGTGGTTCAGTCATGACCTGAGTACGGTGACTATTAGTACACTGTTGTGCTGCGTTCATTCTGATCCGGAAATCAAAGCAGAGGTCAGGCTCAGAAAGCTGCGTAATTCCATTGGGGAACTGACAACTCCCATGACAGTGCTGTCCTGGTACTGCGTCTGGTGCGGACAACACTACTAGGGGGAGAAGGTGTGCATTCCATGTGGCAGAGGGATCTACAGTATCGAAGATATGCCACTGGATGTTGGGCCACATTTAAGTGATCACGTAAGTTTAAGACAAAACCGTGGTTGAGATTTATTGAGAGTGCCAGGTCTCAAGGTGCGTCAATCCCACCTTTTCTTCTCTCTGTGTTGATGGAAATAAGGTGAATTAACTGCCCGATAATCTTATCTTCATCGAGTATCAGATCCACACTCGCCACCTGTAATCGTCCTTCGCCCGCTAAAATCCTGTAGCCTGCATTCAGAGGTTGAGTTCCCAGGCCTGCATGATGTGGATAGAGAAGCATAACTTGTTGGCAGTGATAAAGCCGGGCATAGGCCATCATCTGGTAGACATCAGCCTGCGATACGCCATGCCTGGCATCTTCGTGATGACGCCCAATACGCTTCCATTTAGTGTCTATGATCATAACAGTCTGATGGTCCCGCTCGATAAGCAGATCCGGCCGGGTTTGGAAGCGCTGTTTGCCTTCTTTTCCGTCCTCGATCAGACAGTATAATCTGCCTGCCTGTGCACGAACAGTCCATTCTGTACCGCGTACAGCACGCTTCGCCAGTGCCGCTATATATGCCTCGAAAAGGTCGTTCATCGGGAAAAGCAGTGTAATCCCGTTCTGCGCTCGTTTATCGTGGTGCGTAGCTTGCCAGTCGCGTCTCAGGAGGAGGCGCGCCAGATTGTAGAGGGCTTCCCAGCGATGATTAGTTCGGTCGATACGCACCTGTGACCACGGCAGGTGACTCAAGGGGACGTCGCTAACCCCCGCCAGCAGGATGCGCAATTCATTCAGACGGCGGAGCGTATCAGCAGCTCGGGCATAATGATAAAGCAGAACTACACTCGCCTTCATAATTCGAAGTAGAGCTGTATCAGCCGACAGTTCGTCGTAATGACAGGCGAGACGGTCGGGGCGGACAGCAAGCGTAGTGAATTGTCGTTTGATATTGAGCCTTCCGCACAATGAGGGCAAATCGTCTTCCTGTGCCAAATATGCACGCGGTAATCCCCGATGTACTTCAGATAAGAGTCGCTCGGCGAACAAGCGGATAAGTATCTCTAGCAAGTTTTCAGCTTGTCTCGCCATTGTTGCAGCCTGTCCATTGCCGAGTTTAAGGCTGAGGGCGACATCAAGCATACGTATCAGGCGATTGCGGATTGTGGCGTCCGGTTCTGTCGTCTCGTCGTCGAATTTGGGCAGGATCTCAAGGCTACATTCCGGAGCGGCAATGATCCCAACCATTTGCCCGGCAATAATTTTGTTATGGCGATCGATTAAGATATTTGTACCGTGCTGATTTGCCAGCGGATGCGCGCGCGCCGCCGCAAGCAACGCGTTAGCCTGAGGCCGGGTAAAAGCATGAGGAGCATTTATGCTGCTTTCCGTGCTCACACAAACAGCACCCCATTCGCGAACCGTGAGGTGCGTCATTCTTTCGATTCAACAGCCACCTCGAGAGCGGTGGCATTAAACGTTCTGGCTTTGCCTACCAGTCGATCAAAGGCGTCATTTTTGAACGGTGCACGTACCGACCAGCTTGATAACGGTTCACCCTCTATTCCTGGCGGCGGTAAGATCTGCTCTTCCTGCATAAAACCATCTCCCAACACTGCCGCGATTCGGCTCCAGTCCTCAAAGAAATACTCTTGTAACAGCGGTATGACTTTATTACGCACTGCATCTTCAACTTGTGCCCTGGATTCACAATTGATAAAGAAAGCGTGTCCAATGCGATATTCCCGGCCTATAAGATATTCAATTCGCTGGTTAATGGTGGTAAGAACGGCTTTGAGATCGATCCCCTCGACTTCACTTAGCAGAGTCGAGTCGGGAGCCATTTCCCGAAAGTTGAATCGCCGCCTTAATGCAGTGTCGAGCAAGGCGATGGATCGATCGGCGGTATTCATTGTGCCTATGATATGAAGGTTGGCGGGGATGCCAAAATCTTTCTTTTTCGAATAAGGCAGAGTTACTGTGAGTGCATCAGGCATTCCCAGACGTTTATCCGGCTCAATTAACGTAATCAGTTCACCGAACACTTTCGAGATATTTGCCCGGTTGATCTCATCAATAATGAGGACGAACTGCTCTGGTTGCCCTTTAACATCAGAACTATTATCTGGGTCTTCTGTACTCGAGAGCAGTCTGCCTAGCGCCGGGATATTCACTCGATTGGTGGCAATCGAATAGAGCGTCCGCATAGTGAAGTTACCATCGATAATGGTATCGAGTGGCAGTGGTTCATCGAGAGTCAGTAGCCAGCGCACAGGGCGGCGATGGGCATAGTAACCTTCGGCTTCAGGAACGAAATAGTAATCACCCGTGATCTCAGCGATAGCGCGGAACGCAGTGTTACCGTAAGGGACTATCACGATATCGCCAGGCTTCATTTCGCAACGGAAGGGATGGGTTTGCGTCCAGTTACTTGGCGTCTTGTTCTCCGGATTTTGCTTGATCCATTCATCATGAATCGCCTTGAACGATGAAAATCTATCCGCGCTCCAGTCTATGCTCCCACCCCAACCCAGAGCAATATACCCGTTGTCGCGGGCATCTTCATACACATCGTCTTCTGTGCCAATTGTCCCTTGCCCCATTTTCCAAAAGCGTTTTTGGGACAGTTGCAGTGCTGAGGCATCCGTCTGTGCACGGGGTTGTGTTCTGGCCTGATCGGCAAGGGCGCAAATTTCCCTGAAGAGCCCCGGCGTGGGCATGAGTCTGAATCCTGCAGATGACGACTCATCTTCACCGATTTCTGGACGAAGGCCCTCAACGAAGGTTTCGTAGTCATAGCTCTGGTGGAATGTGACGAAAGAGATCCTCTTTTCTGCCATCAGTTCGTTATAGCGAGCCATCAGGGCTGCACGCCCATCTTTTGAGTTCGGATAGGCGTCTTTGCCATCGCAAAGCGCTACAGCTTCCCTCGCTGTATGAAAGGTTTTTCCGGTACCAGGAGGACCGTAAAAAATAAGGTTAGTCGGAGTAATGTTATTCTGGGCCACCGGTTCACTTCCTTCCGTAAGTATGAACGTATATTTCCGGGTTGTGCTCTTTTTAGGCCCTTCCGTCACCGGAGGAGGAACATCCGCTAGTTCCTGAAATTTTTGACCATCAAGAGCCTGACAGATGTTCGGCCATCCCTTGTCGAGACCCATTTCAGTATTCAGAGGGCCAACTACCACTGTGACACTGGCATCACCTCGATCTCTGGCTGGGGTGATGTAGTTTTCAAGGACATAATCCCGAATTTCGTCGGCCTGAGAGTCATCACCGCTCAGGAAGCGTCCATATTGTCCGAGCCAGCTATTCCAGCTGGACAATCGGTTAAGCGGTTGCTCTGATTCCGGCATTAATAACCGATACTCATCGCCGTTGTCTTTAGCATCACAGCGAATCTCTTTGATCCGTTGTCGCAATTGTGTAAATCCGTCCGCCTTGTAGGCTGCATCCAGATCTGCATGAGGAGAACCAAGCGCTGCGAGTTTTTTTTCGATAGTTTTGACAGCATAAATACGAGAGTTGAGGCCCGCTCGTGTTTTAGCTCCTCGGCTCTCCAGCCATTCCCGAAATTCAAATTCGAGCATTCCCTATGTCCTCTCATTCAACGTTATCTCGCTGATTGTTATCATCATAGATGATGGAAGAACCAGCAAAGATAACCACCATATGCCTTCCGGCTCACTTCGTCAGCCAAATTAGTGTGATATTCTTTCCAAAATGCTGTTGTATCCACGACATAAGGCGATGATTGATGGAGCAGTCTCTCAATTTTGAAATGTTGCGCAGCCAGTGGCCGGAACTGGCTGAACTCGCGAGTATGGCAGAACGCTATGTTCACTCTGACCCGGAAAGCTGCCTGGTAAAGCTGCGTAACTACACCGAGTTGATGGTACGCTGGTTATACCGTCAGGAGCAGTTGCCGGAAGGTATCAAGGCGAATCTGTACGATTTAATGAACGCCGATGTCTTTACCAGCATGATGCCGGAAGCCATCATCATGAAAATGGATGCGCTACGTATACACGGCAACCGCGCCGCGCACGGCGGACGTATCAAAGCCAAAGATACGTACTGGCTGCTTAAGGAAGCGTATTTATTAGGGGTCTGGCTGTATGTTCGTTATGCCCATGGTAATGTTGATAACTGCCCCAAATTTTCTCTTCCTCCGTTAACACAATCTTCAGATCGTGCAGATGAAAAACGTCTGGAAGATGCAATCAGGGCTCAGGATGAAAGCCGTGAGCGCGAACTGGCGTTACAACGCGCACTCCAGCAAGAGCAGGAAAAAGCCGAACACCTCACCCAGCGCCTGAATGAAGCCAGAGCTCGCAACCAGCATGTTGCCGACATCCTCTCTATTGACGAAGCGGAAACCCGCCGCCGCCTGATTGACTCCCGCCTGCTTGCTGCTGACTGGAATGTAGGCGAAGAACTTAAAAATACCGATCAGGTTACGCAGGAGCATCCTGTTAAAGAACAGCCTACCGCAACCGGTGACGGTTATGCGGATTATGTGTTGTGGGACGAAGCGCATAAGCCGCTGGCGGTGGTGGAAGCCAAAAAAACCAGCGTCAATGCCGAGCAGGGGCGAATTCAGGCCCGGCTGTATGCCGACTGGCTAGAGAAGGAATATGGTCAGCGTCCGGTCATCTTCTACACCAACGGCTACGATATCTGGCTGTGGGACGACCATAAAACTCATGGCTATCCGCCGCGTCGGGTATTTGGCTTCTACAGCAAGGAAAGCCTGCAATATCTTATTCAGCAGCGTGAAACCCGTCTGCCGCTCAACAGCGTGCCGCACGTTAAGGATAATGAAGGCAAAGCAGTTGCCGGACGTCTATATCAGCTTGAAACCATTGCCCGCGTCAGCGAACGTTTCACCAACAAGTATCGCCAGTCGTTGATTGTTCAGGCTACCGGTACAGGTAAAACCCGCGTGGCTATTGCACTGAGCAAACTGATGATTGATGCCCGCTGGGTAAAACGCGTCTTGTTTCTTTGTGACCGCAAAGAGCTACGTAAACAGGCGGCGAATGCCTTCAATCAGTTCACCAATGAGCCGCTGTATGTGGTCGGTAAATCCAAAAAAGCAGACAGGCAGAACGCCAGGATCTATATCGCCACCTATCCCGGCATGATGAAAATCATGGATCATTTTGATGTTGGTTATTTCGATCTGATCATTGCCGACGAATCCCACCGCTCTATCTACAACGTCTACGGCGATCTGTTTAAGTATTTTGATGCCCTCCAGATTGGCCTGACAGCCACGCCAATCGACATGGTGAGCAAAACCACTTTCGGCCTGTTTGGTTGTGAAGGACGTATCCCTACCGCCAACTACAGCCTGGAAGATGCCATCGCCGATAACAATCTGGTTCCCTATGAGGTTGTCACGCACACAACTGAATTCCTGCGCGAAGGCATCAAACGGGAGAAATTAAGCGACGCACAAATCCGCGAACTTGAAGAACAGGGTATCGATCCTAATACGCTGGAATTTGATGGCAAGGCGCTGGATGAGGCGATCTACAACAAAGATACCAACCGCTATATCTTGCGTAACTTGATGGAAAACGGCCTGAAAGATCAGGACGGCCAACTGCCTGGTAAAACCATTATTTTCGCCCGTAACCATAAACACGCGCTGTTGCTGAATGAGTTGTTCGACGACATGTACCCGCAGTTTGCCGGACGCTTCTGCCAGGTCATCGACAACTACGATCCCCGCGCCGAGCAACTGATTGACGATTTTAAAGGGCTGGATGAAAGCACCAACAAAGAGCTGACCATCGCTATCTCTGTAGATATGCTCGACACTGGTATTGATGTCCCGGAGATTGTGAATCTGGTCTTTGCCAAACCAGTCAAATCGAAAGTGAAGTTCTGGCAGATGATTGGCCGTGGTACACGCCTCTGCGCAGGGCTGTACGGCTACGATGACAACGGCAAACCGCTGGATAAACAGAAATTCCGCATCTTCGATCACTGGGGCAACTTTGAGTATCACGAGCTGCATACCGAAGAGGCCGAAGTCACAGCTACTAAATCGCTGGCGCAAAAACGCTTCGAAGCGTGGGTTATGCTGGGGGCCGCTGCGCAGCGTAAGTTCGACAAACAGGCGGTGGATTTAGTCGCTCACCAGCTCCGCGAGCAAATCAACGCGCTGGATGAAAAGTCGATTGCTGTGCAGGAAAAGTGGCAGCAAAAAGCGCAGTACAGCGATGAAAAAGTGCTGCGCCAGCTTTCCCCGAAAACACAGCAGGATCTGCTATCTGTCCTGGCCCCGCTGATGCAGTGGCTGGACGTGCGCGGGCAAAGCGATGCCATGCGCTTTGATATGGATATTCTGGCGGCGCAAACTGCCCGTTATACAAACCCGGAAGAGTTGGATGTGCTCTGGCCGGTCATCATCGAGAAAGTGGAACGTCTGCCGCCGCATCTGACTCAGGTGCAGCAACAGGGACAACGGATTAATCAACTTCGTGATTTAGGCTGGTGGAAGCAAGCCAGCCTGGAAGAGCTGGAGGATATCCGCATTCATCTGCGCGGTATAATGCACCTGATGGAGAAAGATGCGACGCCAAAATTTGGTTCGATACAGGTGGATATTACCGAAGATGCGAACCTAATCCAGACGGAAACCCGCAAAACCAACATCCGCTCAATTGATTTCAAACTCTATCGTCAGCAGGTTCAGGGAGCACTGGAGCCGCTGTTCCAGCAAAATCCGGTGCTGAAGAAAATCCGCAACGGCGAGCCGGTGACGCAAAGCGAGCTGGATGAACTGGCTAAGCTGGTGCTGATCCAGAACCCTAACGTTGATATCCGGGCGCTGAAAGAGTTCTACCCGCAAGCGACCGCCAGCCTGGATAAACTTTTGCGTACCATTATCGGGATGGACAGCGATGCGGTGGAAGTTCGCTTTGCACAGTTCGCCGCTGACAACAGCCTGACTAGTCAACAATTGCGCTTCCTGTCATTGCTGAAAAACCACATCCGCGATTACGGCACCATTGAAATGCGGCAGCTGTTTGAACAACCGTTTACGCACATCCACAACGAAGGCGTTACCGGTGTATTCCCGGATATAGAGCAGATCGTCCGGTTGCAAAAGATAGTCGAAGAGTTGGGTGTTGTGACCGACGCAGCGACGGTATAATACACGCATGACAAGCCCCGGCAGCGGGGCTTTTGTATTTATAACAGGGTATAGACGTTAACAATGATTACCGGTGACTTAAAAAGTAAAATCGACGGCCTGTGGGAAGATTTCTGGGTAGGTGGCATCACTAACCCGCTGACCGTAATCGAACAAATCACCTACCTGATGTACTCCCGTATGCTGGATACCCAGGAACAGCGGGACGAGAAACGTAAGCAAATCGCGGGCATTGATTTTAAACCACGCTTTGCGCCTGAGCAGCAGGAGTTCCGTTTCAGCCACTACAGCAACCTTGGCTCGGACGAAATGATGGAAGTGGTGCGCGATGGCGTCTTCCAGCATTTCCGCCAGCTTGGGCAGGCTGAAGATACGAAGGTGACGCTGCTGGGCAACTTTATGAAAGATGCTCGTCTGGAGATTGTTAAACCGTCACTGCTGACCAAAGCTGTGGAGGTGATCAAAAACCTGCCGCTGGATCGTGGCGACACTAAAGGCGATCTCTACGAATACCTGTTAAGCAAGCTGACCACCGCCGGGATCAACGGTCAGTTCCGCACGCCGCGCCATATTATCCGCACAATGGTTGAAATGATGGAGCCGAACCCGGCGCGTGGTGAAACGATCTGCGATCCGGCCTGTGGTACAGGTGGTTTTCTGGCAACCAGTTATGAATACTTGCTGGAGAAATACAGTTCACTGGAGTCCATTCATACCGAGATTGGCACCAACGAACGGGGCGAATTAGAAGAGCAAAAAATCTTTACCGGCGATCTGCTGACACCGTGGCGTGACCATGTGGATAACAATATGTTCCACGGCTACGACTTCGATACCACCATGCTGCGTATCGCCGCCATGAACCTGATTATGCACGGCGTGGAAGAACCGGATATCCACTATCAGGACACCATGAGCCAGAGCTTCAGCACCAATTTCCCGCAGGCCAGTAAAAACGCATTCAACCTGATTCTGGCGAACCCGCCGTTTACTGGTTCTCTGGATGAGGAAGATATCGACGCCACGCTGTCGGCAATGGTTAAAACCAAAAAAACCGAACTGCTGTTCCTGGCGCGGATTCTGCAAATGTTAAAAGTGGGCGGGCGCAGTGCCACTATCGTGCCGCAGGGCGTATTGTTTGGTTCCAGCAAGGCGCACCAGTCGCTGCGTAAAACGCTGGTGGAAGACAATCAATTAGAAGCGGTGATCAACCTACCTTCCGGCGTATTTAAACCTTACGCGGGTGTAGCGACGGCAATCCTGATCTTCACCAAAGGCGGCCAGACGAATGAGGTCTGGTTCTACGATCTGCACAATGACGGCTACAGCCTGGATGACAAGCGCAACCCGATAAAAGCCAACGACTTGCCACATTTGCTGGCAAGCTGGAAGCATTACCGTACTTTGCGCGGGCTACCGGTTGATAACTTTATGGGTGAGAAATCAGCCTCGTTACTAAAACAACAGCATCCAGAAGGGATTGATGCTGGTGTTGACTTTAAAGATCGCACGCAGGCAGCATTTGTAGTGCCAAAAGAAGATATTGCTGCGCAGAAGTACGACCTCTCTATTAATCGTTATAAAGAAGTGGTGTATCAGGCTGAGGAGTATGAAGATCCAAAGGTGATACTGAAGCGGCTGAAGGACTTGGAGAAAGAAATTCTGGCGGATTTAGATGAGCTGGAGGGGATGCTATGAGTTGGCCGATGGTGAAACTTCATGATATTTGTAGACCAAAACAGTGGAAAACTATAGCTGCCAGTAGTTTACTTGAATCTGGTTACCCAGTTTATGGTGCAAATGGGAAAATAGGGTTTTATTCTAAATTCACGCATGAATTCCCAACGTTGATGATTACTTGCCGTGGAGCTACTTGCGGTAATGTGCACATTTCTGAGCCCATGGCATATATTAATGGGAATGCCATGGCATTGGACGATATAGACCGAAGTAAGGTTGACATCAAGTATTTGTACTATTTTTTTCTAAAACGGGGATTTGACGATGTGATTTCTGGCTCAGCACAACCACAAATTACTGGCCAGGGTTTAACTAAGGTAGAGATTCCTCTCCCTCCGTTATTAGAACAAAAACGAATTGCAGCTATTCTTGATAAAGCCAATGATATACGCCAAAAACGTGAGCAGGCCATGAAACTGGCTAACGATTTTTTGCGTACTACGTTTTTGAATATGTTTGGCGATCCTGTTGAAAATCCAAAAAATCTAAAAAAAGCTCCCATTACTGAATTGGCAGAGGTCATTACCGGATTTGCATTCAAAAGTAATGAGTACATTAGTGATGCACCAGAATCAGTACGGCTTTGCAGAGGGGCAAATACACTTACGGGGTATTTAGATTGGGCTGATACAAAATTCTGGCCAAAAAACAAACTAGAAAAACTAGATAATTATTTAATTAAGGCGGGTGATATTATCCTTGCTATGGACCGTCCGTGGATATCAAGCGGGTTAAAAGTATGCATATTCCCTGAAAATCAGCGAGAAACGTACTTAGTTCAGCGTGTAGCTAGGTTACGACCTCGTTGCGAATCTTACACAAACTATATTTACAGTTGTATTAAATCGCCAGCTTTCGAAAAGCATTGCTGCCCGACAGAAACAACGGTGCCACATATATCTCCTGTTGAACTTAAAAATTTTGAAGTTCTAATTCCGCCCGACGAACTTATGGTTAATTTTCATTCGATTGTATCAATAATCAATAATAGCTTAAATAAAATGGCGTCAGGCGATATTGATAGCGACGCCCTCTTCTCTAAGTTAAGTCAGCAGGCTTTTTCAGGACATCTTAAGAGGTAAGTACATATGGACTTATTTGACCTGTTAACAATTAATTTTACCTTGCCCGTGAAAGCTGCCCCTGTAAGAAAAGTGGGTGGGAATTATGTTCATAAATTACTTTGCCGATCAACAACAGTATCAGCTCAAGTCAGAAATGCACGTTTCCAAGGATATTTTGAACTTGTTACGGGTCTAAAGCCCCCTCTAGACTATATCTATCTGAAAGATCCAAATTCCAGGGGGAAATGCGCAGATGGTGTAGCTTCCCTTAAAGCTAAGGAACCATTTACATTCGAAAAATGGCGAGAAGATACTGAGTTAAGCTGGGAGCAATTTCCAGAGCAGGTATTTAGCACTTCACCTGATGAGATTAATGAACAATGGTATCATCAATTTCAGTTTAGAGAGGACGATCCAGAGCAGCGTTCTCCAGGTCTCAGAAAACCCCAACTGGGTGCACTTCATGCAATTGCAGGCTATTTCGCTACTGATTTGCAGGTAGAACCTGCTACCGTCGTACTGCCCACTGGAACGGGAAAAACGGAAACAATGCTGGCTACCATGATATACCAGCGATGCAAGCGAATTTTGCTCATAGTCCCATCTGACTCTCTCCGAACACAAATATCCAAAAAATTCATTGATTTGGGATATTTGCCAGAGCTAACAGTCGTTCCGCCTAACATTGCACTCCCTAATGTCGCTATTATTAAGAAGGGAATTCAGGTAGCGGAAGAAGCTAAGCAATTAGCTTGTGAATCAAACGTCTTGGTTGCTACGACCAGCGTATTGTCTGCCTGCTCCGAAGCAGCATTAAATGCACTTTGCGAGTCGTGTAGCCATCTTTTTGTTGATGAGGCCCATCATATCTCAGCCTCATCATGGCAGACAATTCGAGAACGATTCACAGACAAACGTGTAGTGCAGTTTACAGCTACTCCCTTTAGGAATGATAAAAAGTCCCTTGGTGGAAAAATTATCTATAACTATACGATGGGGGAAGCCCAACGAGCAGGCTATTTTACAAATGTAAATTTGCTGCCTGTAGAGGAGTATTACTCTGACCTTATGGATCATGCAATCGCGGATACAGCTGTAGGTCAACTGCGTATAGACTTAAATAATGGCCTTGATCATTTGCTCATGGCCCGTACTAGCAATAAGCAGCGAGCAGAAGAAATACTTACTATTTATCAGAAAATTGCACCGAGTTTTAATCCAATCGTTGTTCATTCTGATTATCCTAAAACGGAAATAAAAAAACGTCTTAATAAATTATTATCAAGACAATCAAGAATCGTTATTTGCGTAGACATGTTGGGAGAAGGCTATGATCTACCCAACCTGAAAATTGCCGCTTTACATGATCATCATAAGTCTCTTGCAGTAACTTTGCAGTTCATTGGCCGATTTACTCGTGTCAATAAAGCACAGAAAATTGGTCAAGCCAGTGTAGTCATGAATGTTGCGGACCCTAATGTTGAAGGTGAATTACAGCATCTCTATTCAACAGATGCCGATTGGGATAACGTATTAAGGCGACTCTCTGAAGGACGAATTGCTAGAGAGATTAGGTTGCAAGAGGTCGTGGATGCCTTAAAAAGGAAAGGTGATTTACACGATCAGATTTCTCTCTGGAATCTTGAGCCAAGTTGTTCTGTCATGTTATTTAAAACGTACTGTGACAATTGGGAGCCTGAAAGATACAAAGAGAAACTGCCTAGATTCGATGAATCCTGGCATGCAATAGCTGAAGATGAGAATTTGCTTGTTGTGCTAGCTGTACAGGCAACTTCAGTCCGGTGGGGAAACTACAAAGATCTTAAAGATACCAATTATAAAATTCTAATTGCTCATTGGGATCAAAGCAGATCCGCCTTGTTTATATTTTCAAATGACTATAAAGCATTTCGAGTTGAGAATCTAGTCAGTACTATTTGTGATGATAAATTTGAAGTTGTCAGTGGTGAAAAAGTCTTTAATGTATTTAATGGTATTGAATATCCTTTGGCAAGAAATTTAGGCGCATCCCAAATTGGAGCAATCAGCTTTACTCAATACTTTGGCCCAAATGTCACTGAGGGGCTATCATTAATTGAAGCATCTCAATCAAGCTTAAGTAATATTGCTGCATTAGGTTATGAATCCGGAAACCGTGTAATCTGGGGATGCTCCCAACGCAAAGGTAAAGTCTGGTCACCACAAAAAGGTGGCAGCATTGCTGATTGGTGCAACTGGGTTAAGAAAGCCTGGGACAAAATTTTTAGTTCTGAACCGGATCCAAACAACCTTACGCGTAACTTTTTGCGTCCTGTCCCATTACTTGAATCCTATAATGAATATCCAATATCAGCTCAATGGGGTGAGTATTTGCTTACTGCGTTCGAAGATAAAGTTATTTTTCATTTTGATACTGTATCTGCTCATTTATATTTAGTAGAGGTTAGGACTGCTGGAAAGTTTGAAGATGGTAATGTGCGACTCATTTTCTCTACAGATGAAACGTCATCTGAATATAAATTATGTCTCACGGGAAGTGCTACAGCAAAAGGTTATGCCTATCAGTTGATATCTGGCCCTGAAGTTTTTGTACAGCGTGGTGAATCTGAACCGGTATCACTATCAGAGTATATGGAAATTGATCCAGTAATGATTCATTACTCCGATGGTTCATTTTCATACAACGCTCATATAGTCCATGTAAGCCAAAATATTGGCCTTTATGACAAAGACGAAATTGTAGCTTTTGATTGGAAAGGAACTGATGTTCGAGTGGAATCAATGGGCTATACTCGTGATCCATCATCCATCCAATGGCGTTGGTACTGTGAAATTAAAGATAATTACGATGTCATTATTAATGATGATGGGAAAGGTGAGTCAGCAGATTTAGTGGGGTTGAAAATAGTTGATGACTGTATTGTTCTCTCTTTAATCCATTGCAAATATTCAGGTTCAGAAGAAGCAGGAGCCAGACTTAAAGACCTTTACGAAGTATGTGGGCAGGCACAGAGATGCATTCGTTGGAAACACCTGAATCTTTCCTATTTATACCACCACATTAAGCGTCGCGAGGAACAGTGGCGATCACGTGGTCATTCACGCTTTCTGAAAGGCACTATAAAAGACCTTGCTGCTATGAAAGAACGCTCCAGAATCACACCTCTTAAATTCCAAGTTGTTATTGTTCAACCAGGGCTTAGAGTAAGTAAAATTAATGAAGAAGGCCTTAAGCTACTTGGCAGCACAGCGCTGTTTATCAAAAAAACAACGATGGCAGATTTAGTTGTTATTGGTTCTAAATAGGGCTGAAAATTGACAATGTTCGACTTTAGCCATATTAAAGAACGAGTCGAATATGTTATAAAAACGACAGAAAAAGTAAGAAAAGAGAGTAAATTATGATCCTATTCTTTTATCCCTACATAATGCTTTGTTACAGCGCTGGATACGCCTTATTACAAACACTGGATGGGATGAGAGTGATTAGTACCAACTTTGTAGAAACAAACGCACAGGGTATTCTTTTGAGCAGTTACTGGTCTCCCAATAAAGTTGCTGTAGCCTTAGGGGGATGTTTTCTTGAGCTCTTTATTCTATTATTACCCTTTGTTTTCTTGAGCTCATGGATACTTGCCAGAAAAAAGGGACTCATCATTTGTTTTGTTCTTCTTATAGCCCCAGGTTTATTATCGCTCTGTCATCTTTTTCCAGCTATCCAGTGGTTGCCATTGACCTATGAAATAGGAGGTACAGGTGCAACGGGTAACGCAGCTGGACTCGCAAGCCTGAGTTTCATAGGACTATTGTGCGGATGGATATTGGCTATAATCATTAGTGATGTTTTTGCTACAGGAGAGAAATTCAGACAGTGGACAGATATTTTCCTCATCTTAACAGCAGTTGGTAACGGTATTTTCTGGGTATCAGACAGAGAGGTGGCTGTCGGTAAAACAGCATATGAGGAAACAATTACAGATATTAATGATGCAGCCAAATATCTTCTTGTTCAGGTGAAAGACTACAGCCGCATGTGTGATAATAGCGGGCTTTACGAAATGTCATCTTGTCAGTGGGCATCGTACATTCAAGAAACGCTAGAAAATATTGCCAGTACGAAATCATCTGTGATTGAATATGTAATACCTGAAAATATTGATACCTTCTACAAAATCCCTGAGTACTATAACAATCAAGTATCTCAGGATAAAATCAGACAGGAATTTCAAGACTACAATAAAAAACTATGTCCAAATAAGGCTCTTTCAAAAACAATAACACGATTGCCACCACCTTCTCGATGGTGCCAGACTCCCCCTCCAGCGTACTGCAATGCCATTCAAGAGGGGAAATTTAAAACAGGCATGTCAGACCGTTTCGCTGTCGCCAATGAATGTGTAATTACATCATTGTTAATGTACCGCCAAGTTTTGTTGAAAAAACAAGCTCGTTTATCCTTAAGTAAAAACGCCCCTCATTATAGATGGATGTGGTTTATTGCCATGTCTGTTTTTATTGGTGGAAAAATTGCTAATGTAATGACAAAAATAGGCAATTTAGAGAATCGTAGCATAACTGAAAAACATAGAGTTAAATTTATCCTTTTAAAAATACTTGGCTTTATTGTGCGTACATTAATAAGATGTATCGTCGCATCTCAAAAAATATTTGTTCCAACGACAAATTTTATCAAAAAATTAAAGAGAATAAAGCATGATACTTAAATAAAATAGTGACAAATGTTCAACTGCAAGGTTAATCTTGGTGTTACAAGGAATAAATAACAAGGGGTAATTTTCCCTGTACCCCTAGAGTTTAAGTTGGATGATACGTATGAATCTACTGTGGAAATTCACGCTCGCGGCAACAGCGTTTTGTACTCAGCTGTTTATACATTAGCACCCATAGTTAATTGAGCGTGAAGCTCAGTAATCTTATTGATTATCTACTTGTTGAAAGATCTCGCGGATCGCTCTTGCCGATGAAATCAGTGAGCATATTGCTCTTAGTGATAATGCCATTGGGAAAAATTACCAACCGGCTACCCCCTTAAGGCGTGTCGATTAACTTTAATTAAACGAATATAGCATTCAACTCAATCGCCATTCCCCCGGTTGATCTTCGCATAGTCAAACGGCGTAATTCCCTTCTCCCGGCTCGCATCCAGAAAATCCGCCCACCACTGCAACATCAGCTTGCGCTCATCCAGATGTTCCGCTTTATGGATATACGCTGCCCGCACTGAGTTACGTTCCATATGGCTCATCTGGCGCTCCACAGCATCCTTCGACCATAGCCCTGACTCAATTAACGAACTACAAGCCATTGTACGGAAGCCGTGGCCGCAAACTTCAACCTTAGTGTCATAGCCCATCACCCGTAGCGCACTGTTTACCGTGTTCTCGCTCATGGGCTTACGCGGATCGTGATCGCCAATAAAAATCAGCTCATGTTCGCCGCA